>SESA01000628.1_pt1 | contig 21715 bp, 19 predicted proteins | sample 3171451 | NCBI WGS metagenome assembly SESA01 (sample SAMN06051862, study PRJNA518727) | freshwater metagenome | biome: subpolar coniferous forest; feature: holomictic lake; material: water; isolation source: holomictic Lake 227, 8 m depth | place: Canada: near Kenora, Ontario | collected...
ATATTCTTGTTTTCGTCGCGTTGCCAAAAAGCCGCTCTCCTTCGTTAAATTTATCTGCTATTAGCTTGATTAGTAGAACTTGTGCCTGAGAAACTTTTTCAATTGCCCTATCAAAAACATGGGGTCAGGCGTCTCACGTCGAAGTGAGTAGCAAGAGGAGGGAAATAGATGAGAAAACTGATAGCTGTTTTGGTTATTATCGCCATGACCATAGTAGCCACAGCCGGTGCAGCCAACTACATGTACGAAAAGGCATCGGTCAAAGGCGTTGGATACAAGAACGTAGAGATGATCATTTCTACCCAGACCGGCTTTAACGGCCAGAAGCTGGTCGAGAAAGAGTCCGGCTCGGGTAACGTCATCACCGAGCGAACTGAGCTTGAGGCGGAGAGGCAGCTAGAACGATATAAACATAGGACTACACAGGCGGTGCCAAAAGCGCCTACAAACGGATATGCATCTCTCGGTGATTGGGTTCCAATTGGATATCCATATAGGGGTGGCTTGGATGGAGGATGCGATTGGCCGACCGGCACTGCCTGTCCCATGGACTACATCAACTTCACCAAGGAAGCTGAGTTCGAGTACATGCCCGTCTCATACCAGACCGGCACCTACGACCAGAAGTGGGTAGAGAAGCTGTGCGTACAGAACTACAGAATCGGCGCTGTGCTGACTGAGATGTACACCCACGCTGAGCACCTGCAGAAGACCACCGAGGTCAAGACCAGGGGATACGGTAGCATTAACTTTGTTGAGGGCGACGTTATTGATAGCTGCCCCGCTTGCTGCACCGGTGTTCTCGAAGCTAACCTGAACAGCAACGTTATCGGTGTGGCCCACATCGGCTGGATCTCCAGAGATCCCAACGCTGACAACCAGCTCAAAGGCCGCCATGCTGAATACGGGCGATCGGTCGAGGACCTGACTGGCGTCTTCTCCATCGAGAAGTTCATCCAGCTCTGGGGCAACTCCACCTGCGGCGCAATCAGCGTTGACTGGCTGCCCTGCGTGTAGATCGGCTAATATTAAAGCTTGGCTTCGGGCTCTTAAGCCCGGAGTTCTAATTTTATATTCTTGTTTTCGTCGCGTTGCCAACAAGTAGTTGTCATTCGTTAACTTTATCTGCCCTTAGCCTGATTAGTAGGACTTGTGCATGAGAATTTTTTTTCAATTGCCAGATCAAAAACAGGTGCATTAGGGGTCAATTGCTTTTTAATGCAGCTCTCGATCCTTATTAAATGAGGTGGGAAATAAATGAGAAAACTGATAGCTGTTTTGGTTACTATCGCCATTGCCATAGTAGCCACAGCCGGTGCAGCCAACTACATGTACGAAAAGGCATCGGTCAAAGGCGTAGGATACAAGAACGTAGAGATGATCATTTCCACCCAGACCGGTTTTAACGGCCAGAAACTGATAGAGAAGGAGTCCGGCTCCGGTAACGTCATCACCGAGAGGACCGAGCTCGAAGCCGAGAGGCAGCTCAACCGGGACTACATGCCAATTGGCGCATTTCTCATTCCTTTATTTGACGACGTGACAATCTTTTTCCCGGGTGCCTGTCAATGGCCAACCGGCAATGCCTGCCCCATGGATTACATCAACTTTACCAAGGAAGCTGAGTTCGAGTATATGCCCGTCTCTTACCAGACCGGCACCTACGACCAGAAGTGGATTGAGAAGCTGTGCGTGCAGAACTACCGGATCGGTGCAGTATTGACTGAGATGTACACCCATGCTGAGCATCTGCAAAAGACCACCGAGGTCAAGACCAGAGGCTACAGCGCTGTAGTGAACTTTATGAACTTCAGAGAGGGTCCAAACTCGAATTATGGTTTAGATGGAAGCTGCCCCGCTTGTTGCACCGGTGTTCTCGAGGCTAACCTGAACAGCAACGTCATCGGCGTGGCCCACATCGGCTGGATCTCCCGCGACCCACTCGCAGACAACCAGCTCAAAGGCCGCCATGCCGAATACGGGCGATCGGTCGAGGACCTGACTGGCGTCTTCTCCATCGAGAAGTTCATCCAGCTCTGGGGCAACTCCACCTGCGGCGCTATCAGTGTTGATTGGCTCCCCTGCGTGTAAATAGATCAATTACAACTTTTTTAGGAATAGCGTCTCGGATTTTCTTTCCTGGAAGCAAAATCCGGCTGGATGTAAGATACTTCTGTGCCGCCTTGAGCGCGGAATGACTTTTTCCCGTGCAAATAACAGATAGATTTATATCAAATAAAAACGTCAGAGTATAACTGTAGTTAAAAGATCGCAATTTAAGCGATAACGCATCTACATAAAGGGATAAACAATTTGTTGCATTAACATCGGGGGTGAATGTAGCATGAAGGGAGTAGTAGGAATAGTAGTACTTGCAATTGCCCTTATGGGGCTATGTGGTACTGTGATGGCCAATCCGCCCATAGTTCCGCCCGTACAGTATGAGCAGTTTTGTGAAGCACATAAGGTATCCGGAACCGGAATTATCGATGTCAGCACATCGGTAATCGACAAAAAGATCGCACTCGAGTATTTCAACACCATGAATGGCGACGGAGATCTCGAGCTGGACCAGGAGACCGCGTACTCACAGAATGCCGACAAACTGAGGAGGAATGTGTCCTCTGTAAATGGTGGAAATGAATCCGCTCTGAACCTCATCCAGACCACGAAGTTGACTTATGCGGGCGAGACGCCCTTGACCGGTGGCAAACTCCTCAACTCCAAGGCCTTCTACGGAGGCATTGGTGCCAATGTGCAGGAGCTTTTCTCTGTAAATGAGATGGAACAGGATCAGACCGCGTTCTTTGCCTCAACCACGCCCTATGAGACACCATACGGCGCACCTGAGGATCTGCCTGGCCTGCTCAAGAATGCCGGCAGAGATACCGCTGCAGTCGAGCAGCTCATGACGGCCAGCAATGGTGTATATGTTCCGTCCCATCTGGTTGGTCTCGAGACCAAGAACTCCTTCAATGGTACCTGGGGCACCGACGCAACCTGGCATAAGATATTCTACAAGGACATCAAGGCTCACGAGATGTTCACAGGTGTGTTCGAAGCCGAGAAGACCATTAAGTTCCATGAGAACCCGGTGCCCGATAGAATCCGTGCACCTTGTGAAGGCATAGACTGCTAGGCCGAGAAAGCCTGCAGTTTTTTTTCTTTTTTTTTTATAGCAATATTCGGGGGGTTCGCATGAAAAGACAAATGATTTGTATAATGATAATATTCATCCTGACGGCAGCCCCGGTAGTGGCCACAGTTGAGGACGCGGGCATGGCATCTGGTGATGTTTCGAGCAGCCCCTGGACGGGTTCCACATCGCCAACGGTGCCTACATTTTTGCCCAGCCCCTGTTCCGGTGACTATGGTAGCCTCACCGTTGCCATCGGCCTTACCGGGCCCGAGTCAGAGCCTGATAAATTCTATACAACTCCAGGCAAACCACTGGACTTCATGGTTACGGTAAGTAATGATGGTAGAACGGAGGTGGAGGCACAGGTCTGCGTCAAGCCGGAAGGCTGTCCTTTTGAATGGTTTAGCTGGACGACCACTCCCTTGACCATTCCGGCAGGAGTCTCGCGTTCTGTGGCCCTGCAAGTTTTTCCGGATACAAATGCTGTAGCCGGAGAGTACAGATTCGCGGTGGAGGCCTCGGCCAAATGCCGCAGCTCTGAGCCACGCCCTGCAAAATTCAAGGTGCAAGCATTCGATTACGCCTCAGAGACCTCTGTGAGCGGCTCTGGCCAATTTCAGATCAATAAAGACCTCAGATCCATGAACTCGGGGATCAAGTCCACCAAAAACGTGCTGTTTTCCGGTAGCGTGGATGCTCTGGTGAAGAACGAATACCTGGTGGACAAGGCATTGGGCAAGAATGCCAATTTCCAGGAACAGGATGCAGTTGACAACTACAATGCCGTCTCTCTTGGGGATGCACTTGTCGGAACGGAGACCTTCAAGAGTTCTGCGATCTTCGGAGGGGTGGGGGCCAAAGTCCGGGAAAGTTATGATGTGCAGCAGATGGAGTTCAAGAACCAGGATTTCACATTGCACCAGACGGGATCTCTAAAGAAGACTGCAGAGTTCAAGACGGCTGATAACTTCACAGGATATTATCTGATAGATGCTAAGCAGGTAATTCCCGGCCAGAAGAACCTGAAGGAGTTTGAGGAGTATTTCGGATCCTTTGAAATAAACCGGAGAATACTCTTCCGGGATGCCGCAAAATCCAAGACGCCATGCCTGGAAGGAGACTGTCTGAAAGCACCGAGCATTAAAGCACCGGCACCAAGCTTTACCAGCCCCTGCTTAAGCGGCTCATGCAACGACTTCGTGAACCGGCTGAATTCATTCGGCAAGTGAGCATGAGCGTTCTTTTTTTTGGTATTTTCCATTCATTCAGGCAGCCAAAACCTTAAAATAGCCTCCAGAGAAACTGTACCCGGGTGCTAGGGTATCAGGAGAGCGAAGGCCTGGACTTTTAAAAATGGGCCCGATTCAGGGGCAAACCAGGCGAAAGGAGGTTGTGTGGATTGAAGAGAGAATTGATTGTTTTAGCGTTTATTGTCATGGCAATAGTTGGCATGGCAGGTGCTGCCAATTACATGTACGAGAAATCGTCTGTAAAAGGGGTGGGGTATAGAAGCCTGGAGATTGTCATCTCTACACAAAACGGCTTTAATGGGCAAAAGCTGGTGGAGAAACAGTCCGGCTCAGGAAATGTGATAACTTCCAGAATTGAGCTTGAAGCTGAACGGCAACCTCTGGGCCTGTCATGTGAATGGCCGACGGGGTCGGATCCCATGGACTACATCAACTTCACCTCGGAGCAGGAGCTGGAGTACATGCCCGTCTCATATCAGACCGGCACTTATGACCAGAAATGGGTGGATAAGCTCTGCGTGCAGAACTACAAGATAGGCGCTGTGCTTACTGAGATGTACACTCATGCTGAGCATCTGCAAAAGACCACCGAGATCAAGACCAGGGGATACAACAGCAATATAGGTGGCGAAACTACCGTACCCGCTTGCTGCACAGGCGTTCTCGAAGCTAACCTGAACAGCAACGTCATCGGTGTTGCCCACATCGGATGGATCTCCAGAGATCCCAACGCAGACCCGCAGCTTAAGGGTCGCCATGCTGAGTATGGTCGATCGGTTGAGGACCTCACGGGTGTCTTCTCCATTGAGAAGTTCATCCAGCTCTGGGGCAACTCCACCTGCGGTGCCGTCAGCGTTGATTGGCTACCCTGCGTGTAAATATTAAATTGAAAAAATAGCGCCGCAGGAAAATTCGGCGCTTATTTCCTTTTTTATAACGGAATATCAATCCAACTATCCTACTCATCATTCTACAGGACAAAACTGCCAGGGAGCTAGTATTTAAGGGAATAGGTGGATATAACAGAGAGACGAGTCAAAAATAGGTGAATTTAAATGAGCAAGAAAAAAGGTGCTAAAGGAATGCCCAACGACGGGCCCGGCAAACACGATCCTGCGAAACCACAGAAGAATAAGTCAGACGCGCCACTCTTCAATAAAATGAAGGGCGGAATAACGAATGAGCGACCTCGAAAGACTCGGATCTGAGTGCGGCTCGGGCAGAAGGCCCGGCCACGTGTTCGTGTGCAGGGGGCGGGAGGCCAGGTGGGGCCGTGTTTGGATTAATCCGGTTGCCCGTTATTGAGCAAGAGCAGGCTTATGGATATCCCGGAGAAGATGGTCTGGATTCCCAAGATGGAAAATATCATCGCCATCATGGCGTTAGATGCTGCATCTAGCGTTCCGAAGCCTGTGGCCCCCCAGCTGAGCATGACTTTCAGGCCGAGAAGGCCGCCTATGGCAAGCAAAACCATGCCGATGATAAGCTCCTTTTCCAGGGAGTGGTAGCTGATCATCTTTTTTATTCTTCCTGGGCGAGAGAGGCCGTAGGATGCCCCGAAAGCCTCAAAATAAAGTCCCGCCAAGAGCATCTGGTAGCCTATGATTGCCAGCAGGCCGCCCAGGATCAGGGAATGCATCCTTGATCCACCCTGCAGATACACTCCCGCGGACAGGGTCAGCCCCAAAAAAAAGGCTAAAAGTCCGGGAACGAGAAGAAACGGCACAGGCCGGTAGAGCATCATGAAACGTACATGTCTCCAGCCATCTGTAAAGGAGTGAAGCTTGGAAAATCCTTTGCGTGGGTAGTAGGTGATCGGAACTTCTGCAACTCTCAGATCTTTGCAGACCGCCTCAATGAGCATCTCCGAGGCGAACTCCATCCCTCCCGACCGAAGATTCAGTTTTTTCAGGGCATCTTTGCTAATGGCCCGAAGGCCACAGTGGGCATCAGAAATGCGACTGGAAAATAGTGTGTTCAAAATCCAGGTGAGAACCGGATTTCCAATATAACGATGAAGTGCAGGCATAGCCCCCGGAAGAACCACTCCCTTGAGCCGCGACCCAATAACCATGTCATAATTGCCGCTTTGCAGGATGGCGATCATATCCGGAATGGCTTTGGGATCATAGGTCAGATCACCGTCCATGAGAACGATGTATTCCCCTTCCGCCTGCTCGAATCCGGCCAGGTAAGCATTTCCGTATCCCAGCTTTTGGGGCTTGATAACTTTTGCCCCGCATGATTCAGCAATTGCGGCCGTCTCGTCGCTCGAGCTGTCTGCCACCAGAATCTCTCCCAAAAGGTCCATCTCTCGGAAGACCTGCTGGGCTATTTGGATGCATTCACGAATCGTCTCTGCCTCGTTTCTGGTAGGGATGATCAGGCTTATTGGGGGCACATCTCTTAGCGTTGTGGTTTTATCTGTTAAGCTTTTCCTTCAATTTTAAAGGGTCTCCGGTTCGACCTCGTGCTTGAAAGACAGCCTGACCTTGGCCCGGAACAGCACTATCTTGCCCTCGGCAAGCTTTGTGTCCATCTCCACCACTTCCGCCATCCTCATGTTTGTCAGCTTCCCTTCTGCGTGGTCTATGGCATTGCGAACTGCCTCTTCCCAGTCTTTGCTTGAGGTCCCCACCAGTTCGATGAAATTATAGACGCTGCTGCCAATTGCGCTGTCCATATTGTCCATATGTTTAATAATGGTCGTTTCTCCTTGATATATTTTTTCAGGATCGACCATTTGGTTTAAACGGCATACAGTCATTGATCCGTCGCGAAAGAGGTAGCAACTGATGAACCGTGACGAAGTCCAAAAGTACATAGAAGAGCGATATCCAGGCTTCACGGTAAAGAGCAAAAAGACAATCCTCTGCCGAAACTCCCGGATCTTTATTCTGGATCTCTGCAAGGGGCAAATCCTGGACAAAATCGTGGTCAAGATCTCTCGTAACTATCAACCTCGCGAAGTCGATCTCGAGTTTGCCAACTTATCACGTTTTTACTATGGCTGCAAAGATGAGGCCGTTTCCTCTCCACGGCCCCTATTTGTAGATGCAGAGAGTGGAATCCTGGCCATGAACTACGTAGAGGGCGTAAATCTTGCCCATATGCTGCATGAGATCAGGCCGGTAAGCCTGCAATACCTAAGCAGCGCCGCCGATCTTTCTGGAATTGCTCTGGCAAAATTTCATACACTCTTTCGCCGGGGGGAGAATGAGCCCGTCACCATCGACACCAACGCGAAGGAGGATGACATCAACCGGTTCCTCTCCGAAAGCCAGGAGCTGATGGACCAGTGTAATCTCAAAACCATGGTTACGCCGTTCTTCGATTTCACATCCTGGAACATCATCATATCGAAAAAAAGCATGCGGCTTTATCTCATCGACTTTCCCAGGCTTGATTATGTCTGTACTCCTCATCTGGATTTAGCCCGGTTCAGATTCGGTCTGGAACTGGTCAAGCAGTTTCCACCTGCCAAGTTCTTTGGACTAAATCGTTGGGATGTAGATTCTCTCTACGATCGGTTTTTGAACGGCTATTGTCGCGAGATGCATGTTGCTTTGAGCCGGGACGACCTCTGGCTCATTGCTCGCGCCAGGAAGGCCAACATAAGACGGTCCCAGGATCTGGCGCGCAAAGGCCGGTGCGGCTGGCAGCCCAAGCTGGAGCAGGCATATCTTCAGACATTCAGCCGAGAGTGGCTGGATCAAGGAGATGTCTTTTCTAGGTGGCCGGGAATGGGCCGTGCGGAAAAAGCCTGAAAAAAGGAGATTTTATTCGGTTTTCTCCTCTTTTGGCACATCAGGTTCTTCCTTTGGTCCCTCTGGCTCTTCCTTCTTTGCTTGCTTCTTGGGTCCTTTGCCCATAGCCACCAGGGACGCCTTGGCCTGAATTCTGGCCAGTGGGTAGTCGTCTTTAGCCACTTTTTCCAGGGCCACAATGGCACGGCTGTCCTTCAGCTCTCCTACGATCCAGGCGGCTCCTGCGCGCACATCTTTATCTGCATCGGAGAGTGCCTGGATTATGCGTTCTGAAACCTGTTTTCCATAGGCGGAGATGGCCACCATGGCATTGCTCTTGACCAGATACTCGTCGTCCTTGAGGGCTTCGATGAGGGCCTCCAGAGACTCAGAGATCTCGCGCTTGGAGAGGAGAATAATGGCGTTGGAGCGCACCAGCATGTGCTTGTCCTTGGTAGCTGCGATCAGCTTCTCTGTAGACCAGCTGGGATCAGGTAGCACCGCGGGCATGGAAGGCTCCTGTGCACCACAGGTAGGACAGGCTTCCTCAACCATAGAACGGGTTACTATGGGGGCGGCCTTGTCTTCGGTTATCTTCTCTTCTGTCGATATTTCGTCTTTATTTTCAACTTCCATACGCTTCCTTTCGCTTCTATTCTACTTCAGCTTTTCCTAAGGCGAATGCTTTCTTATTCGCTTCCTGGAACCTTTGCGGCACCACAAGGGAAAGAGCCTGCAAAATTAGCTCCTCGGTGAGTGGAATATACCCGGCAAGGGCGCCCAGCATTACCACATTCATAGCCTGCGCGTTGCCAGCAATCTCTGCCAGATTCGTGGCGTCCATGGCGATAACCTTGCAGCATCGTGCTTTCAGGGGGGCGAGGATCTCTTGCATCGGCGGATACCGGGCCTTGCCGCAGGTAACGGTAGAAGGCAGAACCGGTCTGGTATTGACCAGCACGACACCCGTGGGCGAGAGGAAGTGGGCGAAGCGCAGGGCTTCCGCTGGTTCTAATGCCACCAGCACATCCGCTCCGCCTGAGGCGATCATGGGAGAAAAGCGGCATCCAATGCGAGTGTGATTGATCACGCTGCCGCCCCTCTGGGCCATGCCGTGCGTCTCAGCTCCGCATACTGGCTTTCCTGCCATTACCGCCGCCCTGCCGATCACATCCGAGATCAGTATGACACCCTGGCCGCCCACACCTACTATCACCATATCGCATTCAGAAGTCCTCATCTTGCCACCTCCCGGATGGCAGAAGTTGAGCAGATCGCGGCGCATACCCCGCATCCGGTGCATTGTGCATTTATCCTGGCCTTATCATTCTCGAATTCGATGGCCGGGCAGCTGAAGTCGAGGCAGATCTTGCATCCAATGCAGTCCTCCCCCACTTGGAAGGAGCGACGGCGTATGCCGCTGCGGCGAGCTTTGATGACACAGGGCTGCCGGGCGATGATTACGGACAGGCCCGGATAATCTTTGGCCCTCTGAAAGCTCTCAAGTGTCTCATCCAGGTGGTAGGGATCGACCGTCTCCACCAGTCCCGCGCCCAAAGCTTTGGCCAGAGCTTCGATTGATACCGAGGAAGTTACCTCTCCGCTGGCCGTCATGCCCGTGCCTGGATTGGGCTGATGTCCGGTCATGGCTGTCGTGGAGTTGTCGAGAATAGTCACGGTGATCCTGGCCTTGTTGTAGGCGGCATTGAGAAGGCCGGTCATGCCTCCATGCAGAAAGGTTGAGTCGCCAAGACTACAGCATATGCCTTCCTTCTCCCCGCCGAAGCGAATGCCGCTGGCCAGAGTGATGCTAGCTCCCATGCACAGGCACGTGTCCACAGTTCCCATGCCGATCGCCATGGTGTAGCAGCCGATATCGCTGGGGTAGATGGCATTCTTGCCGAAGACCTTTCGCATGGCGTAATAGGTGGCCCGGTGGCTGCAGCCTGCGCATAGCGAGGGGGGCCGGGGCGGCAGACAGCTCACATCCGCATTCTTCACCGCCACCCGCTCCGCCTTGCCAAGCATGCGGGCTATGGCATTTCTCACCTGCAAATAGTCCAGCTCGCCCTCGCGGGGGATGGATCCCTCCTTCCCCAGGATCTCCACATGGGGATTGACCTTTAGGGCTAACATCTTCACCTGCTCTTCTACCACCGGCTCCAGTTCTTCTATTACCATTACCCGGGAGACGTGCATAAGCATGCGGCTGATCAATTTTTTGGGAAGGGGATAGGCTCCGATGCATAGGAATGAGAGTTCTTCATCCAGATCGAAAATAGCTTCCTTCGCGTACAGTCCCGCGATTCCCGAGGCGATGATGCCTACATTGCCATGCAGATCGAGCCTGTTCCAGGGCGCGCTTTCCAGCTCCTCCTCCATGGCGGCCTGTTTGGCCAAAAGCTCGCTATGAAGCGGCCGGGCGTTGCTAGGCAGGGCCACTCGTCGCGCAGGATTCTTGATGAATTGGCCTGGTCCAGGAGCGGACTTTTCCTGGCCCATCTCTACGTCCTCTCTGGCGTGAGAGACGCGCGTAGTGGGCCTGAGCATGACCGGGATATTGAATTTCTCGGAGAGCTCAAAGGCAAAAACGGTCATCTCTTTTGCCTCTCCGGGATTCGCGGGGTCCAGGCAGGGTATGCCGGCAAACTGGGCATAACGGCGCGAGTCCTGTTCATTTTGCGAGGAATGGCAATAGGGATCATCGGCACAGATCACCACCAGTCCCGCGCCCACGCCCAGGTACGCCAGGGTCATGAAGGGATCTGCGGCCACATTCAAACCCACGTGCTTCATGGTGGCCGCGGCGCGACAGCCGGTCCAGGAGGCTCCTGCTGCCACCTCCAGAGCAACTTTCTCGTTTACGGACCATTCCACATGCGGCGGCCTCTCACTTTTGAGTTCGACCAGCGTTTCTATGATCTCCGAGGAGGGTGTGCCGGGATATCCGGCGACAAGCCCCACTCCTGCTTCCAGGAGGCCTCTGGCAATTGCTGCGTTTCCGAGAAGATATTCTCTCACAAATAACCATCCCTTTTATTGGTAGAATATGGCCTCTTCACTCTGATAACCGTTTGGATACAAATCTAATTAAGCCAACATCGCTCGTATCTACTGCAATGATAAAGTGGCAAGAAGATTCCGTGGGATCGATTTACAATTACCTCTCGCCTGGCTGCCGCATCTGCCGCCAGGGGGCGGGCCTGGTGCTCTTCGTCACCGGCAATTGTCCGCGTAGCTGTTTCTACTGTCCGCTGTCCGAGGAGCGGAGGGGCCGCGATCTGGTCTTTGCCGATGAAATGCCGGTGCAGGAAATAGCTGACATTCTGCGGGAGGCTTCTGCCATCGATGCTCTGGGCACAGGAATCACGGGCGGTGAGCCGCTTTTGAAATTGGACTATGTCCTGGAGTGCATCCGGGCTTTGAAGAATGCGCGCGGGCAGCAGCACCACATTCACCTTTATACCGGCCTTCTTCCTGGTCGCGCCGTCTTAGAAAGGCTAAAGCAGGCCGGCCTGGACGAGATCCGCTTTCATCCACCCGTCTCCGAATGGTCTCATCCCGTCGGGCTCAAGGAGACCCTTCTGCAGGCTATAGACCTGGGCCTGATAGCAGGCGTAGAAATACCCTCCATTCGGCCCGCTCCCGCCATCATCGAGGCGGTAAGGGATGCGGGTGCTTTTTTGAACGTAAACGAGCTGGAGTTTTCTGAGACCAACTATGCCGGCCTCGCCGCTGCCGGCTATTTGCCGCAGGATCTGGGCTCGGGAGCAATAGGAAGCGAAGAGGTCGCCCGGGAGCATTTCCTGCAAGATGACATAAAAGCCCACTTTTGCCCTTCTCGCTTCAAGGATGCGGTGCAGCTCAAAGAGCGATTCCTCCGCCGGGCGAATCGAACGGCGCGGCCTTTTGATTATGTGAGCGAGGAGGGCACCATAATTCACGGCATAATTGAGGGCGATCTTCAGGCAGCTTTGCAGATTCTTGTTGATCTGGCGGTTCCCGAAGATATGTACTCCTGCCGGGAGGGAAGGATAGATATCGCCGCCCCTATCCTGGAGGACATAACCAAAGAGCTAAAAAGCGTCTTATGTATTCTCAGTATAATTGAGAAGTATCCCTTTGAGGACGGACTGGTCGTAGAGAGAATACCTTTATAATCCTTAAATTCATTGCTTGAGGGCGGTGATTTTGCCGGATGGAAAGCGCTGAAGAACGAATCCAGGAGAGGCTCAGAAATTATCTTAAACGGGACGGAATAGGAATTCGAAAGGCTGTCTTAAAGCTGTTTTTGAGCGATGGAGCTTACACCACTGAGGACGTCTTTACCTACCTCGCGAAGGAGGGTTTTGACGTTAGCTATCGGGGAGTTTCGGCCATGGTGGGGCTCATGAACACTCGCCTGGGCATCCTGAGCATTGACGTTTCCGGGGACCATAACGTCTATTCCCTCAAGGGAGATCACAAGGGTGTTGTGAGGTCTGTTCTGGAAAATTATTGAAAAGATCAGTTAGGCGGCTCGCCTCTTTTCATCCTTTTCATATACTTGCTGAGCAAATGGTCCGCCATCAGGTTTATGCCCGTCAGGGCGGCGTGAACGGCTGGTCCCGCCGTCATCCTTTCTCGGTAGAGGCGGTGCAATTTCTTGAGATGCCGCAGGTTATACTCCAGGCATAATCCCACCAGCTGCCAGTGCTCGGGCAGGGCATCCTCTCTGGCAAAGCCTTTTCTTCCACCCAGCTTCGTATCGGCGATGGTGGTGAAAAAGAGGGGCAGCATGAGCCCGGTGTAATCCATGAGGGACTCCACCAGTTCAGTGGTCTTTATGACATCCTCAGCCGTCTCTTCCGGCAGACCCAGGACCAGGCTGGCCACAGGCAGCCAGGACTCCTCCGCGAAGAGACGGTAACAATCCCTTACAATTTCGGGCCAATTGTCGATCTTTGCGGGCCGCGCTTTATTCGGCATATGCATCTTTAGGATGCGGCAGCTTCCCGTTTCGATGCCGATCCAGGCCGACATGTGATTCTGATCCCTGCCCACGCCTACTATTCGCGAGACGTCGCGGAGGAGTTCCGGGTTTTGATGGACTGAGGCCAAGCTTAGGTGGGAGACATCAATGGTCTTGGGCCCGAGCTGCTTTACGTTGGACACCAGTTCCAGTATCTTCTTTTCATCGGGTTTGCCTTCGCGATAGCCGTAGGAGAAGAAATCCTCGCTGTGCAGGATGATGTCCTTCTGGCCGCTCTCCAGGTTCACCCGCACGTCACCCAAAATTTTATCCAGCGGCCGGTGGCGCAGGGTGCGCATGGCCGGCGAGCAGAAGGCGCAACCTCGCCAGCAGCCTCTACCGATCTCCACAATGCCGCCGATGGTAGCTTTGCGATTGACAGGAATGGCCTCCCCTAGGACCGCTTTCCCCCGGATGACGGGCGGGACGCTTTCCTTGCCAATGATCTTTCTGCATATCTCCGGAAAATCGCTTTCTCCTTCGCCCAGGTAAATGTGGTCCACGAACACGTCTTCGCCCATCACCTCCCAGGCGCCGTTGCCACCTACTACTACCTTTGGCCTGTGCTCTCTGATGAGCGGGTGGCGCAATAGTTCCAGAAACTTGGTGCGATTGAAGGGCGGCCCTCTGCCGATGATATCTTCGACTTCTCGCACGGCGATCTTCCCCATAGGATCGTCATGAGTTATGCCTACGATCTTTGTCTCTGGTCCGATGGCCTTGTCCAGATGATAGGGATGGGCCACCATTACCTCTTCTCGGGAGAAGCCTGCTTCCAGCAATGCCGCTTCTACCTTTCGCATGCCGCAAGGTGCGAGCTCTGCCGAGCCATCCTTTGCAGCAGGTACGGGCGGGCAGAACAATTTACGAAAAATCCAGTCAGGCAAAGTTGCCCTGGGCATTATGGCGGCAAAGCCGAGCATCACTCCACCGTGATAGCTGCTCATCATGGTGGTGTCGCTCGTGAGAACGATTCTCTTGCCGGGCATCTGTGGCATAGGCTCCTCTCCATCCCAGTTAAGGCAGATAACGTTGTTGGACCGGAAAAGCCCAACAAGTTTTTATCGGATTGCCTACTTTTGGGGAATTCGTGCAAGAGAAGTCGTTAGCGGAGATCAACGAACGCATTCGCGACGGGAGCGCCCGCGTCGTAACGGCAGAGGAGATGCCTGACATCGTGGACGAGCTGGGCCTTGACGGAGCCGTGCGCGAGGTGGATGTAGTAACCACTGGGACTTTTGGAGCCATGTGCTCCTCTGGAGTATTTCTCAATCTGGGCCATAGCGACCCGCCCATAAAAATTTCCAAAGCTCTGCTCAATAAAGTAGAAGCCTACGGTGGAGTCGCCGCGGTGGATCTATTCTTAGGCGCGACGCAGCCCTCCGAGGACCGGGGAATAGAGTACGGTGGGGCGCATGTCATGGAAGATCTCATTTCGGGAAAGCAGATAGAGGTGGACGCATATGGTGCGGGCACAGACTGCTATCCTCAGATGGAGCTGGAGACCTGTCTGCGTCTTGAGGATTTCAATCAGGCCATCATGGTCAATCCCCGCAACGCTTACCAGCGCTACAATGCGGCCACCAATTCCGCCGACCGTACCATGCATACCTACATGGGCACACTGCTTCCTCGCTTTGGCAATATTCACTACAGCGGATCGGGTGTTCTCTCCCCGCTATCCAATGATCCCAACTTCGATTACATTGGAATAGGTACGCGCATCTTTCTGGCCGGAGCCCAGGGCTACGTTATGGGGGCCGGCACGCAGCATAATCCCCAGAATAACTTCTCCACGCTCATGGTCACGGGCGACATGAAAAAGATGAATAATCGCTTTCTCAGAGCGGCGACATTTTATAAATACGGCCCCAGTCTCTACCTGGGAATAGGCATTCCTATACCAATCCTTAATGAGAAGCTGGCCAAGAGCACAGCAGTGCGGGATAGGGACATCACCGTTCCTGTAGTGGACTACGGCATTGCTCGCCGGGATCGCCCCTCTTTGAAGATGGTAAGCTATGAGGATCTGAAGTCGGGAATGATCGAGATTAATGGGAAAGAGGTCTCCACCTCCTCACTCTCCAGTTTCCATGTGGCCAGGGAAGTGGCACTCACTTTAAAGCAGCAGGTGGAGAAGGGCGAGTTTCTGCTAAGCTCTGCCGTGGAGCCACTATCACGCGTTGGCAGTGCCCGGCCCATGAAGCAGACCAAGGAATCGCCAAATGTGGGGGACGTCATGAGTCGCGACGTGGTCACGGTTCATGAGGACATCGGGGTAGAAGAAGCGGCCCGGCTGATTGTGAGCGGCAGCTTCGATCACCTGCCTGTGATCTCCCGGGATGGACGGCTGATGGGCATAATCACCGCCTGGGATATCTCCAAGGCAGTGGCTGGTGGCAAATCCTCTCGCATTGGAGATATCATGACGAGAAGGGTTTATTCTGTTAAAGCGGATGAGCCCATTGAACTCGCAGCCCGCACCTTTGATACGCACAGCATCTCGGCAATGCCGGTGGTAGACCGGGACAATAAGGTAATTGGAATGATCACCAGCAATCACCTTTCCCGGCTCTTCGCGCGGAGGCGATAGAAAATGAAACTCATGCTGCATGTAGCTCCCGGCATTGTGCGTTATCCTCTCATAGCTTCAGTCATCCTGGAGACGGGCGCTCTGGTGAACATAGAGAGAGCCAGCATCGATGCTGTGAGCGGAGAGATTGTCCTGGAAGTGCCCCAGGACAAGTGTTTGATGGTAAAGGAGGCATTCGAGAGGCGCGGGGTAAAGGTCGTGCCTCTGGAGATTCCCGTCATCAGAGATGAGAATGAGTGCGTGCATTGCGGGGCGTGTATTTCCATCTGCCCGACGGGCACATTCCGTTTTGAGGATTGGCGGGTCGTGGCCGATTCTGGCAAGTGCATTCAGTGCGGAGCCTGCATCATGGGCTGTCCTCAGCGTGCTTTGAAGTTGGTCTTGAAGTAGCTCTTAGTATTAAATTTTTTTTGTTGGCCATGATTAAGTACTTATTATTGATCAATACGTATATAACATAATAATTATATGTAACACGTAGTTTCTGGTCGTTCTTGATATAGACAAACAACGATAATTTATATTAATATTATTAATACGTATTTATTCGCCTAACCCTGCCACGCTCAATAAATCGTCATATTTAAATAGTTTTAAATATATTTTTTTTGAAAGCCGCGATTCGATATGACATGTTATTTTGAGATTTTTCAGATAGCAATCTTTGCGCACACTTATAAATAAATATACAATTAGTTTTTTCGTGAAATATTCATGTTTGTATAGATTACGATTTGCGCGCGCTGCTGTCTATATTTTTAATCAAAAAATTTTAATTAATATAATTTTTAAATTGAAAAGAAATAATGTAATTTGTATTCCAAATTTGTGGCAAATTTATTAAAATATTTATTAATCTAATTCAGTTATTAATTTAACAATCAAAAGAAATGGTAACTTATATATGTTGGGACAGTTAATACTCAGAATATAGGTTAGTGGTGTATATTTTAGCGGTTGTAGAGGGAGATATGATATTTGATACTGATCCGCTATGTGATATGGAAAAGCAATTATTAATTCAATCCTTTTTACATATTTTATTTATTAGTTCTGTTACTACAGGTGGACAAGATGACAGATGACTGCAACGTTTTCTCTTTAGACATCCTGGCCGAGGCCCTTTGCCAGCCGGGAGGCTACGAGCCAATGCGGCTGCGCGTCCTCTCTCGCCAGGGGCCTGATCTAGTTTCCACCTTCATTGAGGCCATACTCACCTCCAATGAGGATCAGATGCAAAAGAGGCTCGCCGGGCTGGCAGATTCACTCTCCGGCAATAGCAGCTCTGCAGCCTGGTTTAATCTGGGTCGGCTGGCTGCCAGCCTCTTCTTTCGCCGCGCCGCCGAGGAGTATTTTGAGATGAGTGCCTGTCTGGCCCAGGCAGAGGGAGACGATAAGGGTGAGGCGCAGGCTTGGTTATCTTTGGGCAGCCTCTACCGTGATGATGAGGACTGGATTCGAGCCTGCCGGTTCTATGAAAAAGCCTTGCAAGCCCTTGATAAGGGCAAGAGCCTGCCTCTTATGTGCACCGTCCTGATAAATTTAGGCAGGGCCCTTCGTCAGCAGGGAGATATCTCCAAATCGGAGCAGTGCTATTCCAGGGCTTTATGTTTGCTCGATGGCAATGATCATTCAGGCCGGGCCGATGTTCTCGACTGCCAAGGAGAGCTTTGCCAGATAAGGGGTAACTATGCCGGGGCGGAGGAATGCTATCAAAAGAGCCTCTCTCTGTGGGAAAAGGCCCAGGACCGAGGGGCAATGGCGGCATCGCTCGCTGCGCTCGCCGGCGTCTATCAGCTCACCGGGGCGGCAAATAAGGTGGAAAGCTGCCTGGAAAAAGCCCGGCACCATCTGCAAGATATCGGCGACGAGTTGGCCGCAGCCAGGATGCGTTTTCAACTGGCGGATTTCTTTTTCCTGGAAGGCCTGCACAATGAGGCGGTAGACCATTATGAAAAGAGCCTGCCTGCATTAGAAGACGGCGACCCAATCCTTGCCGCCCGCGCTCAAAGTCGCATGGGGCAATGCTTCCAGGAATTGGGCAACTACGTCCTTGCAGAGGTTCATTTAGAGCGGGCCAGAGAGATCATGCAAGGTCAGGGCGACCTATGCGGCGTTGCTGATCTGCTCATAATGCTTGCCGGCAATTATCGCAGGCAGAATCGGCTTGATGAGGCTTTGCAATGCTCCCTGCAATGCCTGGAGATCAGAGAGCAGCAAAATGACCACCATGCGATTGCCGATGCATATAGCTGCATGGGACTGATTCATGCCGACCGACGCGAATACCGCCTGGGAAAAGTTTGCTTTCAAAGGGCAGTAGATCTCTTTATGCAGAACGGCAAATGCTTGCCCGCGGCTGAGGCGCTCTCCAATTTGGGAAGCTTATGCCATCTGTTTGGGGAGCCTCTGGATGCCTTAAACTGCTATCTTCGCTCTTTAGAGATCTTCCAGGAACTGGGCAATGAACAGGGTCAGTCCCAGACCGAGGCAAATTTAGGCCTGATCTACCAGAGCAAAGGGGAGTTCTCTCTTGCCGAAGATTATTTTCAAAAGAGCCTGGCGGCCAGAGATGGGGCAGATGTGGCCGGCGCCTCCGCCATCAAGCTCTCCCTGGGCCTGACAGCTCAGCGTAGGGGCGACTGGGGTAATGCCCTGGATTATTTTATGCAGGCCGCCAAGGATTTTGAAGATCTGGGTGATCTGCATGGTTTTTCTCTGGCACAAAACAATCTGGGAAATCTTCACTCGGATAGGGGGGACATTCAGAAGGCTATTTTATGCTATAACTTGAGTCTGGATGCCAAGCGTGCTCAAAATGACCGGCACGGCATGGCCACAACTCTTGCCAATCTGGCGGCTGCCTATTTTCAGGATGACGAGCTGGAAACGGCGGAGGAGATGTACCTGCAGAGTCTGGAGATCTTCCAAGAGATGGGCGACCAGAGGGGCGAGGGACAGTCGCTCCTCGGCCTGGCAGGGGTAAGGGTCGAGAAGGGGGAGCTAAAGGAAGCTATGAAGAATTTTCAGGACTGCCTCATGCAGGGGATGGAACGGCAAGACTCCCTGGCCATGACAGCATCTTTGAATGGCCGGGTTATGGTATCTCTCCGGCTTGGTCTATGGCAAGAGGCAGAGACCTGCTATGTTCAGGTATTGGATGCCCTTCGCACCATGGGCGATTCGGGGGCAACGGCGGCAGTATTATGCTCATGGGGAAATCTGCAAGCTGATCTGGGTGAGTGGGATCATGCCATTGAGAACTATAGAGCGAGCCTGGTCATCCTGGAGCGGCTAGGAGACGATTATTCCATGGCTGTGGCCCAAAACAACCTGGCCAATATCTTTTACCGGCGTGGCGATTGGAAAGAGGCTCTAGAGAATTACCACCAGAGCCAAGAAGGCTTTGCAAAGGCTGGTGATGATAAAAGCCAGGCATCCGTCTTGAGCAATATGGCCAGCCTCTGCTACAAGAGAGGCGAATGGTCCCAGGCATTAGAATGCTACCAGGAGAGCCTGGATCTCTTCGAGAGGCTGGAGGATATGGATGGTGCGGCGCAGGTGCTGGGCAATTTGGGCAACTTCTACCACCGCAGAGGCGAGCAGAGCTTAGCCAAAGAGCATTTCTTAAGGGGCCTGGAAATTTTAAAGCGTCTGGGAGACCGGCAGGGCGCCCTGGAGATGCAAGCCAATATCGACATGTTAAGGCCTGGCCGGGGCGACATTCCTGAAAATCTCGATGATTACTATAAGCAGCTTGGCGAGTTGAAAGCACAAGGAGACCTCTCCGGTCAGGCAGAGGTGCTCGGTGCACTGGCGGGCTCTTTTGCGGACCGCTGCCAGTGGGAGTCTGCCCTCTCCTGCTACCAAGAGAGCCTGCAGCTTTTTGCGGCCGTAGGGGAGATCTACAATCAGGCTCAGATTCGCTTCAATATGGCCCTGGTTTATAAGGACAAGGGCGATTTAGCTGGAGCCGTCACGCTTTTTGGCGAGGCCCTGGAGATATTTCAGAGGCTTGACGCCGCTCCTTGCATCGCCCAGGCCAGGCAGAATATGGGCATCATCCTTGGTCTGAGGGGCCAGGCGAAAGAGGCCGAAGATCACTTTAGCCAGGCCATCCGCATGCAAGAGGAGCTAGAAGCTCCGAAAGATCTGTGCGAAGGATATCTGGCCAGGGCGCAGTTCCTGGTTCGGGAGGGGCGGCTGGTTGAAGCAGAATTCTATCTCAGCCGGGCAGAGATGCTCATATCTCGCACCGATTGTCCGATCCTTAATATCCTGCTCTACAATACAAAAGGGGAGCTTCGTCAGTTGGAAGGTCGCCTCCCAGAGGCAATGAGCTGTTTTGAGAGGGCTTTATCTCAGGCAAGAATGCTCTCCAACCCCTACGAAGAGGCCAAAGCCATAGCCAACCTGGGAAGGCTGGCTTTGCAGGTCAAGGACTATCCTGATGCCCTGGTCAAGTTGCAGCAGGCGCTGGCAGCCATGAATCGCCTGGGGGCAATGCATGATTCCCTGGCCCTTTACCAAGATCTTCACCGTCTCTTCCTGGCTCAGGGGGATTATGCGCGAGCGGAGGAGATGGCAGCACTTCGGGAGCGGGAGACCGGCAGGCTCGGATACATGGAGCTGCAATTATCCGGTCATGAGGAAGGCCGTAGTAACGTAACTTTCCATGCGAAGAGGGAAAAAGAAAATTCTGAAAAGCAGTCTGATCCTTCGCCCCATCATTTGCAGCACAGCACGATATGCTAGTACAGCTGGGCTTAAATAAGCCTAATTTTAGGCTGTAAGTGCCCTCCCTCGATAAGTCCATTTGAACGGCTTTGCCATTGTCTGGTTGAAGTACTCGACAAAGGCCAAAACCTTGGCTTTCAGATCATTGATGGAAGCAAAGCTGGCCCGCCTGAGCAGCTTCCGGACTAAGATACTAAACCATATTTCAACTTGGTTCATCCAAGAAGCGTGTATCGGCGTGTAGTGAAAGACGATAGAGTGGGATGGATCGGTCAAGAATGATTCACGAGTTTCGATCGACTGCAAAACACCGTTTTTGCCTTTGATTCCTAAGTCGATGTCCAAGTCAGATACTTCTGCCACATACCTCACGAGGGATTCTGATTTATGGATATTGAGGTTGTCGGCGACAAAGTGCCAGCGGGATGCGGATAAAGAGCATTCAACTACCTCCTTAATATGCGATACGAAGTCATCCTCATTGCGCGTATCGCCGCAAGAAACGGTGTCAATCCGTCCGCTGGCTGCCGCAAAGCTTACGATGAATGATTGAGTTCCATGCCTGATGTACTCAAACTCTCTTCGTTCCACTTTTCCTGGTGCCATTGGCAATCCAGGGTGTTTGCGTTCGAGAGCTTGCACCCCTGTCATTTCATCGATGCTCATTACAACTTCTCCTTTTTGAGCTAAATTCATGGCTTGTTGGTACAATGAATTGATGTCGTCTACCTTTTCGTCGAACCGTTCGTCCGGCGCAGGTGTTAGCCAGTAACGAATCAAGTGTGGTCGGAAACCATTTTTTTTAGAATCCTTGCAGAATGGCGAGCTGAAATCGTATCTACAATGCCCCGTTTCGTTATTTCAGCTGCAATCTCACGGCTTGTCCATTGGCTAATTGGACGTCCAGATTCAGCAGGTTTTTCACAGGCCAGCTGTTGGATCTGACAAATCTGGTTTGCAGTTAAACGAGGTGGTGCTCCGGGTCTTGGCAGGTCATCCAAGCGTTCTTCAACACTCAGATCGTCCAAAGAAATCGGCTGCAAGTCCAGCCATCGTTGCCGCCATAATCGAGCAGTGTCCAAGGACACTTCTAATTCATTAGCGATTTCGCGATTATTTTTACCAATCGCAGCCAGCAAAACAATCCGTGCTCGGATAACTTTTTGCTGCCCTGTAGTATACCGACGAACAAGCAATTCCAACTCCTGGCGCTCGACGTCGATCAAGTTGATTGCTGAT
>SESA01000629.1_pt1 | contig 21694 bp, 26 predicted proteins | sample 3171451 | NCBI WGS metagenome assembly SESA01 (sample SAMN06051862, study PRJNA518727) | freshwater metagenome | biome: subpolar coniferous forest; feature: holomictic lake; material: water; isolation source: holomictic Lake 227, 8 m depth | place: Canada: near Kenora, Ontario | collected...
TAGAGTATCAGTTTCAAACGCTCTAGCACCATCAGGTAATGATGCTGGTTTTGTGTCCCCCGATACACAAGTGATGGTGTTCCCGACATATCTAACTATAGCCATAATCTATCCTCATAGTATAAACTCAATACTATTTATATAGATTATTATATTTTCGTGTGATATGAGTCATAACTATTTGTGGTTTGAGGAAGGCATCCGGTTTATATTTTACATCATCCCATACATCAAATGGGCTATGCCTCAAATAACTTCTGGACTTCAATAGATTGAGATTTTCATTATAGCCGAATAAAACAGGATCACTCACACCCCATAGAACCACACCAGGTTTTCCAAAATGATGGGCCATATGTTGTAAAAAGTTATCAACTGATATCCAATATTTACATTGTTTTACGAGGTTTTCCACATCTCTTAGAGATAAACCGGGTCTAAAATCTGGAACCAGACATTCCTCCTTATCCGTTCCTATCTGGACAAGGTTCTCCGACTTCAAAAGTCCAATAAGTTCCTTCCAGTATGGATAATCTTTGGGGCTATGGTTCTTATCTTCCTTTACCCGTCTTGAATATGGACTTATTATAACCATTACTCCTCCTAATAAAACGCATTATGAATAACATAACAATGGCCCATTTCATAACATAGTTTACATGCTTCGGACCTCATTCTGGTATTTGTGAGTGTGTCAAAATCGGTCTCTTTGACATTACCTATTATATTTCCTTCTACCATCTTATCTGTTGCACAGCATTGTAAAACATTAGCATTAACATCTAATGTAAGTCCAGAGTATTGTGGACACACCCATCCATATGGCTTTCTTATTCTGATTTGTTCCAGCTCATCTAAGATTAGTTCATCTTTCGGAACCTCAAAACCTTCATAAAACATCTTAGCCATTGTGTATCCGGTGAAATAAGCGAAAAACTGGAAATGACCCATGCCTAAGTTGTAACAAAACTCCTTGGATGCCTCTATCTCATGTAAGTTGAACTGGTATTTGTGGTAGTTCAAGGTCAACATAACATGATTAGATATAGACCTAATCTGGTTTACTATGGTTTTAATGTTATTACAGATGGTATTGAAGTCAAAACCATGTATCCGGTCATAACTCTCTTGGCTGAAACCGGGCATTGAGAAGGATATGGATTGTAGATATTGGACTGCACTTAATGGAATGTCTTTCACTATTGAACCATTTGTGCTCAGATTGTATTTGTATCCTCGGCTGGAAACTATCTCCAACATGGTTCCGAACTGAGGGTGTATAAAAGGGTCACCCCAGTTAAAAAGATATATAACCGTTTTTTCAGGATGTATAATACCTTTGGATGTTAAATAGTCTAAAGTATTACTGAATGTTTCTGGTGTCATTATCCGTGACATCTTCTTATGATAATCACCTGAAATGCTGTTTTTACCATTACAACAATACTTGCAGTTAGAGTTACATACGCCTGATATATCCCAAAATACCTCACCATAGCACTTCATAGTTACACCCCATAATAGGTTTCAAAAGCTTCAACAAGACTTCTTCTCCAGCCATGGTCCCACATCCACTTGTAAATGTTTTCATCATTAAAGGCGGAAATACTTGCAACACTAATGATGGTAACGTTCTTACATTCTCCAAACACTTCAGGATAACAACACCCAATGATGAGATGCTTCCATTTCCTCTGTAACTTCGGTATGATGTTTAGGAAAGCGTAATGATCACCGATACCATTATCAAGATGTATGGTCTTGTAACCCCATGATTCCATCTTTTTCAAGAATAAAGCGTCATCAGAATCATAAAGTTTTTTCATGTCTGGTGTGTTTTTTGAGCGAATGCCCGTATCAACCTGTCTGAAGTGGTGAGTGAGTGCTGATTGGTCAACAATCAATCTATATCCTTTCTCCTTGAGTTCATGGCTGAATATCGTTTCTTCCCTATGAGCAACAACTGATAGTTCCAAACAATAATCCACAATGTTAGTTCTATATAAGAAACTACTATGCAAATGCTCGACTTCATGTATCTCATTGCCATATATCCACTGAAGGTTACCCTTTTCAAACACATCAGCTATTTTTGGAGATGCATCACCCCACCATAGTTCTGGTATAATAGAACCACCTACAGCCCCAACATCATTATCCATATGTGATATAAGCTTTTCAAGAACATCAGGCATCGGTATTTCATCATCATCAACCCGCCAAACGAACTTGTAGTCACTCTTGTTTGCTATTTGATGTCCGAAGTGTTGTCCATTTCCAGTTCCATATATAACCTCCCATTGTATATGATGTATATCAAGAGATTCAAACAGATATTTATAGAGTGGATTCCATCGCAGGTCCTGTCTATCCTTCTCAGTGTTATCATCATAGATAATAAGCTTGTCTGGCTTGATATTTTGAGATATTATAGATTGTAAAGCAAGAGGTAAGGTGGTGTGGTATCTGTTTTTAGTGGGTATGAAACATAAAATATCCTTGCCGGTGATATTATTTGATGTTTTTTTGAGACTTGGTTGTTTCATATTCAAGCTATCTTTTATAAGGATACCAACACCCATACTTTCAGCCGGACCTTTTTCATGATACCAGTTCTGATCGATAAACTCATAGGTTTGATAGACATCTTTTATCTCGTCCCAAAACAAATCAACAAAACAACCTTCTTTTCTATGATACTCCGAACCTCGTATGTCATGGAATACAATAGCACCACCTATCTTTACGGTGGAATAGAAGTTTTCAAAATCCTGTCTTACACCTTCATATGAATGGTCACCATCTATAAACAATATATCTACAGTTCCCACAGCATCTTTGACTTTTCTTATATATTCTGGGTTGTGACTATCACCCTCAAACTCGGTGATATATTTGGCATATGGTGAATCATCATATACCTGTCTTGGATAAAAAATCCTTTCGTTGGTTGTGTATCCACAATCAGAAATACCATCCCGATGGAAAGTAATATCACAACAAAAAACATGTCCATTGTTAGGTTCCACCATATGAGCCCACATCATTGCAGTTCCACCGAAGGCAGTTCCAATCTCCAAAACCCTTTCTACCTTTGTATCTCTAAAGAACTCCTGTACCATATATAGCTCATATTTCTTCTGATATGATGGCCAATAAACCTCAATAGGCTTGAAGTTCTTCCACTCCTTCTGATTCCTTATGAATCCCTTGTAATGATAGTTATTAACATTATCAATAACATATCTTGGGAATGTATCATCTATAGGTATTATTGTCTTGGTCACCCCTTCGCGCTTGAAAATATCAATACCGGTATCAAGAGCTTCGTCAATCCTGTCAAGATACTCAGGGGTATTATACTCCTGGTGTGCATAGGATGTCATTTTCTCCACAATCTTCTTACTACCACCCATGAAAGTGAAGTGCCAACCACCATTAGGTATCTTATTCATAGCCTCTGTATACCGCATCTGGCACGGTGTCATGTTTTTAGCAATAGAATATGGGGTGATCTTCAACCACTCCCAAGTGCCTGAATAGTTATTGAGAAAATCATAATATAAACTCTGAATCAGTGATGAATAACCATCCTTCAGTTTATAAGATGCAACCACTGATGCTCTGGGTATTTCATCACAATCAGACACCATCACCACATCATTATCATTCAAACCGGACCATCCCCTTCTAATACAATCCCTGAGATGTCTTTCATTTTTCCAAGGATCATTCTCAGGATTATCAGGAAAATCATCAACTATAATATGGACCATTTTATCTTTAAACTTATCAAAGCGGTTTCCGCTATTCAACAAATACATCTTATCATTTGGTTCACCAGAATGCTTTTTGGTGCCTTCTATAATGATGAACTTGGTCACCGTGTTATATAGTTCATTGAGCCTGATTTCAAGAATATCAAGTTCATTGAAAAACATGAAACCATCATAAACCCTTGGTTTAGTAGTATACCAACAACCAGAAACTTCAGATGTTGTTATAACTTCCAAACCCAATGCGTCAGTTAGAGCAGTTCTTACACTTTCCCATGTAAAGTCATGTCCTGCAATAGTTCCACCTGGTTTTATCTTCGGATACCAGTTATTCACATCATCCTTTACAGATTGATACTCATGGTCAGCATCTATGAACACCAGATCAAAAACATTAATATCAAACAACTTACTAATATCAGTTGAACTTCCAACCATTATATCCACCCGGTTAAAAATACCGAAATCTACAAGACTGGCTTTGAATTTAACAAGTTGGTTGGGAAAATGTTGGTCAAATAGGGGTTCATAGAAGTCATTAAATAGGTCTACAGCAACTACTCTTAGGTTCTTTCGGATTATTATGTCCGCAACGGAACATAAACTTCTACCCTGTAATGAACCAATCTCAACAAAATATCCATTATCTGGTATAGAGTTGATAAGTTCACGATATACTGCAATATCTTCATCGCTAAAATAACCTTCTGGTAAAACCTTTTCTGAAGGGTTATATTTTTTGTTCAATATTTCCACATCTGCCTGTATAATACGTTGCCAGTTGTCAAAACCATAAAAATCATGGACGGTTGATTCCGCCACATGGATTATAGGAAAGTTTCCAGAAACACTGATGGTTGGTAGTTCAGGATCATGATAATCATTCAAACCGCCTTCAGGAACCTGTCTGATTTTATATCCAGCGCGCCTCAGCCTCAAACAGAAGTCAAGGTCCACACCACATTTTAGATTATCATCCAGAATACCAAGTTCATCAAATATACTCCGAGGTATCATAGCGCAAAAGAAGATGATGAATCCATAACTGAGGTCCTCTTCACTAAGAGACACCCGTTCCTCTCTATCCATTTTTAAAGGACCGGTGCATCCCATCCGTGGATCTGAAAATGGTTCCACCATCATGTTCAACCACATACCTTCAGGTCCTAATATAACACAATCATCATTCAACAGAACTATATACTCACCTTTGGATGCTTTGATACCTTCATTATATGCTATAGGAGCTCCCAAAGTGTTGTCAAACCACTTATATGAAATGGGTATGCCTTGATTAGAAAGACTATCCAGATAGTCCTTCAGCTCAATGTCAGCACCATTAGCAATAATGATGATCTCAATATCTCTCATGTCCGTGTTCTGTATTATGGATTCCACACACTTTTTTGTGAGACTATAGGTCATAGTAGGTATTACGATGCTGTATTTGAGATCCTTGACACCATATTTTTCCGCCAACCATCTTCTATCTTCATCCATAATGTTGAACCATGTATCTACACCATAAAGAGAGTGTACTGTTGCTTCTGCTACATGATATATGGGGAAGTCAACTTCAAAATGAGTCGGGCTACACATTGAAAGCTCTCGTTCCGTAGGAACCTGTTTGATCTTATAACCCTTTGGCTTCAATCTCATGCTGAAATCTATCTCCACAGCACATTGTAAAGACTCATCCAGTATGCCTATTTCATCAAATATCCTTCTAGGTATCATAGCGCAGAAGAAAATGATGAAGCCATAATTATAATCCTCCTCGGAGAACCTTAAAGACTCTCTACTTCCGAAGCTAGTGCAGGACTTCAGTGGTCCAGTTACAGCCACCATAGGATCTGAAAATGGATCAACCAAAATCCTTAACCAATCGCTCTTGAACGATGGTAGTATTACACAATCATCGTTCAACAACACTATATACTCACCTCTACAAGCCTTTATGCCTTCATTATATGCTCTGACGGCACCAATGGGTTTGTCAAACCACTTCAGAACAATCATGTGACCTTGTATCCGTAAGTCGGATACATACATTTGAAGTTCTTCCCCCACACCATTTGCAGCAATGACAATTTCCGTTGTGTCCATTTCCGTGTTCTGTATAATAGAATCAACACACTTAGTCACCAATCCATAAGTTATGGTGGGTATAACGACACTGAATATAGGTTCTGCTTTCGGTTTATACCACCACATGTTCATAGACCATACATCACCATAGTAGGTTCCGACCCTTTCCAGTCCTCGGAACTCATCCAGAGCTTGTTGGACTTCTTGGTTAGCGAAATCGTGTCCGGAAAACAAACCACCCGGTTTCACTTTAGGATACCAAGCATTAAAGTCATCAAGGACCGCTTTGTAGGTGTGGTCCGCATCAATGAATACCATATCAACGGAACCATCAGGAACGGTGGTGCTCATGTCTACTGACTTTCCAACCTTTATTTCTATGTTGTTTTCCAATCCGAAGCTCTTGATATTTGACTTGAAAGTATCCAGCTGATTGGGGAATACTTGGCCAGACACATCAACATAATCTTCAAATATATCAACACAAATAACCTTTATGTTTTTTCGCTTTATGGTATTAGCAACGGAACAAATAGATTTACCAACCAGGCTGCCCACTTCTATCATTATAGAACCATCCGGTAGACTATCTATCATCCTCTCATAAATCATTTTATCCCAGCTATAAAAAAATCCATCTGGTAGACCAATATTGAAAGCACCTTCAACGATTTTTTGTTCTGGTGTCAGCTCATGCATATTTCACCTCTTGTATAGTTTTGTTTCATAATCTTGCAAGCACCCTCTGATGCTTCGTTCATTCAATACCCAGTTTCTAAACTCCATCTCTAAGGCTCTAAACTCTTTCCTGGACAACCATTGGGTGTCAAAGTTCAGTTCCCCACCGGTGCCGTCTTTACCAACCTGGTAGTAGTTATTATAGTCATAATACATTTTTGTGATTCCATAGTCTTTTGGATTGTCACCTACGGTAGTGCCAGGATATGGAACCATGGTGCTGACAAACACCTGGTCTGGATCAGCATCTATAATGAAGTTCTTGGTTTCTGTAAGTGTTTCTTCGGTTTCACCTGGAAAGCCAATGATGAAGAAGGTCCTGGTGTTTATACCATATTTTTTTGCCCATTGTATAACATTATAGTTGTCTGAGGTCTTGACTTGCTTATTCATCCTGTCAAGAATATATTGACTCCCGGACTCAATACCCCATGATATTTGCTTACAACCAGAATCAGCCAGACGCTTATATGTCTCTTCCTTGTCATATCCTGATCGGCCCATACACCTGAATCGCATATTCATTCTGGATAAAGCATCCAGAATCTTATATAGTCTCTTTGGATTGAGGGTGAAAATATCGTCCTGGAAGTTGATAGTGTCAATGTTGTATTCGGTGTGTATCCGGTTTAGATGGTCTATAACAACACTGGAATCAACCATCTTCACATGATAACCTAATAGGTTATGTATCTGTTCTAGTCCACAGAAGTTACAATGGTAATAACATCCCCTGGTGGTAAGGTATGGTATGGAATGCTTTCCGTCTATTTTACGTGAATAGGAGTTCAAGTCGGTGAGATGGTAAGCTGGAAAGATGGGAGAATCTGTTTCCTTGCCATATACAATGTGGTTGGTTTCTTTACCGGTAATGATGTCTAATAGAGCACGTTCCCCATAACCTACCACCACATGGTCTACATAGGGGAAGTCATTAGGACGAGCGGTGGGGTGTGCACCACCGACGATAATCTTACCATTGGGATTGGCTTCCTTACACTTGGTGATTATGTCTATGGTTGTTTTAATGGATGTGATGTAGACGGTGATTCCATAGTAGTCTGCGTATGGAAGATTTGGAACTTCGGTTATTCCAGACAGGTCTACAATAGACACATCATAATCTTGTAGATGTGCGGCTAGATATAACAGACCCAGTGGTGGATCAAGCCTGGAATCCGTGGAGTTTTCATGATTTGGATGTATCAGAACAATTTTCATATACCAACCTTTTTATAATGTATTTATATCATCTGAGGATGGTTGTAAACTATAATCCAAATCGTCCCTTAGTAGCATTATAGTTCTGGAGTATTTCGGCTTGTGTTAGCGCACGATTGTATATTTGGGTTAGGGCTATATTGCCAATAAACATAACATTATTTGGTGATCTTGTTCCAATATATTTTATTGATGATGATGTTGAAAAATTGTTTGCTGTATCTAAAGATAAAGTACAAAGTGATGCATTTATATAAAATTTATGTGTTCCTGACCCTATACCACTTCTGGTATATGTTACCTGATACCAGATATTGGGTTGGAGAAGATTTTCTATTGTATATGAAAAATATACACCCGGAGAGTAAACTTCTAGTCCACCAGGAGTATTTGCACTTGTTCCAAATTCAACACCACTATTATAGTTCATTGAAAATATTGTTAATCTTGATGTAGGTGAAGGTGTTTTTATAAATGATGTAATAGTGAAAATATTACTTATTTGATCTAAAGAACCAATACCAACACCACAATCCACATAATCATCACTTCCATCAAACACCATACTTCCACCATTGGTAGAACTGAATGTCGGTCCATTGGTTAATTCTCCATGATTTGAATTCCCACTAAGGTCCGTCCATACTGTTCCCGTTCTTGGATAACTCTTCACATTCCCAGCATCCAGATACAGGACCAGACCATCTGTGACTATTTTAGGACCATAATGCCTACTCATTATTATACCAGAACTGAAGCAATAACGAACTCACTTCCGTCTTCAAACTTTATTTTAGCAGCAATCTCCCTGGTGGGTGTAGTCCCAGATGCGGTTATGTAGCTATAGCTATTATCAGCAGCAGGTGTGCCTGGAGCGTCTTTAAGGCTAGACTGGAATGTTCCATAAGCAACCACCCTATCATCAGCATAAACTTCCCAGACCGGCAAACCGGAAATATCATTTACAGACTGAAGTAGTGTATCAAGATTATCAACTACTTCAAACAAAGTGCCTTGGGAACCTTCAACTTTAAAAGCCACATCATCTTTGGTAGATGCAACAACATGAAGATCAGCTGCTGGGGCGGTTGTATTAACACCAACATACGTTCCATCATCAAATATGTTAGAGTTACCTACCGTTGAAGCAGACGCAAACTTGACAACCTTATTGGTGGTTCCTGACACTGTTACAGATGAACCACTGGTGCCTGAGCTACCAGAGCTACCAGATGTTCCTGATGAACCAGAGCTACCGGATGTTCCTGATGAACCACTGGTGCCTGAGCTACCGGATGAACCACTGGTGCCGGAGCTACCACTGGTGCCGGACGTGCCTGATGAACCACTGGTGCCAGAGCTTCCAGAGCTACCACTGGTGCCTGAACTGCCGGAACTACCTGATGTTCCGGATGAACCAGAACTACCACTAGTTCCAGAGCTACCGGATGTTCCTGATGAACCACTAGTTCCAGAGCTACCACTGGTGCCTGATGAACCAGAACTACCACTAGTTCCAGAGCTACCACTAGTGCCTGATGAACCAGAACTACCACTAGTTCCAGAGCTACCGGATGTTCCGGATGAACCACTGGTGCCTGATGAACCTGAGCTACCGGATGTTCCTGATGAACCACTGGTGCCTGAACTGCCTGAGCTACCGGATGTTCCACTATCTCCAGTAGGCACAAAACCAAGTCTTATATCATCAGTGTTGTCAAAATCACCACCATACACAACCGTTTCAACACTTATCTTCGTATAACCCACTCCTGAAACATTCATACCAATGATATTGAGTATTATGAAGTTTACCTCGGACGCATCTTCCCATATCCTCAAATGGCCTTTATTAGTTACACCACTAGCATCATCCCAAGTATCAATGAACGTATGAACATCGTTACGGAACCGGTCATAATCACTAATGTATATTTTGGTGATGTTATTGAAGTTGGTGTTATTGAACCGGAGGTAACCGAGGGTGGGGTCTCCGTCTGCTGTCACTCCACTGAAATGATATGGTAATCCCCAGTCACCGGACTCACCAGAAGAACCACTGCTGCCGGAACTACCGGACGTTCCTGATGAACCACTGGTTCCAGAGCTACCGGATGTTCCTGATGAACCAGAGCTACCAGAACTACCGGACGTTCCTGATGAACCACTGGTTCCAGAGCTACCGGATGTTCCTGATGAACCAGAGCTACCACTGGTGCCTGAACTACCCGATGAACCACTAGAACCATAAAAATTACCATCCACACCAGATGTACCACTTGAACCGCTGGTACCACTTGAACCAGAGCTACCACTAGTGCCTGAACTTCCAGATGTTCCTGATGAACCACTAACACCCATTCGGAATATGTTGACATTATTATATGTAACACTACTAACTACAATATCAAACAACTGGCTTGGGCTGGTTACGGTATCATCAACATAAAAGATAAAGTGACCATTAGTATCAGATGTAACCTGTGGAACCGTAGATATAGCTGTTCCTCCAGTATATGCAGCAAAAACAGTTGCAGCTGTGGTGGTTCCAGCCAGATAAACATTTACTCCAATATCTGGAACAACGTTACCATATGTATCTCTCGCTCGTCCTATAAAGTTATATCTAGCCATTAGCTCTCCACTATGAAAATGTCACCGATGCTAAATGTTTCCATCCAGTCTATCAACACTTGGTATATTATCGTTCCCTGCATGTAATCACGGAGCTCAAAGTTCAACTGGACCGAAGTATCGCTGAAATGACACGTTGTTGAGACATCTTCAAAGTTCAACTGGACCGAAGTATCGCTGAAATGACACGTTGTTGAGACATCTTCAAAGTTCAATAATGTGGTACTATCAATGATACTAAAACCCAGTGCCATTATTTATAACTCCTCTACCACCAGTGTTGTCTTATGATAAAAAGTATATGTAGAACTTCCAACCGTCTGTAATATTCGCCATATAATGAAATATTTACCTGGAGTTGCTGTGGTGGTAGTGTTCACCAGATACAAGATGGTGTTGGTTGAAACCATAGCAGTTGTTTCAGCGACAACCACATCTCCGGACTCATCAACCACCTGAGCATACGCAGCACTAGGCGTCCAAACCGCATCATCCTTGTCACGTATGGAAATCTCTACTGCACGGACTTCGTTTTCATAGAACGTCAAATATGTCTGGTTACCCATTATAAGTTCTCCTTGCTCCCCTTACCGAACTGCCTTCCAGCATCGTCACGGTAGAACGGTCCTGGTGGTCTGATTCCACTGAAGGTGCTGGTGATAACACTTCGTAGGTATTTATTGGCTTTTTTATACTTCTTCAATAGAGCCATTTGCGCTTGACGGCTGTAGTCTCTAGCCCATGTGGAAACCACTACGGACTCTATATCTTCAAGTGGTATTTCCTTGAGCTCCCGGAACATGGTCCTGTCCAGCAAATAACGCCTACAAGCGATGGCAAGATAAGGATATCTGCGTAGAATGGTCTCCCAGGTCAGTCTTATGTTGCCATGATTGCGCTCCAGTATGCCCATCCAGGTGTGTAGAAAGTTCCTGCGGTCTTGTCTCGCAACATAGTTGAGATTCAACGCCTGCAAGAGATTCCAACGGTGGCCTGTGTTTGGGTTGATACCCTTAATAGCATACAGACAAAGCACTGTAGGATTTGGATCATTTTCAAATGCGCGGTACCGAAACGAATAGATATGACCACTGCGAAACCAAACAGTAGAGTTTTTATCCTTAGATTTGAACTTATGCTCAAGAGCCATTGATGAACCTTCCTATTGAACCAAAATCTTTGTTCTTCAACCAGTCACTATACATTACCACCAACAAATCAACACCGTTATCTTTACACCAGTCACGTTTGACACCATCCTTATATTGAACATATTGTCCGGTATGCCAGTGGTCACCATTGAACTCTATCGCTTTTTTCAAGTCCGGCAACCATATATCAAGCTCCAAATACTTACCAGTCTTAGGGTTCCGAACCAATGTTCTGTCATTTTTCACCACACCACCACTATAAATGGTCTCAATGTAGTCTACAATCTGGTCCTCATATTTGGACCTAGTCATCTCTTTAGCGCATTCCGGGCATCTTTGACCTTGTTGGAATGAGTTGTATCTCATGCTGAAGACATGCCCCTTATTACACTTTATGTCAATATTATCCAATGCTCTAACATAGACTTCACTTAACAGACTATATCCTTCCACGGACTCTATGAGATTTTTGACATCATCATATTTATTGGTTTTAGACGCCATGGCACATACTGGACAACGTTCTCCCTGTTTGAATGCGCTATGACGCATCTCAAACAGGTGTTCTTTAGGACACATGATGGTCAACATTGTTGATATTGATCGTTCATATTTATCGCTTAACAACTTATATCCATCAATCTCAATGTGTTCTCTCACAACACTCATTGGTAGTTTGTTACTTTCAGATATTCTTCTATTCATACAAGATGGATGACTACATCTGAACCCTTTTCTGAAGTTACTGAATATCATCTTGAATATATGACCTTCTGGACACTCTATATCCAACTTCTGTTCATATAGGTTCCTATATGTTGTGGATAGTAGAGTATATCCATCAAAACTATCAATGTGTTCCTTCACCTGTTCGTATTTTAGTCTCTTCCACTTCACGGTTTCCATTACTTATATAGTTCCTTTTCTGTTATTATGCGAAAAATCCAACCCCTTAACCTACAGAACTCCATAGCAGCCTTCCACTTAGCATTGTTGGTGGCATAGGTGGCTGCTTCATATAATCTAGTCTTTTGAGACTTGCCCTTGGAGATCTGAGGTGCCATAACTTCTTTCAGGGGTTTGATTTCCACCAAGTAGGTCAGCTCCTTATTATCCTTACCCAGTGTCTTCATGATGAAGTCAGGAAAATAACGGCGTCGTTTATTTTTCACAGGATCAAAATATTCAATCTGTAGAGCTTCACTAGACCAGGTTATCACACCGGGATTTGAATCACACCAGTTTGCAAAAGTCTTTTCCCACGAGCTTCTACAGATCACCGGACCCTTGCCTATATACTTCTTGGGGTTACGTGGAACGAACACATCATGTTTGGCTGGATCAAAGCTGTGCTTCATCACATTTGACATACTAAAACAATCTCCTATTCTTATTCATTTCATAGTGTGTATCCAACTGGCTCTTGAAGCCGGAATACCAGTCCCGAATCTTGGACCGGTTGGACTCTATCATACTGGTGCCGGTGTCTTCCACTTCATATTCATCGGACTCAGGAATCATGTTGAAAGAACCAACAATATCAATGATCTTGGTGGTCTGGCTCTGGTCTAGCTGGTTGGGATTCAGTCCGGTAATGAAGTCTACCATGGACGTGAATACCTCTTTATCATATGTTACTTTCACACCATTGGGAACTCCGTTGGGGCTGGTGATGAACTGGTCAAATCTCATTACACACCCCATTCCGTTTTCGCTTTATCAAATCCAACCCAAGAGCCTGATTTACCTAGGCCCCTTTGAGCAAGTTCTGTCTTAGCCAGCTTGACAGCATCAATCTTTTTGGTTGCCACCATCAGTAGAAGCTTTGTGTGAATCATCTGGAACATGTAGTCTGGGTTCTCTTCATCAGAGCTTTCATTGACAGGCTTCTTCAAGCCATCTTCCATCTTCTTCAATGCGGTATAGTATGTAGGCGCTTCCGCCAGGTGAGCTTTAGCGATAGCAGTCCTGATAGCCATATCATCACTATGCTCTTTCTCCACCTCTATACCCATTTTGAGCTGATCCGAATCATAATCACTATCTGGATCACCAGAGTGCTTCAGACCAGTGGCATCAACCTTGATTTCCTCTTCCGTTAAATAGTTGCTAAATTTCATTATATTCCTCCGATAAAATCTCGCCAAGCAGGCACCATACATACATCACACAAGTTCTTTTTCTTTAGTTCCGTCTTATACGGTATATTAGTATTTATGCCGTCTACCATCATTTCTGCTATCAGTTCGTGTTTATTTTCTATGAGCCACTTTGAAAACACTTGCCGGACGTGGTTCTCCGGCTCTATATCCAGGTCTGTCCTGAAATGAACCCAGTCGGTTTGAACTTCATCAAAATCCTCATGTGTCAATCCAATAGCGTCTGGTGGTTCTATGTTGTAATGTTGGCAGAGATCCAGGAACCTCTGCTTCATCCAGAGATACCGGTCCATGTAGTGTGGTTCAATCACCTAACAACTTTCCTATACGATCTTCTATAGACTCCTTGAAGTTTTTCTTCATAATGGCCTGGTCAAGATGCTTCTCTCTAACCATAAGGTTCTTCATCGCCTGTTCGTTCTTGTCAGAATGTGCCTTCTTCATCTGATCTGCAACGATTTTTTGTCTTTTACGAAGCTCTTGAGTGGAAAGCTTTACCAGGTTAGCGATTGCCGTTTGGTGCTCTTTGTTTGATAGTTTAGTTAAGTCATTATCCATTATACAATGCCTCCTTTACCTTGGGCTCTTTCCTTGGCATACTCATCCGGTTTTTCCTTCTTCCAACGCATCCAACCGGCAACATACTTACCACTGATGAGTGTCAGGAAGATAGCAGCATATATCATCATGGCCTTCACATCCCCACCGGTGCCCTTAATAACCTTATCAAGTTCCAGCCACACCTGCAATGCCGGATAGAAGCTTAGAACCGGAAAGGACTCTGCCTTCACTAGCTCCCAGAAATGTTTAGCATCCTCATTGATTATGGTGGATTCAGCGAACATGGAGCTCTTGAATCCAGCTATCTTCAGGATTCGTTCTTTATCCTCAGGAGCCAGTTGCATACTGAGCTTCACCCACTCAGACTCCGCCTTCATCTTGAACTGTTCAAAGCTCATTCGCTTCATATCCATCTTCACCAACTCAAATATTCGTCTGAGAGCAGTGGGTATTGTTGATTCCTCAGCTATATATTCCTCAAATCTCATGGTATATCTCCCATATATTATAATATTCTTAACTCTATTTATGTTCAAACCACCATAAATAAGAGCAGATAATCTTGAATATTGAGGAGTATTGTTATAGATGAGATTTGCTAAGATGCTCAATGAATCCGAGCGTGGCCGGAGCTTGATCGTGGTAGACATTGATGACACCACCTTCCACACGTTTGCGATGATACAGGTTATAAAAGATGGGGCCGTCATCAAGAAAATGAATAACCAGGAGTTCAATGCTTACACTCTTGGCCCTGGTGAAAGCTTTGACTTCTCCGAGTTCAAAGATGCTGATATATTCTATAAGACCTCCAAGCCAATAAGGTCAATGCTTGCCAAGCTGAAAGCCATGATGGAGCATAATGCTAAGGTAGTGTTTCTCACAGCTAGAGCAGATTTTGACAACAAGGACAGGTTCCTTGAGCTGTTCAAGTCCTTTGGCATGAATCCGGATAAGTTCTATGTAGAGCGAGCTGGGAATCTCAAGAAGGGCAGCGTTCCTGAGCGCAAGATGTATATAATCCTGAAAAAATACCTATCCACCGGAATATACCGTAGAGCATATATATACGATGATTTCTTACCAAACTGTTCTGACTTCCTAGACTTGAAGTTCAAGGTTCCGGAAGAAATACTCAACACAATCAGAAAAACCAATAACATCACCGATCCAGTTGAAACTGTTATAACCTTCAAAGCATACCAAGTCTTAGCAGACGGTAGTATTAGAGAGGTGAAGTGAAATGATTACTGAAAAGAGAAAAGATACGGTTAATGGATATAAGAGCTTCTTCGGAAACTCCGCTGATGGTCTATTCAGAAGCTCAATAGAAGGTCGTTTCATCATGGTTAACAAAGCCATGGCGGACCTATGGGGATGTTCTAGTCCAGAGAAGATGATTGAAACTATTACAGACATTAGAAACCAATGCTATATGTATCCTGAGGACCGAGATAAGGTTATTCACGTTTTAATGAAACACGGATGTGTCCGGAACTATGATTTCATGGCGAAAAGGCAAGATGGTTCCACCTTCTGGTGTCAGCAAACCACCATCGCTGTAAAGGATGAATCTGGAAGAATCAAATACTTTGAAGGATCCAACCGAGACACCACCGATAAAAGGGAAATGTTGAATGAGCTGAAGGAAAGCCAGGAGAACTTCAAGAACCTTTCCATGCAGTATCAGTTTATTCTGGATTCAATACCCGATATGGTATGGACAAAGGACACCCATAACAACTTCACCTTCGTCAATAAAACCATGAGAGCCACTTTAAAGAAGGAAGCCGATGAAATCATTGGTAAGTCAATGTTTGACATAACCGATGAGATGGATGGTTCTGTATTAGAGTCCGATGAAATCGCCAAGACATTGGAAACATGCCATTTCATAGAATCATTTAAAGTCAATGGTGGTGAGGTGTGGTTAGATGTTACCAAAGCCCCCATCATCAAGGATAATATTTTGGTTGGAACGATTGGAACAGCAAGGGACATAACACACAAGGTAGAGAATGAACGATTCCTGGAGTCCTATATTGACAAAGAAATAGCTGAATGGTCTAAAGAACAAGCCATCAGCAATGCTAGAATAGAAATAAGCCTCAATAAGATTCAGAATAATATACAAAGGTTAAAGGAAATATAATGGCCAACAATAAACCTGATATGATTCCAATAGGTGTGGTGGATAAGTTCGTGGAACCTATACGTGAGAACATACTAGGAACCACCAAAGCCATAGAGAAGCTATCGGAAAATGTCAATGATTTATCGGATACTATGCTAAACAAGCTCACAGACCATGACAAGGGATGTGATGCACGGACTGATGAGCTGAAAACCTGTTATAATGCCAAAAATGAGACGAACATGAGGGACTACAGGCTCCGTGTAAAAGAGGTTGATGATCGCATTGCTGCTGACCACCAGTTACTTCTGGACCTTAAAAAAGCCAATGATGGCTTTGATGAAATGGCAGGCCGGGTGGAATCCGTTCTGAAAGATGTCCAGGATAAGGTTAAAACCATGATACTTGTGGTGTCTATAGGTTTTCTGTTATTCCTTGCTATATATGCTGTTGCCAACTTTATGGTAAAAAATAGCATTCAAACTGCGGTGGAAGGGGCTGTCAAGGAAATCATTCAAACCCGCGGAGATATTAACAAACCTGAAGTAGCAGCATACTGGGTTGATGAAAAGGGTGTCAAAAGACTTATTCATATTGAACCAAAGGGAGATGCACATGCGCCTCAAACATTACCTACAAAATAACGATTACCCATATTTCACCGCTCTAATAGGATTGTTGGATAGACCAGGTCTTAATGAAATGGTGGTTCCGGAAAATCTCTTTACATCACTGAAACGCATAGGTGAAAAGATTGGTATCAATATCAAGCGGTCTGACACTATATTTGACTACATATCAAGGGCAGAAGGTGGTCTGGTTGACTTGTATACCTATGCCAGCCTATACTTCCTGTCAACCAATGCTAAACAGAAGGAAGAACTGAAGCAGTATATGAAGGATATATTGAGTAACTTCAATGTCAAGGAAATAACAGCATTCCTTATGCAGCTTGACAGAGCCACCTTCGGTATAACAGCCCATGTTCGCCACATCCTAATGAGCCTGTTCGGTATAGAGATAGCAACCTACAACAGGATACATACAGACATTGAAATAATACAGAAAGAGATCCAGAAGGTCCGGGACCTACTAAATAAAATAAATGCGGAGCCGAAGGTTATAAATGCTCTGGACAACTTCCAGTTTTTGCTAATGAGCATCAGGGAAGATGGTGAAGGTGCTGCAATGGGACCAGCCACAACTACAGGTGATGTCGCCACATTTGCCAAGAGGCTTACCGGTGGTGTAGCTCGCCGGAGACCCAAGAAGAAAAAGGATCTAAGGAGATTGATATAATGAATATTTTAGAAAAGATTGATATGGTGGAGAAGACACCACTGGTTGAGTCCGGGATGCGGAACATTACCAAGATAGCCAAGCTATTCAGCAAGGCGGTCATTTACTTCCACCAGGACCTTGATGGTGTTACGTCTGCTATCGGTCTGAAGACCTATCTGGAACGCTATGGTATCAAGACCATTGACGCTCAGATGATCCAGTATGGTGACCTGGAATACAAGATTCCACCACCTATGCGGGGTAAGGAAATCCTGTTCGCTATGGTTGATTTCGCACACAGTAAACCATTTCTCCATTTATGGACTGACCATCATGATGTGGGACATTCCGGTGCTGACAAAGACATGTCAGTAGCCTTTGTCAAGACACCTTCCAATGCATCTTACATATCTTCTATCATTTCACCAAGTGAGATTTTCCCCATTGAAGACATCAAGGTTATCTCTATGGTTGACTCTGCGGACTTTGCCAATACAGACCTCAGCCCAGCAGACATCATGCGTTCCGTGTTCAAGCTGGATAAGTCAGTTGATGTGTCCAAGAATAGACGGGCCATGGGGCTTGTGGTTAATAAACTCACATTGGCTTATAAGAACAAACCGAAGTTCCTGAAGGAGCTGGTTCTCCAGGCCAATCCGAGCCTCAAATCAATGTATAACATCATTGTAAGACTAGCTGCTGAAGGTGGCTACCAGGCACCCGCTGAATATGCTGATAACATGGAAGCCTACGTTGATGCACAGGAAGGCAAGACCACCACTGGCACGGTTGAAGATGTTCCCAATCTAAAATCCGGTCAGTCAATGATGGTTGGTAAAGCAGTTGTCCAGTATGGTGGTGGTTCAATGCGATACGCATATGACCGTTACACCCCCTTCAAAATCTGGCCTAATGCTCAGTTCATCGTTATAGCCTGGCCAATGGGTATGGTGCAGGTGTCCAAGAACCCATTCCAGAAAGGTGAAGTTCCAGTCCATCTTGGTGAGCTTTGTAATGACGTTATGGAGAAGTTCAAGTCTGAGATGGAGAATGACATTGTAACATTAGGTGCTATCAAGAGGATTTCAGAACGTGGCGCTAAGGAAAAGATCATGGGCTTCACATTCAGAGACTTCATTGGTCTATTTAAGGGTGTTGCCAAGGGTATGGAAGGTGCAAAATGGATGGAAATACTTGATAGTGTGTCGTCCAAAGAGTATAAATACTTATCAGCCAAACAAAAGGAAATGTTGGACAAGGTTACCGTTACTGCCTGGGACATCATGAAAGCTCAATCGGGTGGTCACAAGGGTATCAGTAACATCCAGCTTAGCATGATTCCTGGTGGTGGAAAGTATCTGAAACCGATGTTCTATGAAGTAGCTAAAGCGATGCAGGATAAGGAACTAATATAAAAAGGAGAAGGAGAATGAACATGAAAACCATTGAAGAAAAGATTGGGATGTATTTGGGTGAGGCGGTTGGTAAGAAGGAAATAAACTATGATGGTGAAGTAATACCATTCAAAACTACAGATGATCTCAAAAAAATTATAAAGAAGAACTGGCCTGATGATGATATTGATATATTGGTCAAATATATTCTTTTATCGGTGTCAAAGGGCAAGAAAATATTTATGGCTGATGATCCATATGTATATGATGTGTTTGGAGAAAAAAAATCGGTTATGGATCATAACTTACGGGGACTGGAAGCTCAGATTGATGATCTAAACGATAATGTTATTGAACGTAATAATGATCCTGATTATTAAAATGATGTATAAGGAGTTGTTGTAATGCGAATAACTGATTTTCTGCTATCAGAGAAGAAAGAGCCTGATACCAAAGGTGTTACACTAGTCATTTTGACTGGTAAGAAGGATAGCCACCACCCTAAGAACCTCTACAAGACCGCAGGTAAGTTCCAGTCCAAGTGCAAGGAACGTGGTATCAAATGCTTCGTGGCTTATTCTGACAGCTGCTATCTTCAGAAGGATGGAGAGGAAGACATCTGGACCATCTACAACTCCGGGGATGATAAAGGGTTCATCCTAGACAAAGACAAAACCGTAGTCCTGACCAGGAAATCGGTAGCGAACTTGAAATTCAGCTTGGATACCCTTAGCCAGATTGAGAAACGAGACATTTATGTTGTGAATAGCAGGGACTGCATTGAGAAGTGTAACGATAAATACAGGACCATCTTATTGCTCAATGATGCAGGTGTCCAATGCCCCAAAACAGCTCTGGTTGCTGACCAGGATATGCTAGATAAAGCCATAGACAAGGTTGGTGGAAAGTTCCCGGTGGTTATGAAAACCATCTCTGGCTCAAAGGGCATAGGTGTCTTCAAGGCTGATTCAATGGAAGGACTGAAATCTACCCTACAAGCTATCTGGAAGATGAACCCCACCACTGAAATACTGATGCAGGAATACATAGGTTCTGACGGGGACATTCGTGTCCATGTGTTGAACGGAAGTGTTATAGGAGCCATGAAGCGTCTGAGAATATCAGGTGACTTTAGAAGTAACTATAGCTTGGGTTCAGAGATTGAAAAGATAAAACTTACAGACGAGCAGAAGGAGATGGCTATACTAGCATCCAAAGCAGTAGGTGGGGTATGGACCGGTGTTGATATTATTCAATCCGGCAAACAGAACTATGTCATTGAGGTCAACAGCTCGCCAGGAACTGAAGGTATAGAGAAGGTCACAGGCAAAGACATTGTTGGTAAGGTTCTTGACTTCATCATTGACAGGAACAAGTGGGTCAAACAGACCCGGGAAGTTGGTTATATTGAGACGGTCACCATTGAAGGCTTCGGGGATGTGAAGGCCAAGATGGATACTGGCAACGGCAGCTATTGTGCTATACACACTGAGAAGGTTGAAGTGAAAGGAAACATGGCTCACTGGAGCCATAACGGCAAGGAATACAGCCACAAGTATGTTGGCAATAAGAACGTCAAGATCCGTGGGGTGCTTGATAAGTATGATGAGCGTCCGGTAGTCAATCTGGACGTGACATTCGGTGGTGTTACCTACAAGGATGTGCCATTCACACTGGTCAACCGAAGTAACATGTCAACCCCAGTGTTATTGAACCGGGCATTCATCAAGAGAGCTAATCTATCCATCAATCCACAACGACGGTTCAGCGTCACCTTGAAGGAAGACACTGAGGAAATCAATGGACTGTTGAAAGAACTCAATGAAATCAATGACTTGGAGTATGCCTGGTTGGAAAAGAACTCGGAACGTATTGAGGCCATAAAGAGTCGGAGTGACTACTATTGCTCACTTATACGAGATGTAAACATAATGATTGAAAAGAGTGGTCTGTATGGTGGATATGTGGACCGAAATAAAAGAATGCTAAAAATATTGGAGGGCAAGTAACATGGCAACTATAGAAGACCGGATTGATGTTTTGTTGGGTGAGAAAAAGACACCAACAACAGACAGACAGAAGATGGATAGAAAGAAGGACCGACTGATTGCTCAAAGGGACAGGATGGAGGCCGGTAAAGAAACTGAAAAAGATAAGAAGGAGATCGAGGCCCAGCTAAAAAAGCAGGAACAACTCAAAACAGGTATTGTGAAACTTCGTGAAAAACAAGCCAAGGAAAGAGAGGCGCGGGCTAAGAAAAAAGAAAATGAAAAGAAGTAGCATTCCAGTATAAATAGAAGTAACACTATCCAGAGGAAATGAACCTATGAAACAATATGGTATTGAGAACACCGGCACCATAACCACTGATATTATCAGTATAACAGATAACACTGGTCGTATAAAACTGCCTACAAAATCTGGAAGTCCTGCTAGCGCTGTAGAAGGTGATATTTATTATGATACCGTGGAGAAACAAATATTCCGTTATACTGGAACTGAATGGAAGATAGCAGCCGGATCTAGTGGCACCAGTGGTTCATCGGGAACATCAGGA
>SESA01000635.1_pt1 | contig 21630 bp, 32 predicted proteins | sample 3171451 | NCBI WGS metagenome assembly SESA01 (sample SAMN06051862, study PRJNA518727) | freshwater metagenome | biome: subpolar coniferous forest; feature: holomictic lake; material: water; isolation source: holomictic Lake 227, 8 m depth | place: Canada: near Kenora, Ontario | collected...
CTTACTAAACTGAACCGACTGCCTCTGCCAGTCCCCCAAGTAATTGCGCATCTCGATCGTGCAATACTGCTTACCCTGGTAAATATGCGTCATCTCAATCAATATTACCGGCTTGCCTTTATACAGATATGTCATCTTCGCCTCCGAAAAAACTGAGTTGTCCTGTTTCTTTGTTTATGAGATGCAGAACTTCATGATTAAATGCGCTGCCTGGTGACCCATACTCAAATACCTCGCCGCAGACAGGACACACCATATCCTGCCTTTCCACCACCTGCCATCCGTAATCTCTTAAAAATTGTCTTAAGTCAATAATATGTTTTATTGGGTCACTGAATCTAGAATGAAGACTGCGCGAATAAAAATTATATTTTTCCTCAAATGTCATCTTTCGCCTCCGAATAACAAATTTTGTACAACGCCATCACCAACCACTTCCGGAAGCATTACATCACCGGAATATTCTGATCCGAGCCATCCTCGGGGCCATGTTTCCAAATAAATTAATTCCTCAATGCGCTGACGTTCCGCTGGATTGATGAGTTCTACTTGCTGCGTGCCGGCTTTGGCGTTGATCTCGTCCTGGATATTGATGACCTGCTCCAAGCCATAACGCCTGGCTTCCAAAGTCAATGGTCCTAACCTCATAGGGTTCGCTGCCAACGCGCCATCTTTCCGCCGGTCGCTGCCATCCTTGCGTAACCTGTTCTTCGCCATCTTTAACTGGGCGTATAAAGGTCTCAAGCGTGTGTAGGGTGTGAGATATTTCCACGCGTCCAGTTTTAGCAATTGTTCCAGGGCAGTATCCCTGCTTGCAAGATTGCAGCCAACACATCCGGTTCTTGCGTTTATCTCTTGAGCTTCTTCTCCGCCGTAGCACGCCGCAATCATGTCTGTTGGATAACCAAGCCCAGGCGCGTCAAACATCAGCCAATCCCAAATATGACATACCCGCCAATGTAACAATGGCGCCAGCGTATCCGCAACCTGCTCCGGAGTGGTCTCTTGAAACCAACCTTGTCCACACTCGGCTCCGTTTTTGCTGCAAGATAGTGCGATTTTTTGATCACGCACTGCACTCTCACCAACCCGCACACCGGTCAACATCAGAAACTTTTCGCCATGTTCGTCACGCAATTGCCTCAGAGCATCCTGCATGGGCTCAATTTTTATTTGGCTTGTACACCAGCGGAAAGTGTTGGATGGTGGCGGGACGCCGCGACCCAACATGTAGACCATGTAACGGTCATCCATCTTTGGCAGGATGACACTGCATTTGGTTCCACGTTCTTCCAAATTTTCCATGATCGACATGGCGCTAATTTGCAGAGGCGGTAATTCCATCCGCGTATCTGCGTATAAGACTGTCAAAGTCTTTGGAGCGGCAACCTTGCCTGTCTTGATCAGCCAATCCACCAGCGTGACCGTTGCGCTGCTATCCTTGCCGCCGCTAAAAGCGATTGCCCAATGCTGATATTTTTCTGCATAAGCATTCAAGGATGCTGCCGTCAATTCGATGCTGTCATTCATGGTCATTCGGTCGGCTTCAAACAGGCTGATGTTTTTCATGGTCATCTCACCCTCGCCGAAATTCCCCGCAGGAATAATCTGACGCGTGCACAACGGGCCACAATACCAACCCGTATGGTGCAATGTTTTTCGCCTCCGTAAACTGGATTACCACCGGGCTTGGGGCGACGCAGTGGCACTCGCCCTGCCCTGGCACTTGAGGTATGTAATGCTCGCACAATTCGCAGCGCTTGTTATTCATCGCCCAGCCTCCCGGCTATCCGCCAAAATGCACAAATACAATTCAAGAAATACCAACACCCCAACCAGCACAATTAAAAAGCTAATCATCTTCCACCTCTTCAATTCCGACGCCGGAAATCATCGATTCGGTCCATCCCAATGCCATCATCCATTGCAACGCAGCTGCCCTGCTCGGAAATCCTTTGATCTGATCATCTTCGTGCAGAACCTGCTTTATTCCGTCTTGCATCCTGACGATCACAACCGGCTTAACCTCCACCTGCTTTATGCCGGTCATTTCTTCACCAGCAGCCTTGCTCGCTTTGCCTTTTCTTTGCACTTTTCTGCGTTCGCCAGGTAACCAATCGCCTCAAAGTCGGCTGCAAGCGCCTCGTAGGCACGAGCCATCCTGGAAGCGGAATAGTCAGTCCATTTGTCCAGCTTCTCCCTTCGGCGCATAAGATACTCAAATTTTTCCATGTTAAGAGCCTGGTACATCACTGCGCACCTCCCAAAAGCGGACGCATGTCCGCGTCCAAATTTTCAACCATCTCAAATTCGCTCAGCCGGCTCATCACCCAGGGTAAAGATACCGTCTGCAGATTCCCGTTCCACGCCACCACCGTCCCAAGCGTGTCGGCATTTCGGTACCGCGCGTCGAAGAAATGAGTCTGCACCTCCACCGCGTAGTCGGTCAGCCTGGCTTTATCCAGCTCGTCAATACACAACACCATCGTCTGCGCCAGCCGGGTAATCCTGCCCGCGTCGCTATCGCCGGCTTGCTTGCTCTCAAACGCCTCTTTTGCATAAGCCATCACATCGTACATCGTCATGTACTTCGCTTCGATGCCCAGGCGCGTGCACTCGTTGACAATCGCCTTCAGCACCGTCGACTTGCCATTTCCGTAGTTGCCGAAGATGCTGAGCATGCCGGTTTTTGCTTTGACAAACCGCTTTGCTGCCGAAACCATCCGCGCCGTCCCCCCTCCGTTTGGAACCGAGAGCGAGTCCAGCGTCAAATCACACTCCCGCGGATTCAGACCAGATGCACGTACGACGTTATCGTGATTGCATGCCTGGCAGGGATAAATCCGCCCAAACATCGGATGCCCATAATCCACATCATATCGGATATATTTTTTATCGTCACACTGCGGGCATTTTGGCTGCGCGATCCGCTCGAAGTTTTGCGGCTGCTGCGCGTTGTGCATCGGTATAAACCGGGGTTTGTGCAGCAGGTCTTGTATTGTCTGTGCGTGATGATCCATTTTGCTTACCTCTCGGGGTTATCTTCGGAGACTGGAACCCGTTGGTCTTCCAGTTTTTGAGTATGCCATTTACAAAGCGCAAACTTCGCGCTTCAGCCTTCACCGCTTCAGCCATTGCCGCAATCAACCACTTTCCCCCATAAGCTGCCTCAAGATCAATCAGCTCGTCTTTGACCAGCGAGGTGATCGCTCCAAAATTTTCTTCGTACAGGGCAAACGGATTGGTTGTTTTTTGAACTTCGGTTTTGGGTGGTTCTGCGTTTTTGTTTTGCGCGTTAACAACAACAACAACAAGATCTTTAAGTTCTTTAGGTTCGGGTGTCTGTGTGACACCCCCCCCGATGTTTTGGGGTGTCTGTGTGACACCCCCCTCGATGTTTTGGGGTGTCTGTGTGACACCCCCCTCGGGTTTCTGGGGTGTCTGTGTGACACCCCCAAACTCCAAAAACACCGATCCATCCGTCCGTTTTTTTAGCGGAAATCTGAATTTGTTGGTGCCAAACTTGCCCCTGCCATCTGCAATCAGCAGTCCAATTTTCGCCAAATTGCGAACATGCCGCTGTACTGTCCGCTCAAAATAGCCGGTCTTTTCAGCCACTAGCGCGACGGATGGATACGCGTTCGTGCCATCCTGCCAGGCATGATCAGCATACGCCAGCGCAATAAACTTATCTTCCGATGTGAAATCCTTACTCACCGGTAACTCCCACACCAAGCCCACGATCAAACCGCTCATAATTTTTCCTCTTCAGCGTACTGTTTCCAATTTCGCGCCGTCCGCTCACTGATGCGGTAAGCCTTGCTGATCTCGCGAGCGCTCATGCCGGCTATCACCCGCTTATCCCCTTCCGGTAGTAACCGCCAATCGGTACCACCGCTGCTTTCCGGTAAGTTACGGTAAGTTTCCGGTAAGTTACCGGAAACTTTTGCATTCCGCGTCTGACTGTTGATCAACTTTCTCTCCGCGTCCATCGAACGTACTTGCACATCCGCCTCAGCCTGTGCCATGCGGATTTTATTGTTGTAACTCTGCCAGACGCCCTGCATCAAGTACGCCACCAGACTAATCACCACCGCGCTGGCAAACGTTCCCGTGTTTTGGCTTTGAAGGATACCCATCATCACAAACAGCGCATAAATAAACGCGGATGCCGTTGAAATCCCCATCACTTTGAAATCCTTTTTGTGATACGCCAACACCGCCATGCTGCACGCCAGCGCGCCGCTAAGCTCCACACCACCGGTGCCCAACACGCTGGCTGCCAGCGCCAAAGTCGGGTTGATTCCATCGTGGATCATGCCGGCATGCAGGTTATTGCCAAACAACACAGCCGGCGCAATTGGAGCCAGAATGGGCGCCAGAGTGGATTGCAAACTTGTGATATTCATTACTTCCTCCTGGTTGATTTAATAGTCTTCCCGACCTACTTCCACAATCGTCTTCGCCGCGCGAAGATCGATATATTCCCGATCGCCACAATAGGTATGCTTCAATCCGTTTTTCCAGGTGACATCAACCGGACCATCCCGATCAATCCAATTGATGCCCTGCTCGCTCTCGATAAAGCGTTTCCGCGCAGTCAGTGCCCGTGTAATCCGAAAAACTCCCCAGCTGATGATCGCCCCAACCGAAAGAGCCCAGAGCGCTACCATCGATCGCCCCACAACATGTAGATCACCTCGGCGAACATCATCGCCATTGCCAGACACAACAACACCATACCAAAATCAATCATGCAACGCCTCCGTAAAATATTCTGGGTGTACCCGGTTGTACCCAGGTAATTTCGCTGCTGCTACAATTCGATCAATTCGGCGCTGGGTGGCAACATCAATAAAATTTTCCGCTGGAAGGTTACCGCCCGTCTCTTCTTTGTGAACTCTAATCGCCTCGCGCCTTTCTGCCATCCTGGCAATCAGCATCGGACGCCTGTTTGGGCAGTCCATCGCATAGAGCTGCTTGTTGTTCGTGCGCACAAACACCCTGCCACATCCGCACTCACACGTCCGCGTTTTGATCTTGATCGCCAGTGCCTGCCGTTCCAGCCTGCGTCTAACAACGTCAGCCAGTTGAACCGCCCGTTTGCAGCTTTCACAGCGCTTGTTTTGTCCATCAATCCGCTTGCCGCAATCCTCGCACACGCGCAAATACTTTTCCGACATCCCCACCCTCCCCGCTTAAACCTGCGCCCAGGCTTTGCCCAAACAAATCGGACAAATCCAATCATCCGTCTCAGCCGGCTTGAGCAAATACTTACCCGGAGCCCCAGCCATCCCCACTCTGACAGTGGTGGTGTACTCTACGTGTTCTTTGGGTATTGCCTTGTAACATGCCGTTGTGTAGGTGGTGCTGCCAGTCAGCTTCAGCAAGTGTGTAAAACCCGTTCCAACCCTTATCCAGCGCTCATTCATGCGGCATCTCCTCTTCATCCCGCTTCCATTGGATACGCAAGGCATCGATCAGCGTCTGTTTGCTTTTGGTCAGCGGGTCGATCCAATCCGTATCCCGTGGTTTTGCTTCCGGGTTCATCGGTTTCCATTTTTTCTTTTTGAGGTACACATCCGGTAAGTCCAGCATTTTTTCTCCGTTCAATATTCCGTATCCGGTTATTAATTCCCGCAGCAGTCATGCCTATGCCCATTGTCCGATTAATTTCTGATGCAGACATTCCCATGCTTTTTGCTTTCATAATCCAGGCGTCTGCCCTGGGTGTCAGCTTGCTCATGTCGTCTCCAGCACGCGGTATCTTTATCGCAATCACATCCGACTTTCGATAAAACCACAGCCGCCATGCCGGGGTTCGTTCAGCCTTCCGCCCCGAAAGCGGAAATTCCACCTGGATACCGCGCAGCTTTTTCTGTTTAACCATCCGCGAGACATCGCTACAATTAACACCGTGATAATCCGCTGCCTGCCTGCCCGTCCACCACTCATCACCCCAACGCTCTGCGCGTAATTCGCACAAGCGCCGAATGTGAGGATCAGGTATTTTGTGCCAGTCATGCAGCACCCAGTTTTCTGGGTTGACGCAAAATTTGATCAATTCCTGTTTTAGAATTGATCGGATCCTGAAGTTATCGCCATTCTTGAAACTTTTGATAATTCCACGATCGCACAAATAAGATAACTTGTGCATATCCATCCCGATCAGTTCTGCTGCGTGGTTAATTGGCATCATCACCACCCGCGCACGGTTCGCTGAGAGTAACCCGCTGCGCAGCCGGAAAATTTTGACCGCGTTTACTGTTCGCTTCAGCTCAGCTGCCATCTGTACGTCGGTCTTTTTGGTGTGATTTTCCAGGAGATATTTTTTCTCCTGCTCTGACCATTCCCACCCGCGTTCTTGCGGGTACTTAGCTGATACCTCTAATAACAAACGGTCGATGATGGATAAATCAAACTCACACATTGGTCACCCTCACCAGAAATTCCACCAACGGACATTCTTTGCAGGTCACGTCGCTGGCAAGTGTTGAGAGGCTGCACGCGTCACAGGTTTTGGTTGTACTGGTTGCCACCCAGCTCCAGGGCGGAACATCTCCCAGCTGCTCCAAAGCGTTCCAGCCCGAAGGCTCCATTTTGGAAGTTACCGGACTTTTGCGCCTTGCCAATATCATCGCCGGCGAGTCACCGTCCTTTGAGAGCCGCTCGCTCACCAGCATATCGGTCAATTTTTCAGCCGCTGCGATGATCGCCTTGTGGGTCAATCGCTCCTGCGCTACCTTGCGCGCAAAACCAACCCGCGCATCCTTATCCGGTATCCGCATAATCTGCCTGAGCAAATCTGCCAGGTGAGTTAATTTGTTCTGCCGGATTAGATCGCGTATCTCTTCATCGATTGTGTTTAAATAAACTGAGTTCTTGATTCCCTGTGGATTTTTACCCACAGCTGCCGATACGTCATCCCAGGTCATTCCAAACTCGTCGTGCATGCGCTGATAAGCTGCAGCCACATCCAGCGGGTGCATATCTTCGCGCTGCACATTCTCCACCACCGCGTGCACCAGCAAATCCCGCCCGCCTGTTTCTTTGCGACGGTTGCGGATGATTGCCGGAATGGTTTCCTTGCCCAAAAGCTGGAAAGCCTTTAGTCTCCGCTCACCACCCACCAGCATGTAGTTTCCATTGCCAATACTTTCAACAATTATCGGCTGCAGTAACCCATTCTCGCGGATGCTATCCGCCAGCTCCTGGATACTTTCTGTGTCGAAATTTTTCCGGGGTTGAAAATCGTTGCTCACAATGTTGTTGACGCTTATCTCGGTCATGGCATATTCACCGGTTTGGAAAACATGCTCGCCTGCTGCATTGGACCGTTTTCGTGAAACTCTTCCAACACCCGTATCCAGCGCCTTGATCTGCGCAGCGCACGCTCTTTTTCCAGCAGCTGGGTCTGCCGGCTGCTAATCTCTGCCAGGTAAGCGTCCAATTCCGTGTCAGAGGTTGCCAGGATGTACCCCGGCTCGCCAGATGACGCCAAAATCGGAAATTCCAAAAGCTGCAAGTGCTCAATCGCCTGCCGAACTTTACGGTCGTCAGTAGAATTGCCGAGTGCAGATTGAGCGATGCTCTTTCCCGTCAGCTCAAAAACCAGCTGGGGACGTGTCACCCGTTTGCCGGCATGTCTGACCAAAACGTGCAGGACGTCCTGCTCAAACTCGTCAGTCACTTGCTGCTTGATCATTTCGTAGACTGGATGCTTTATCATTTGCCATCCCACCTGTAAATCATGTCATACCAGATAGATAAAGCCGCTAAAACAAACACCACAATACCAAAACCAATACTCATGCAACACCTCCAGAAAAATGATAAAATGAAAGCGGACGAAAGTCCTGCCTCCAGGCAAACTCGCCATTACAGTGGCGAGTTTTAATTTAATGGTCCTGCTTATCTATTCATTGCCCACCAGCGGCGGCTGAATGGAAAACACTCCGCGCAGGACCAGAACGGAATGTAGGTGAAACAGAGCCAGCCGGCGGACTTGAACCGCCATCCAGCGATTACGAAACGCTTGCACTGCCATTGTGCTAGACCGGCTAAACTAATTACATGCCGACACTGGACGGGAACCGCTCCCGCTGGACGCCACGGTTGGTAGCTGTGACCCATGCGTTTTTGTTACGCCAATGCCGGTTAAGTTGTTAATGTGCAGACTTGCCAAACACTTACTTTCGGATTGACCTGCCGTTTCGCGCTGCCTGCAAATGGCTGATCGCGTTATCGATGATCGACCCTTTGAAATCAATCTCGCGTTTTAGCGTCCATAATGCCGCGAGGGAATTTTCTATTTCTTCCGCTGCCCGGTACGGTAACCTACCGGTCTCTGCTTGCCTGTGCTTCATCTTCCTTGCCAAATTCCTTGCCCAAATCATCTCAACCTTCCTTCCCGATAAAGTTGTGACGAAAATAAACAACCGTGCTATTCTGAAATTATTGGAACAGCCTGTTTCTGCTTTTCTTTTTCTTCTTCTTCCAAAGCATCGTAAATAATTTCAAGAAGAAGCTCCCAGCCATGCCACCACTGTGCCACACGTTCTGGTGGAAGCGGAACATAGCGAACCTCCAGCTCCACTTCCAATTCTTTTTTCATTCCTACTCAGCCACGCGGATGGTAACCACCGGCACGATCGCCCCACCCTCGGGGTGAGGCAATGAAGTGACGCTGACGATCTCCGTCTGTCGGTTACTAAGCACTTTGCGAAGTTGGTGCCGAATCCACGAAGATCGGGTTGCATAGCCATCAACATACGCAAGCTGATCTATCTCTTTAATCTCTTCTTCGCTCGCCCGAATTAGTACTTGACCCATTGTTTTTGTCATTTCTTCTCCTGTCAGATGTATGTAGAATAACTGCTATTTGACAGTATTTATTATAATCAATAGTGTTCTCCTGTCAAGTAGCAGTTTTTCCACTACCCAATTAAGGAAAATGGTATGCTAATATATTGTCCGATGACAAGTTTTTCTGACTGGATTAATGCTAAATTAGCTGAAAGGGACATTTCTCCCGCTGAATTAGCGCGCTTGATGGATATAGATTCAGGTGTGGTAAGTCGCATTCTTCGCGGAGAACGGAAACCGGGTAATTTAACAATTGTTAAAATTGCGAAAGCCCTGCACATTCCGCCAGAAGATGTGTTTCGGGCCGTGGTTGAACTTCCGCAAACCGCGGACGATCCATTGACCGACAAGCATAAACAAATCACCGAAATGCTAAAAGATGTGGATGATCCAGAAGCGGATGATCTTGTGATTGCCATGCTGCACCAAAGACTAAAGCAAAAAATAAAACAAAAATTGCACCTGAAATAAAATAAAGCCCTGCGGTTCGCAGGGCTTAAAAAAGAGAATAAATTAGAACAAATGCGCTACTACACGGGAGACGTCAATGAAATTAGTACAACAAATCAAATTTTTTTACATTGTGTTTCTGCTTAAGATTTTAGGACGCAACTCCCCGGCAAGTGGTGAGATAATTCGAGTTATCAAAATATTCAAATTTATAAAACAATCGGGAGAATACACAAATGACCAGAACCAAATACGAATACTGTGAACTCGAACTCCGCATCGGCGGACCGCTTACCGGTCGCTCGGCAAAACTGATTGTGTACACTGCTGATCCAAAACAAGATCACACCATGACCGATGAAAACTTTGGTGATGCGCTTGCTGACCTGGGGGAAGAAGGCTGGGAAATGTGCGGTTCATCCGCACGCATCGAAACCGGACTGGGTGGTGGGCACCGCATCAACTACATATTTAAGCGTGAGCTGCTGGCGGAGTAATCCATGCCGCACATCGCCCCGCCCGCCACGCTGCCAGCCGGTTCGATTGTGGACGCATACCTGCGCGACTCGGGTGGACCGCGTCAGGACGCATCCACCGAACAGCAACACAAGGAAATCCGTGACTACTGCGGCACCTACGGTCTGGTGATACGCCGCGTCTATGCCGACGTCGCCAAATCTGGAAAGACTACTGCAGGACGCGACGAATTTAACAACCTGATCGACTCCACTGTCCGCCCCGAAGATCGACCGCGTGGGATCATCCTGTGGAACTACGCCCGCTTTGCCCGCGAACTGGACGACTCCACCTACTACAAATCTCTGCTGCGCAAACGAAACATCACCGTCCACTCGCTGACCGATAACATCCCGGAAGGACCCTACGGGCGGGTTGTAGAATTTTTTATCGACATCTCAAATGAAGAGAAACGCCGGCAAACATCCAAAGACGCCAAACGCGGCTTGCGAGAACTTGTGCAAAAACACGGCTGCGTGCCTGGTGTTTCCCCGCTCGGATTCAAACGCCAGCTCGTGGATCTCGGGCTCCACCGCGATGGATCACGCCACACAGCCAACCGTTGGGTTCCAGACCCGGAACTCATCCCGCGCATTCAGCGAGCGTTCCAGCTTCGGGCAACTGGTCACACCCTGCGGCAAATCCATCTGGAGCTGGGCATTTACGGAGCGCTCAACAGTTACAAAACCTTCTTCGCCAACAAAATTTACATCGGCATTTTGGAATTTGGGGACCTGGTCATCGAAAACTACTGCGAGCCGATGATCGACATGACCACATGGCTGGCAGTGCAGGAGCGGATACACCACTACGCCGAACTGCGCGCCACAACCCAGCACCCGCGCCGGGTAAGCAGTCCTTACATCTTAAGCGGTCTGGTGTACTGCCTGCGCTGCGACTCGATCATGTTTGGAAACACCACCACCCGCGACCACATCCACGGCAGGGATGAAGCGTATCGCTGCTCGCGCTCCCGCCGCCGGCTGGATTGTGACGCCAGTCGCATACCTCGCGGAAAACTGGAAGAAGCTGTGATCACCACGCTGATCGACTACATTCTTACCCCCGAAAGCCTGGCAGCGCTCTATGAAATCGAACAAAACTCGGTAGATCACCGCGAAAGCAAACGCACCCAGCGCCTGGCGACCATCCAGGCAGAGAAGGTGAAACTCAGTCGTCAAATAGTCAATATTACAAGAGCCATCGCAGAGCGTGGCCATACCGCAACGCTGCTCGACAAACTAACCGAGCTGGAAGGTGAATTGAGCCAGATCAAACTGGAGATAACCCAACTCACCGCTGTATCATTTGCCCAGCATGAAAAACTGGACGATGACCGGCTGAACGATGCAAGCATGACAATAATCAACGCCATCAACAGCAAAGACCCGCAAGTATCGAGGAACATGATCCATTCGTTTATCAAGAAAGTCAGCTGCGAGAAAATTGATGGAAAAATCCACGGAACCATCACCTACTTCGCCCCATTCCCTGAATCCGACATCGGAAATAATGGCGGAGAAGTGTTGCCAAAAGGATTTGTTCCTGTGGGGGCACCTCTTTATAGGCAACTTTTCACCCACCCTATAATGTCCAGAAGAACTACATGCAACTAGAAAACAAAACAGGCACTCAATCGAGTGCCTGTTTTGTTTTAATCGTTAAAAGCATCACGCTCGTGTCGGGGGTCACGAGCGTGAGCATCGTACAAGTCTAACCAGGGAGGAAGACTACGCAATAATAACAAAATCTATTAGGTTGTCAAACTGGTTGGTACTAATTACTACGTCTGGCTCCCAGAGCCAATGATCGCCTACCTGAAATCTCACCCCGGCAAGCAGATGGGTGAAGTGATCCGCGATCTGATTGCACGTGAAATGGAAAATACCAAGTAACAAAAAGCCCCGGCTCAATCGCCGGGGCTTTACTTTTACTTAATCTCCCAATCCGAATAACTCACGCCGTAATACCGCAAGCAGCACCACTGTCCAGCCCCAATATTTGCCCAAACATTATCCACCGCGTCGATCGCCACTCCCAGCACGCTGACCCGCCCCCCGCCTGCCAGCCCGCCCACTCGAGCGAAATTTGTCCCCGCCCCGCTCCGCACATTCACGCCGCGGTTGAGCGTCGCCTGCATCGAAACCCATTCCACCGGTATCCAAAACTCCCCAGATGCCGAAAACAGCGGATCATCCAGGCTGTCCCACTGACTCGCGCTCCCATTCGCCCGCGCCGGGAAACTCACAAACTTCCCCATCTTGCTGACCGTCGTCATCCTGTGCACCAGCCACGGAGTTTTTTTGTGGTTCACCTCCGCGTTGTTCACCAGCGATTCGCTCAAATTGATGCTGTCAACCTTAACCCAGCTGTCCCTGCGCTCCAAAACCTTCACCACGTTGCCCGACCAGCCCGCCATAATATAAATTAATTTTCCGTTCGAATTAATCCCTTTACTCGGTCCAACATTCGCACTTTCAAACAACTGCCACACCTGCGAGTCAAAGTGGTTCAGACTCTTAATCCACGCCTGCTCCACCGCCCCCAGGGCAATGGTCGGGTGATTCGGGGCTGGCGCATCGCTCCCAGCAATAATTGCCGGTCCGCCATCCACATACCGCGGCTTCAGCCAGCCGATAATTCCGGGCACTACCGCAGGCACCGGCACCGGTTCAGGCGCCGTAGGAATTTCGACACCCCCCCCCTCCCCCACAGCGCCAAAATATGCTGCCAAATCATCAGCCGAGCCATAAAACAGATTAACGTCCATCTTACGTGTCGACCCTGGCAAGGTCAGAAAATCTCCGCTGAACTGCCACATTTTCAAATTCCCAGGGATCTTGAGCACATTAAACGGCTTGCTCAATCGCTCCACGTTGTGGCTGACCGTCTCCCAATCCACGCACTGATTAAAGTACGTCTCCCCATTCGGGTATTGCGCCCACCAGTAATCCACTGCCGGCCACTTGCTCAACGCCGAAAGAAACCACTCCGCAGTATAGATGATCGTCCGCCAAAACGGCTTGCATAGCTCCAAAAACTTATTCACCTCCCCCGCATAAGTCGCAGCCGGATACCCGGCATACTTCACTTCAATGTCGATCGCCACGCTCTTCGCCTCAGCCGGCATGTTGGCTTTCAACCAGGCAAAATTCGCAGCGCCATTCACCCACGGGTTATACACGAAGTACGGAAAGCGCACAAAACCGCTCGCCTCGCGCCACTGCTTGCCAAAACCGGCATCCAGGTGATGACCGCCGTTCATGTCATTCAGCCGAATGCCCATACCCGCCACGCCGCCGGCTTTCAATGCGGCTTCATCAATTTCCAATTGTCCTTCCCAAACATCCACAACAAAACAAGTATTAGGTTTCATCACGCATTGACTCCCGAGATAATGATAAATTGAATTTGTATTGCGTCAGACTTGGATGCGCCCGACACATTACGCACTCTAATTATCCCTTGTCCACTTGCGCACCTGGAAAATAGATCGTAATCGCCTAGATTCCCGCCGCCGACATGACTGACCAGGAGAATGTCAGTCGCTTTAATGCAAGCATTGTTAAAGTTGAATTGAGCGGCTGCGTTGTTCGCCAAAGCCGCGCCGTTCATTGTTATCTTACCGGAGTACGCATCCAGTGCAACAGGATTAGCCTTGGTCGACAATTGCGTAACCGTACCGCCCGCACCGGTATCGTAACCGACACCGCCACCTGGAGACGCCGCGGAATTAGATTTCAACTTTCCGCTCACCGTCACATCGCCATAAAGATCAATTTGGGTGGAATTTAATTCCAAACTATTAGACGATACCAACTCTATCCTGTCAGATGTGTTTATTGTTGCAGTAACACCTGTCGACACATCCAAAGACCCGTACAGACTAATCAATGACGCTTGCGCGATGACCTGGTCAAACGGGGCTGCATCGTCAGATACAATGTTGATGTAGGGTTGGGCAACAGCCGTGTTGACTGCTAATGTTATGCCAGCGGCAGTTGAAGGGGATACGTTCGTAATTTGGAGAAATAATTCATTTGAAGCAATTCCTGCGGTCTCAAAGTTTGAAATCCTAGCTGTCTCTGTTCCATCCGCCTTTTTCCACGTCACAGAATTTTGAATCCACCCAGCGCTTGGAGCCTGTAATATTGTCACTCCGTCCTTATCCAGCGTAACCGCGCCGGCGCCTGCATACGCCTTGCCATCCGCGGACGACAACCCAAACTGCAGCTCGCCATTGTTGACACCTCCAATATTAAACGTCCCCTCCGGAAACGTCTCTCCCGCAGCTGTGAAAAACGTCCCAACAGCGTCCTTATCCGTTGGCTCGCTTCCAGCGCTTAATGCCAGCATCCTTCCCGCGGTCAAATTTCCCAAGTCCATCGAGACATCCCCCAGCGTGTCCGCAGTCGGCTGCGTCTGCAGCACAGCCGAAACAGCCGCTGTCAATTCATCCATCCGGCTTATCAAGTTATCCTTAACCGCCTTTTTGGCAAGCATGTCCGCCAGTATTTTTACATTTTCGTTGTCCAACTTTTGCACCATATTATTAAATCTCCTCTGCAACAAACACCAATTGACCTGCCATCTCATCAACCGAGAGACCCGTGATCCGCACGTAACTCTCCTGAGCCGCCAGCGAGTCGTAAAACCCGCCCCACCCATACCGTACCCGCACCGTATCCCCCAGCGCCACCTGCCCCCACAGCGCCCCGCGGTTATCCACCGCAATCGTGTACTTGCGTACCGGATTACACAGGTTTGCCATTGCCACCGACTGAATGTAAGCAGCGTCATAGCCATTAACATTAACCAACTTGTCATGTGGACCGTAAAGCGCCACGCTGTCCGCATTCAGCACCCAGTACCTGCCGTAGCTTGGCGCTTGTGCAACTCCCAGCACTTCGTTTGCAAACGGACCCTGCTCCTCAATGCCCGCAGTCGTTACCAGCGCCGAGTTGCTCTCGTCAATCAAATAATCCATCCGCGTCTTACCAATACTCTTCGTCCAGGTTGCCCGCAGTTTCAGATTATTGCTTCCATTCGCAAAATAAGGCAGTACATTCCAATCACAGGTATCCGCCAGCTTCATTTTGTCAATCCATTCCCAAAATGTCGCGACCGGATCACTCCCGTTCGTCCCAATCGTTCCCTGCCATTTCCCTTCCCATTCCACGTTCGGGGTCATGGTCGTCCCGCCTTTCTCAGAGAATCCCGTAATAAGCTTTTGGAACAACACGCCACTCGCTGCCGCTGCACTGGAAACATTCGTTGCCAGCCGAAGTTTGAGCAAATACTCCGCGCTGTATGCCGTCACTGTCACAGATCCATAATTCCGCCCCCGGGGTGGGTCAATCACCCCCACCCAGTCTGGCAGCCCCGCGCTTTGAACCAGAACCAAATTCCCATAACGCAAATTCCGCTCAGTACAATGCGGGTCTCTCACAGACAGCGAAAATACACACTGCCCCACATCGTTCAGTAGCCAGCTTCTAGGCGCACGAACTTCCAACATATCCAGCGGATTCCCAAACTGGTCAAAAACCCTGCAAATAACCTGCGGTACTTGTGCGCTCATAATGATCTGTCCTGCCAGGTCGTCACAACCGTCAAACTGGTTGCGTTAGCCTGGTCAAACTGCAAAGTATTTACCACTCCGGGTTTAAGATCCAGCCATTGCGTGCGCACCGTCGAAAAACTAAGCGACCCCAGCAAGCTCCCGCTAAAAAGCGTACACGTTCGGTTTGCGCAATCAATCACCACCGATTGACCTATGGTCAGCGCATAAGTCAGTGTGATGTACTCGCCTGTTGTGTTATTGGTAATCTTGCAGCCAATTGCGTAATTGCTTTGCTCTGTCCCAACCGCCACACTCGGCACGCTTGCGCTCAGGGTTACGTAAACCGCTGTAATCTCCAGGTAACACCGGCACACATCCGTCCGCCGGATGAAGCCCTGCATCGAAAAATTTGCAAGGTCGAACGAGTACGTACCCGACCACGACTGCACCGTACTGACTGCCGTGGGTGGCAGCCACGGGGACGCCGCCGGCATTGCGCCAACAGAAACAGGCCATGCCGGGGTAACGCCCGACCCAATTTTGTTGGAATATTTATACCCCGAGCAAACCAGCGATGCCCGAAACGGATTCGGCACTCCCCATCTTAACTCTCCCGTCCTCTCCACTTTTCCCGATATATTTTCATACCACATGCCCAACGCCGTGGCCGGGTCAGCATTTACCTTCACCGCGCTCGTACCCGCCGGCGCTGTATACAGCCCACTCATGCCTGTATTGGTGGTCTGTGTCATCTTCACAAAACTTCCCGGTCTGTTTGGCTGGCTCGCAGAAAGAAAATTCGTATAAGTCCACTGACTGTTTGTGCTGGTCACGTTAAACATCGGCTTATAAGCATCATCCACAACCTGGGCAGCCGCCGCCGAATTGCCATAAGTCAGCCAAATATCATGCTCAATCCACTTTATTGTCGTAGTCGCGATATGGCTTGCTGCTGTCGTTCCTTTCAAGCCTCTTGTCTTCATCGGCAGTGTGCAGGTCGTAAGGTTTGGCGTTCCAACCTCAATAATCTCGCTGTCGACTAAAAACATCATCCCGCTGCGAATCAATCCCAGCTTAGTGATATTAGCGTAATTATTTGCATCAAAATACAAATTCCCCAGCCCAGACCCTGCCACATTCGCGCTCAACACCAGCTCATTCCGTTTGGATAAATTCAAGTTTACCCACGCCTTCGTGGCTGTTGTGTTCATCGTCCCAAGCCATATTGGCGCCTGATTCCCGTCCACCATCACCCGCACATCGTTTCCGTCACTGCGCATTTTGCCCGCGGTTACCAGCGATGCGGTATCAAACAACGTCCCCATCACGTTAAATGGATAATTTGTAACCGGAGTATCACTGTTGTTCAGCACCGTCAAAAATTTTTTATAAAGCCATCCGTTTGTGCCGGCTGTCGGAGTAATCGTAATCACCGGCTGAGCATTGGCATTACCAAGAGTCGCCGGCAGGGCATGCGTCGCCGTTGCCGCGCTGCTAATTGTCCAGGTGTCCGTCTGAGCCGTTACCGAGTACAGACAGTCATCCTCAATGTACAGCCCAAACACCACCTCGGCTCCATCAATCATAGTATGGCTGACACAGGTCGCCGAAAGCTGCCACTGCCTCGGCAACCCTCCAACCAGATCGTTCATATCCCCCACAATCAAGTTCCTGGGCGTCTGGTCCCGGGTATTAAACAGCTTCTTAAGCGCGTCAATCTGCGTCGCTGCCGCGCCCAACATCACAACCGCCAGCGGTACCGTCTTGCTCTTTAAATTCTTAACCGCATAATCAGGCGGCAAAAACGCCCGCTGCACTTCCACCACTTCGCTGCCCGCCATCACCGAAAGGCTATTCTCAAACGGAAAATAGCCCTTGTAATTCGTCCCATCGTTTACCGCCACACCGTCAAAGCTAATCGGTACTAGATTCATCGTTACCTCGCATACCTGCGCGCCTGCCTGAGTATCTCTGTCAGGTCCGTCGCCGGCTGTGCAATAATGTTGATCGTGCCATAATTGTGAAACGCCCCATCCCCGCTTGTCCTGGACTTGCTCCCGCTCCCCGCCGCGGATCTGAAAAACTTTTCCATAAGCTTGTCCGCGTTGGGCATAAACAACCCGGATGTCGCCGGCACAAACACCTCTGGCGCCGCAACCGGATTGATCACATAAGCCTCTCCGGCATTGCCCCACCCGCCCTCGTCCATCGGAGGCAGCGGTTTCCTCGGCTGATTGCTTCCCGTGGGTCCAGCCCTCGATGGCGTGATCCCCCCCACCTGCTGGAGCGTGATCGTGATCGTCTTGTTTTCCGGTATGCTTCCAATCGCAAGCGTCAAATTGTTCGCCTCCACAATTGCCGCCCGCGCCTCCGCCACAACTGTGTCCGAATACACACCCCACGCCTGTCCCTTCGCCAACAACCAGTTAAGCTCGTTGTCATCCAGCACGCCATCAGCAGTTAACTTGCGCTCCATCAGCCCCAGGATGATCGTATGTGTCGCCAGCTCATGCGCCTTAGCGTTATCCGCTGCTGCAATAGAGTTTAGCCCCAGCGCAGTATCAATCTCCGCCAGTTTCGCAATCTGATCCTTACCACCTTGCGCCAACACCGTCTCCCGCTCAGCCTCCAGCGCCATTCGCTCCTCAAGCAGCTGCTTACTTTCATTCTCATACCGCTTGCTCTCACTCCCCACCTGCCCAATCACCGTCAAAAGGTTCTTGTTTCGGTCGGTCATTTCCTGTGCCGCAGCCGCCTCATCTATTTGCGATTGCGCCAACTTGGTCGTATCCTCCGCAGTCAAATGACAGGCATTGCCGTAGTAATAAACCGTCTTGGCAGTCTGCAGCATCGTTGCCGCCTGCAGCCTGGTCGCGTCAATCTGCGCTTTGGTCGCTTGCGTTAATCCCATCTGCGCATAACCCGTCTTTGCCATCGCCAAACCCTGCTCATTCAGCAGCTGGTTTGTCAAATTCTCCTGCGCAATATAAGCCGGTCGCTCAGCAAAATATCCCGCCCAGCCATCCGCGCCCTTCTTCAGCCAGTTAAGCAGATCCGTCAAAGTCGGAATCACCTGGTTGCCAATTACCACCTGGTATCCCTTCCACGCGTCCTGCAAGTCATCAATACTCTTCTGATAATTCCTTGCAGCTACCATCTGCTGCTCAGTCAATATCAAATTCGTCTCCACCGCCGCATTCATTTCGCGCAGTTTATCGCCGCCCTGCTGCATCGCTTCTGCCATCTGCAGCCCGCTCTTTCCAAAATTTTTAACCAGAAACGCGGTCTTCTCGGCGCCATCCCCCAGCTTCAGATACTCATCCGAGAGCTGCGCCAGGGTATCAATGTTCATCGACAGACCTTCTTTCGACAAGGTCTTGGTTGCCATCGTCAGCGTACCCGCGCTCACCTTCAGGTCGTCCATCACATTCAACAGCCGGCTGGCTTCATCTGCGCTCGTGCCGGTAATCTGCTGCAGTCCGCGCACTTCATCGGCATACGCAACGGTCACGCGCACGCTCTCACCAATCACTTTGTCCACAACCGCATAAGCCGCTGCCATCGATGCAGCCACAGTCGTCACTGCCCCAATCGACGCCTGCACTTGCTTCAGGGCATACACGGTTTCTTTGTCCGCGTTGCCCTCCTTCATAGTCTGGATCACAATCTGCAAAATCGACTTAGCCATCTATACCGCCTTCGCGCTTCAGTTTCTGCCAGCGCTCCATCTCATGTGTTGTCACCGTGCAGGCATCCAGCCACTCATCTGGCACCCCGCCAACTTCCCAGGGCGCAATCACCGCGCCGCCGCACGCCTGGTTGATGCTCGCCGCCATGAAGACCGCGCTCATCAACGGATCGCTCGTCTTACCCGTCAGCGCAGCCTCCCTCGCTGCGCTGACTAATTTTTTTTTACTGTTTTCCTGTGCGTTTCAATCGCCGTCACAATTCTGCCAATCAACCAGCTCCAAAATTGTGGGTCGGTCGCAGAACTTTCTTCCACCAGCGTGCGCACTTCGTCCTGCGTCCAGGTCGTCTCTTCCGCTCCCTGGCTCAGCAGCTCCGCCGTCTTTTCATACACCAATTCAATATTTTCCGATGTCGGATTTGTCGCCGCCCCCTCCAGCGCCACCAGGTACGCTATCCGCTTTCCCATCGGGGGATTGATCCAGGTATAAATCACCTGCCCGGTCATCTCAGGCATGTATTCTCCCAAATCAATCGCCTCGATGGATTTTTTAAATTCCACTCTCATTAAGGCACCGCTGTAAGCTGGTGCACTACTGTAATTTCGGCAAACTTGGCTGCCGTCGTGTCATACAGCGCCCTAAATGTCCCGGCAATCGTGTCGTTACCATCCTGGTCCGCCAGCGCCCCAAACTTTTCCCAGGTGCCCGCCAGGTCAATCCTCAGCGTTTTGGTTGTAAACGTTCCAGCCGTCGTCAGTGTAGATCCCGAAATATCCAACCGTATCAGCCTGGGTGTTCCCGCCCGCCAGTTTGCTTTTTCTGCCACCGCGGATGTCTCATGCTCAAAAACCACCTGCAACCCCACTGTTGGAGACGTGCCCTTTGTAAAGCTAAAATACTTGTTGCCGTCAGCAGTCCGCACCGGTATAATCCCGGTCTTCACATTCAGCGCCATGCTCAGAAGCGAATTGGATACCTGCGTGGTTCCAATCGTTCCGCCGATGGCATCAATGTAAAGTTTTGCTTTCGAGAAGATAATATCTTCCACCACTGGCAAGATCACCAGCGATGTGTAGGTCGCTGTAACCCACTGCCTGCCCAGCCAATTCGCGGTCAGCGTCAGCCCCTCGCCCGCCTTACCGCTCAGGTCAAAGCTTTCGACGAAACAATACTCCATTTTTTCAGCTTGCTGGTTGTCGCCGGCTTCAATGGTGTAAGTCTTCTGCGTGTTAAGCGCCGTCGTCGGAAAGGTGTAGGTGCTCACCTTGCCCGATCCTGCTCCATCCGCCACCGGTACCACCGTCTTAACACCCGCCTCCAGCACATGCAACAACTGCTCAAATGTTGCGTTACCGCTCATCTGCACACTGCCGCCCAAAGCCGCAATATACGATCGGTTAACACCGCCGATCACCCCAACCGTCTCGCTGGGGAAGATCACGCTCATGTTATCCTCGCCCTGACCCTCACCGCGCCAGGTCGTGGTCGCAACAACCGCCGTACCAGCCGTCACTTCCCGCCCAAGTTGAATTTTTCTCAGCATCTTTACGCCAGGCATAATTAACTACTCCTTTGGGCATCAGCCCGCTCTACACAATGGGCTCGTACAGCCCGCTTTCCAATAATTCCTCGGTTGTATAACCGCACTCTTCCACTTCCACATCCGTCATGTCTCGCGCCGGCGCGCCGATCAAAGCGCTGCCGTCACCCACGTACACCAAAATCACCATTTAGCCTCCAACCACTATCGCGTCATTCGTTTTGACCATCCATCTCACCAGCAGCCCCATCCCCGGAGCCGCGTCACCATAATCCATCACCACCGGACCCTGCACACTCTGATCCTGGTCCAAAGTGAAGTAACTCACCTTTCCGCCCAGCGTCACATGAGCTGCCGCAGCCGCCTGTATCCTGCCAAAATACCGCAGCATCTCTGCCATGTTGGTCTTGCCCACGCCCGGCACCAGGTGAAACTCTGTCATCCCGCTCCAGATCGTGTAAGCCGTCTCACCGTACACCATCCGCGCCTGCACCGGATATGTAATTGCACACGGATACTCACTCAGCGACTCAGGCAGATCGCTCTTTTCAAACAGCCGGTAACTTTTCACCACCCCGCCCCGCCCGTTTGAAATTTCCCAAACCTTGCTTACTTCATCAATCCAGTCCTCGATCATTTCGCCGCCATTTTTGCCACAATGCGTTCATTCGCCTGGTAAATTCCATTCATCGCCAGCTGATAAGCCTTCGCCCGCGCCTTTGCAAAATATCCAACTGGTATCCGCGCTCTTGCATCCTTCGCCGCAATCGCCCGCGCAATTACAAACGCCTCACTAAACGGTACCCCGTACTTTTCCGCAATCACCCCCACCGGAGGCTGCTTCCTGGTCTTGTGCCGACCAAATTCAATCACATTGCCGTACCAGGTGTTATCACCGTTCGCCACACGCCCGGTAACATTGGCGCCCGTGCCCGAAACCTTGCTCCAAATCTCTTTCTGCAGCGCGCCCGTAAACACCGGCGCGCCCGCTTTGACATCCGCCTTCA
>SESA01000638.1_pt1 | contig 21600 bp, 23 predicted proteins | sample 3171451 | NCBI WGS metagenome assembly SESA01 (sample SAMN06051862, study PRJNA518727) | freshwater metagenome | biome: subpolar coniferous forest; feature: holomictic lake; material: water; isolation source: holomictic Lake 227, 8 m depth | place: Canada: near Kenora, Ontario | collected...
CTTCAAAGTAAGCGCCGTAATCTCGTGATGCTTGCTGACTTCTGCGAGAAGAAACAGTTGCTTCTGCTCCAACAATACGCCTTTGCATTTCATCACCGAGAGTTGCAGCATCTTTAATTCGCGGGTCTGGAGACTTTAAGTCAGCAAACTTCATGGCTGCATCTTGCCGTTCTTTCTCAGCAGCAGTCATAAACTTTTTTTCTGCGCCCTTTAAACTTGCTTCTTGACGCGCACGTTTTTCAAACTCAGATTTAGCAGACTCTTCTGCCCTCTTTCCAACTTCTTGTTTGCCAGCAACACCAGCCTGCTCTATTGCTGCTCTTGTGCTTTGTGCCTGCTTCTCTGCTTCTTTTGCGGCTTTACCAGTTAACGCTTCATATCCTCTGCCGATTGCTTTTCCTACAGGAGTGCCACCAATGTAATCTGCTGCAAGACCAAGACCTTGTTTTAATGCTCTTCCACCCAGATATCCAGCAGCACCTACTGCCGGGCCAATTTCTCCGTATTCAGCGTACTTCTCTTCTTCTGGTGAAAGTTTCGACACAATCCCATACTTCTGCAAACCTTCTCTTAGTTGTTTGGGAGTGGTAAAAATTGTCTCTTGGCCTTTGAGTTCTCCCTTTGCTTCTGGAGTCATCATGGACTCAAAAGAACCTATAGGAGTAGCCAAGGACGTACCCAACCCTAGCATCAATGCCCTGTTGCGCTTGAAAGATTCTTTCTGCTCTGGAGTTTCTTCTGGCATCCGCAAGCGAAATTTATCCTGTGAAGCAGGCAAAGATTTCTTTTTTGGAGAAGGCAAATCATCTATGTTTTCTGCTTTAGATGCAGAAGGAGATGGCAAATCAGTTATGTCTACAGTAGCCATTACTCATACCCCTGTGAACGCAAGAATTTTTTTGCTTCATCTTCACTGCCTTTAAACTCTGGATGTGCTGCGGTGTATGCTTTTAATTTTTCTCCAGTTGGCATAGCTTTTTTGTCAGAACTTTTTGGTGCAACAACTTCTCCGCCATAAGGAATGTATGCCTCACGGCTTGTCATCTTTTTAACGTCTTTTGAATCAAACCCATTGTCATGCAAAGTTTCATACAAGTCTTTACGGCGGTCATCTAACAATTGGTTGTACGTTTGTGGTGTGTAATTGGTAGGGTCAAGAACAGGGCCAGCCCTTTTCATCATTTCAACCGTAAGTCTTCCACCGCCAGCAGCAGCACGTTCAATAGCGTAGCTAGTTAACAAAGCCTTTTTCAAGAACAAAGTTGTTTCGTCTGTTCCTGTTAACTGAGTGTTCACCGCAGTCTCAAAATCAGACTTGCCTAAAGAACTTATTTTTTCAAGCAAGGGAGATGCTTTTGCAATTAAACCTGTTTTTACCTCTGGTTTACGCAAATCTTCTTGTAAACCTTCAATAGCACGAATACCTTGTGATGCCGCTTGTACATCCCTTGCTGTTTTTGCATCTGGCAACATCTTTCCAGTTTGCTCGTAAATGGTTCTCTGTGGGCCAGCAGTACCCATTTTTGCTTCACGTTTTTCTTGTGCAGTTTCTTTTGGAACACCATCACCTTTAAGGCTTGCACCAAATTGTTTTAATTCTTTCATTTGTTCTAAATGACGACCTTCAGCTTCTATCTTTTCTTGATTTCTACGCTGGTCTCTTTCATAATCTGCTACCGCTTTGTCAGCGGACTTTTTAACTTCTACTGCCCTTTTGTGCGCTTCAACAAGACCGTACTTTTCTGCGTACTGTTTCATAAAGTTAGCGCCAGATTCAGCAAAAGCAACTGCTGCACGTTCATCAGCGGCACGTTTGTCGCGGGTAAAATCTTCTAACGAATGACGTAATTCAGATTCTAAAAACGTAGCTTTTTGTTGCAATGCTTTGAAGTTCTTTTCAAACTTAACTTGCTCTTGCTTAAACAAATCAGCACGGCCTTTCTGGTGACCTTCCAACATGCCGTTCATGGCGTGCATAGCCATCATAGAGTTCTGCTTGCCTCCAGTACCAATAGCAAAACCAATGACGTTAATCAGAGAAAACAGTGCAGCTTTGTCTTGCAAATTCTCTTTGCTAGGCTCAAAGTTCTTGTCCATTAGAGCCTTGTCTACTTCACTCTTTTGCTCTTTTAGAGGCGTTTGTGTTTCTATTAAACGCTTAGTAGCTTCTTCTGTTCCAGCTAATGTTGTTTTAGCTTTTTCACGGGTACGCTCTGCTTCACTAACAGCTTTATCTATTTCTAGCTTTTCAATTGCTGAACTAGCTTCTAACTCTTTGCGTCCAGCTTCTTCTGCTTTAGACGTAAGTTCTTTCAAAGGGTCTGTAATACCCAATGCCTTAGAAGTTTTTGGAGACAATGTTTCAGCCATGATTACGCTCCAGCAGTGGGTTTCTTATCTTCAACATTAGCCATTATCCTAGCCATGTTGCTAAAGTAACTGCTAGTCAAGTCATTTGCATATTGGTCTGCTTGCATACCCGCTTTTATAGCACCAGTCATGATGTTGTCCCCAATACCAGACAGCTTCAGACCGTAGTCATACTGACCTTGCAACAACTGTTGTCGGAAGGCTTCTACCTGTGCCATAGACTGCTGTGCGCCTACACCGCCACGGCGCTCTGCACCCTGCGCTGCCTGTGCTTGCACTGCTTGCAATTGTTGTTGTCCAACAGGAGTAAGTTCTCCACGCTGTGCTTTACCAATCATCTCTTGACCTTGCTGCCTGTAAGGTGCAGCCAAAGCCATCATCTCTTCTTTACCAGCCCGTCCAGCTTCTGCCGCTTTGTTGGCCTGATAAGCGCCAAACAATCCCTGCAAACCAGAGATGCCTAGCTTTTGCAGAGTCTCTTCTTTTAAGCCTGTCTTTTCTGATAATCTGCCTAACAAATCTTTGTCACCTGATGGTTGCAACGACAATGGAGTTGGAGGCGCAGAGCCACCCGGAAAACTTCCTAGTTGTCTTGGTGTTTTAAATGCATAAGGACTTTCAGTTGATGTGGCAGTAATAGGCCCAGCGTATCCTTCACCAACAACCGTTGCTCCATCAGGAGCCACATCAAAACCACCATACTCACTACCAGCAGGCTTTGCTGTTTGTGTTGGGCCAGAAGGCGCAGCGGATTCTGGTGGCCCCATTTCTGATTCACCAGTGTCGGGAGGCAAATCGTAATCTTCAAAAGACGGTATGCCAGTGTTCTCATGTGGCTCACCAGAGCCTCCACGGGCTTTTAGCAAGTCAGCTTCCTCTTGGTTGATATACGCCAACATGTGACCGGGCGGGGCTTTCTTCTGTAGAAGCCTCGCTATCTTGCGTATATCGCCGCCAACACTGGTAATTTGTCTTACTGCTGATGCCATGATTAAACTCCTAGAGCGTCTTTAAGACGCAAGGTTTCCTCGTTCCAAACTTTACGCTTCTTCTTACCCGTGGACGGGTCTTCAATTTCACCAGCCCCACGGGATGCTGTCAACCCTGTTGTACTTAAAGCCTGACCTAAAACAGAAACAGGTGCTGGTGGTTTTTTAGGAGTCACTACTGTTTTAGTAACAATTTTAGGCTTATAAGGTTTTTCTGCCGGTATTTCATCTTTTGACGTATCTTTTGTAACAGGAGTTGTAGTAGGCGTAGGCTCAGAAATAGGTTCTGGTGTTAGTTCTGGTGTAACCGTAGGTTCTGAAATAGGAGTGGGTTCTAACTCAGGTGTTATTAACTTTAATATTTTTTCGTCATCAGTTAACGGAACTGGTGGCTCTGGAGTTGGCTCTGGAGTTGGTTCTGGAGTTACCAATACTGGAGAAACAACGGGAGAAACAGGAGTTTCTATTACATCTTTTGGAACAAATTCTGGAACAATTTCTGGCGCAGGCGTAGGCGCAGGCTCTGGAGAGGGAGCAACTTCTGGAAATATTTCTGGAGATGTAATAGGAGATGTGCTTGGTTCTGAAGAAACAATTGGTGCTATTTCTGGCGCAACAACGGGAGCCACTTCTGGTGCTGTAGTAGGAGTAACAATAGGTGCAACAGTAGGGGCTATTTCTGGAGTCAAAACAGGCGCAGGAGGATTAATAAGTTCTAAAATAGCTCTGTCTTGTTCTGGTATAGGCTCTGGAACAAGTTCGGGGGCAGGAGCAGGAGAGGGTGATGGTGCTGGTGCAGGGGCCGGTTCTGGTATAAGTTCTGGCGCAGGAGCTGGAACTGGTGCTGGCTCTGGAGTAATAGGCGTTGGTTCTGGAGTTTGAACTGGAGCAGGAGAAGGCGTAGCAGGAGGAGCAATAAGGTCTAATATTGCCTTGTCTTGTGGTGGCGGTACAGTTTCTGCAACAGGAGCGGGTGCAGGAGGTTGTTCTACAACTGGAGGTAAAGGCGTGGGTGTTGGGGTAGGTGCAACAGTAGGCGTTACTACAGGAGTAGCAACAGATATATTAGGGGTGTAAGGCGCAGGCTCTGTAGTAGGCGTTGTTGTTGGAGCAATGAGGTCTAATATTTCTTTATCTGGAGATGTTACAGGTGCAGGAGGTGTTTCTGCCGTTACTTCTGTAACAGGTTGCGTAACAACTGGTTGTTGAGCAATAAGGTCTAAAAGAGGCGCATCGGCTGGAGGAAGTTGACCTAACTCTGTAGAAGGAATTTCAGTAGATGGTATAGGTGTAACAACATCAGAAGACGCTACTGGTGTTGGAGTTATAGGCCTTTGTGGTTGCGTTATCTTTGGCGTTTCTGTTTGCAGAGTTGCTGTTGGGTCATAACCTGTAAAAGTTTTAAACTTTTCCGCAACATTTGCAATCTCATTAGGGTCACCAGCGTTAGGACTGTACGTCATCAGCGTTGCAGCAAGTGCAGCGGGAGAGAGCCTACTAGCTAATTCAGAAACAGTTACGCCAGCCCTTGACAGTGCATCTTGTATTCTTGGTAAAAGAACTTTGTAATTTGGGTCATTGGCAGCTTCTACTACTTTTCTCAATATTTGTTCTGAATTATTTAAAGCAGATTGAGAGTAGTAAGAGGATAAAGGCAAAGCACCAGCAGTCTGAATTCCTGACGTTCCCTGCTCAATAATTTGGTTAATGTCGTTAACAAAAGTGTCTGCTGATGCAACAGGAGTAGGCGTAGCAACAGGTGTAGGTTCTGGTGCTGGTTCGGGAGCAGGAGTAGTATTTGTTGTAGTAGGTGTTGTTTTTCCAAGTTGACTAGCAGCAGTGTTTAATGCACTTGTAATAGCGCCAACACCACCACCAGTGACAGCACCTCCAGCAGCAGAACCAAAAATATTTGCAGTGTCAGGACTTGTATTAAATACATCTTTAACAGCAGAAGTTGTTCCACTTTGAACAAGACCAGCAAATCCTGCTTTTGCTATATCTGCTTCACTACCACCAGAAACAGCAGTCTTCACCATAGAAGAGCCAGCAGATACAACAGCGTTTGTAATTGCTGGATTACTAATAACAGTATTAACTGCTTTTGCAACTTCTATAGAGCCTGTATTAATAGCAGCGTCAACAACAGCGTTTTTCAATGCGTCTTCAAATTTTTGACCTTGCGCCACATTAGCAGCAGTCTTTGCTATAGCAAGACCTAACGCATCTGCTGTAGTGCCAGCAGTTACAACTCCAGCACTAACAAGCGCTTCAGTAATAGCTTGACCAATACCGGGAAGAAAATAAGATAAAGCTAACCCACCAGCAATAGCAAATAAATTTGGCCCCGGGTCATACACATAAGGTTCAAAAGTTACTTTTCCTTGTGAATCGTATGCGTAACCTGTTTTTGGGTCTTTATAACCTACTCCACCCATGTAGAGAATTGGTTCCATTCCAGCTTTAGTAGCCCAATCAGGAGCAGGAGTTTTTGCTACTAAATCTGCAAGAATGTTTTGTTGTGCTTGTTCTGTCCTTGCCGCAGCTTTGGCAGGCATATCTTCATTAGAGTACGCATTTGTATTTGTTAACTTAGGCATGACTAGACCCCTAAAGCTGCTGCTATTTGTTCGTGGATAGATAGGTGTACACCCAACCAATCATAGAAATCTTCCTCTACGTTCCAATCAGCATCTAACAACTGAAATGGGTTGTCAAGCGTCAGGATAGAAGCTAGGGACTCATGCTCTTGGTTATGCACAAAAAGCCAGTCATCAAGGTTTTCGGGGCTGGCATCTGTTATAGGATACTTAGGGTACGTCACTCCAGTGTCGGTAACAATCTGGTGGAACAGACGATGCTGCACACCGTTCTCAAACAGCATCTCTGCTAGGCCATCCTTGTCGCCAAACTTGACGTAACTTAAAGCGTCCATGTTCAAGGTTCGTCCCCACCTTTTCTGAAGAACTCATTACGGATAAGGATGTACGTCTTTAGCACGGTAAAGACAAGCGTAGCCCACACCATCAAGTCATACGATGTAAAGTGACTCGCAATAGTCCCTGCCCAAATAATGAGCAAGTCTAGGAAAGATGTGTTTGATTGGTCTTGTTCCATGTTAAACAGCGTAATAAGGCACTTTTACTACTGTGCCGTTAAGGTCAAGACTGAAAAATCCAGCAGGCACTAGCAGCAGGCTGGACGTTGCAAATGTTGCACTAGAAGATGTAGTGCTTGTGAAGTTAGTGGTCTGAGCATTTACGTTACCACCAGTGATAGTCACACTGGTAGAGTTCTGCAAAGCCATGTTACCAAGGCCTGTGACGTTGGCATTGGGTACGTTGGCTAGTGAGATGGTGACATTAGCAGACAAGTTGCCGCCACCAGTGAGCAGTCCTCCTGCCAGCACATTGACCGTATTTGGTACTGCGCTAGGGACGTTGGCAATAGGTACTGTAGTTAGCCCTATAGTGACATTGCTGGTAAGTGGGCCACCACCAGTAAGGAGTCCAGAGGCTAAGACGTTAACAGTATTAGGCACAGCACCCGGCACATTAGCCACGGGTACGCTGGTAAGACCTACTGTTACGTTGGCATTTAACCTACCGCCACCAGTGAGTAATCCACTAGATAGAACATAGGTAGTGTTGGCAGTAGCGCCTACACTGTTGGCATCTAGGACAACAATACCCGTCTGACCATTGACAGACTGCACTGCATCCGTGTTGTCTATCTTTTGCCAGATAGTGCCGTTAAATAAGGCAAGGTCACCTACTTGCCAGTCAGTGATGCCGTTAAGGTTAGTGCTACCAGCTACAGAAACGTAGTAATAGTCACCCTTGTTTCCAACACTAGAGGTAAGCGTAGGCGTGTTTGAACTGGCATCCCATGTCCCTTTATAGACAAGAGCGCCAATAGCATTCGCAAAACTGCTTACCGTCTTTAACATTACGAACCGTCTCCGGGGGTCACATACACAACAGCCGTGCTGCTGCCGGTTACACCCGTAAAGTAAGCGTTAGGGACAAAGGTAAGGATTTCATCCGTACCCGCAAGTAGAGGAATACTGTTACCCGTGCTGGTGACAGCAGCCGCACTATTGCCTGCTTGTGCAGAGGTAGTGCCTATACCCATAAACACAGTTACAGAGCCTGCGTTGAGGATACGGTACTGGTTACCGCCTAGCGTGTTAGATATGGCCTGTACAGGCGTAGGAACGCTAGTAGCAGCAGTAAAGGCTACTGTGTTCCCAGAAGGGCAGAAGGGTGCGCTAACGCTCATGCTTGACTCCAAGGAAGAGGTGGCGTAATGATAGGAGGGTTTATCAAGTCAGCAATGTTAAGACTGAGCTTTGACTCTATCTCTGTCTTCTCTACGCCACTTGCCCATATCCAATTTAGTACGTCATTAAGGGTAAGGCTGTCGTAGTCTATGAAGTCACCACCTTTGTAAGTAAAGCTGCAAGAACCATAGTTGGCGCTAGTGTAAGACTGGTCATCTTGCTCTTGGGTAGCAGTGCATCTCCAGTGAGCCTCTGTCACTACTTTTGTCTGACCTTCTGATTGAGGCAGGCAACGTAACTGCTCTACTGTCCAGTTGTATGTAGTCATGATATTTCCTTTAGGTTGATTCAAGTGCCGTGATACGGGCGGTTAGGGATGTGATAAGTGCTTGCTGTTCTTGAATGGCTTTGACCAGTGCGGCAATAAATGGCCTATCTTGTAAACCAATAAAAGTGCTGTCGCCATTTTTTTGCTCAACATATGCTTGAGGCAATATTGACTGAACATCTTGAGCAATAAAACCAAGTTGCTTTGGTACTGCGCCGTCGTCACTTAGCATCCTAAACAATTTAGGCTGAAGTTGCATAACAACATCAAGCCCAACAAATGATGGCTCAAAATCTTTCTTTTTATTTACATCAGAAAGTGGGGTGTAAATACCAGTTGTTTCATTTATTGTTGCAACGTTTGCTCCAGCGCCACTTGTATAAAAATAATTTGTTCCCCCTGATTTGTACCAAAGACTAAAAGTTGCAGCAGACCTATCTTTAAAAGCAAATCCCGCATTTGACCCGCCTGAAAACATAGTCCCATTAGATTGAATTGGAGCCGTACCGACTCCTAATGTGGTTGCACTCGTAGTCCCCACCAGCAAGTTACCGCTGGAGTCAATACGGGCGCGTTCTGTGGAACCCGTTGCACCATCCAAGCCAAACGCCATCGCACCGTCGCTAGTAACAGTCAAAGACGCAGCAGCTATTCCGCTGAAGGTAAACTGGTGTCCAGATAGTATTTGAGTAGTGCCTAGAATATTTAACCGATACCCATCGCTAGTTTGTCTACCAAGCAGCAAGTTACCGCTGGAGTCGAGGCGCATACGTTCGCTGTATGAGCCATTGTAACCTTGCCAAACAAAGTCACCGTAACTAGATGCGTTTTGAACCCAACCAAACATACCCTCAAGAGCGCCATTGTTGTCGCTTGCAAAACGAATGCCAGAACCATTGCCAGTTGCATTTGCTCCTGTACGAATAGTTAAATTTGCACCAGCAAAAAATGAACCGCCTGAGTATGCGGTAGCCGCTGTAGTTTTTAATTGAGCAGTAGATGCAGTTGAACCAGAATTAACATCCAGTTTTAAATTAGGACTACTTGTACCAATACCCAGCCCTGTGCTGGTCAGGCGCATTTGTTCGGAACCAGCAACAGACCAGTATGAAGTTCCATCATTCAGCGATGTGTAAACGTCACGGAATGTGCTTCCAGCCTGCGTAGTAGATTGCTGAATTGCAAAGTCACCAAACGCATTAATGTCGTTTGCCAAACGCCAAGTTCGGCTGTTAATGTTTGCAGTTGTATAGCGCAGAAGATAATTGCCGCCAGAGCCAATTGCTGTTGAAACGCCTCCTGCGGCCAAAAGGGTAGTCCCATCAAACGTCAGCGCACTACCAGTAGTCAGTACCTTGCTGCCGTTAAGGTAGGCTACCCCGTTGGCTGTGCCGTATGACAACGTAAGGCTTGTAATTACTGTACCGTTAGTGATGTTGTTAGTAGTGATGTTGGCAGTGGTTACGTTAGCGGTTGTAATCGTTGACATAGTGACTGTCTCAGTACCAATAACAGCGGTAGTGATGTTTGCCGTAGTCACGTTAGCAGTAGTGATAGCCACGTTTGTTATCGTGACATTGCCGCTGCTGATAGTGACGTTAGCCAGCGTCATGTTGTTAAGCGTAGTCACGGTGTTACCCAACTGGATAGCCGTGTTACCTAACGTGATGACAGTATTAAAGTTACTGTCAAGCTGCGACAACGGAATAGACGATGTTGCCGTACCGAATGTATATGGGACTGCCATTTAGAACCTCACTCTCAATTCATGTTCAAACTCAAACGTGTTGTACACAAAGCTGGCGCTGTTACTTGTGATGGTCAAGCCTAAATACTTGCCGTATTGCTGCGCGTCACTCTTGTACAGGGCGTAACCGTTGGACGTAAGCCAACCAATAGTTACGTTAGTGTTATTTTTCCAAGGTATAGCTGCACCGCTATTGTTATACCAAATAACACTGTTGTCTAGCGTGTAAACCGGGCTAGAACCTCTTTCACTATCTACGGTTACGTTGATAGATGCTGCGTTGGCAAGTGTGGCCTCTATGCCAAACTTCAGAGCCTGTTTTGTGCGGATAGGGTCACCCATAGGCATCAAAGCCGTGCGGATAGTGCTGGCTACATTGCCGGTAGAGTCGCTGTACAGGCGGTAGAGGTCTGTGCCGGTAGTGCCGTACAGGTTAATCAGCCCAGACAGGGGAACAGACGTAATGTAGGTCAGGCTTCCTTGGCTAGTGATAAACCACTTCTTCTCAAAGAACACCGCTTGTATAGAACGGGCAGTGGATAGCGGGTCATTGTAAGTAAAGGAGAATGACGCACACAGGATGTTATTCAGCAGCACCTGACCGGCAGACACAGGCTTTGTAAAGTCTATGTACGGAAAGATACCGTCTAGCTGGTCAGAAATCTTACTGGTGGTAGAGCCAACCAGAGCGTAGATACCGTAGTCGTTCATGAATAGAACAGAACGGAAGTACGGGAAGATGGCGTATATACGTTTTGTACCTACGCTGGCGCTTACGTTGGTGTTGGTGAACAGGGTTGCGCCGCTAGTGGTAACCCGCACATCCGAAAACACATTGATGCTGTCATCACCAAAGATGTACAGGAAGTTATTGGCAGAGAGCAGGCCTTTAATGTTGCCGTGCAGCGTAGAGTCTGTCAGAACTAAAGAGCCAGCAGACACAGAGGTAAAGTCACTGTAGCTTCCAGCCGCAGAGTAGTACACAGTACGTCCAGCCGCCACCCACACCCTGCCAGAAAAGGTAGCAACATCTACTATCTGGTCAAGGTTGATTACCCCAGTAGCAGTAGCACCAGAGCCGGGTGCAACGCTGCTGTCTGCAATAACCACTGCCACGTTAGATGTAGAGGTGTATCCAGCGCCGGGGTTAGACATCAAAATCTGGGTAATCTGACCGCCGCTAACAATAGCATTGGCAGTTGCCCGTGTTGTCCAGCCAGTTACATCTCCAATAGTCACCGTGACGTTGGAAGAGTTGGTGTAACCCGTGCCAGATGTGTTCATCACTACAGACACTGTGCCTGTCTTGAACGTAACTAGAGAAGCTATAGCAGTAGCACTGGTATTTGCGCCACCACCAGATATGGTTACGGTAGGTGGTAGCGTGTAGCCTTGACCAGCGTTTGTCAGAGTAATTGTGCTAACTGCATTGGCTAAGATAGTTGCTACAGCGGTAGCCTGCACATTGCCGGTAGTCTCTTGCGGGGCAGAAAGGGTAACGCTAGGGGTTGAAGTAAATCCAGAACCAGCATTTGTAACACCTATAAAGCCTACAGCGCCTATGCTGGAGACATTGGCTCCATCCCAAGTAAACAATCCCTTGTCCGGGTCACCAATGATGACTCGCTGGTTCTTGTATTGGGAAACAGATACATTACCAGACGAGAACGTGCCAGCAGCGGCTACATTGCCTATGTTTGCAACAGTGCTGGAATCTAGCTTTACGTACTGCGCTCTACCGTTAGTCTCAAAACCAAGGATGTAATCGTTAACATCAATGTTGGCAGAAGTAAGAAAACTTACCGTGTTTGCAAACGCAATGACATTGCCACCAGTGTCTTTGACAGAGGCTTGAGCGGGAATAATCTTGATGTTGCCGTGACCAATTGGCATGGCGTTCTCAATCCACGCGAACTCATCATCCTTAATCGCCGTTCTATTAGCCTTTGTGTTTAGGCTAGTAAAGTTCTTGACGACAGCATACGACTTTTTTTGCTCTGCTGCTGCCATGATTAGTACGGGCTAGAGTAAGGGTCAGGGATGCGGCGCGTGAATACGGAGTTCTGCACAGCATTGACTTGCTTGCTGTACTCTTGTTTGTAGATTTCAGCCTCACCGTAGCTTTGTTCTTTGTACTTGGCTTTATAAGCTGCGTAAAAGGCCACAGGGCCAGTGTACGGGGCAACGATGGTATCAGTTACGCTAGGAGCAGAAGTCTGCAACGGCGTAGGCATGATTACCGTATCTAGTTCTATGTAGTAGCTTTGGTCTGGAATAGGAGAGATGTAAATTTGACCTTGACCATACGTTGAGAAGCAAATAGGCCTGCCAACATAGTTCTGCCAGTAACGCAGTTGGGCATTAAAGTTTGTCCACGGCAAGTAGCGCAGCGGGATACGGCTGTTCCCCCAATACAGGTTGACATTCATGATGTCTAGCGTGTACTGACCGTTAGGCATAGCGGCGTAAGTAATTATTTCCGCATTGCTGGAGTATTGCAACGTTGCTGTACCGTTGGTAAACGGGGCAGTAGGAGGAAACGTAGCGCCAGATGCCGGGTAAGGCGGGGGAGAAGTGTCAGTTGTCCCGCTAGTAATCACCTGATAGATGAAGATGTTGGAAAACAGAAACTGACCGGCTGTTACAGGGGTGCTTGCTGCCCATGCAGTAGCTGCTACACCCGTTGTAGATAACGGGGTCTGCGTAATTTGTAGAGTGCGTAAGCACCCTGTATCTCTGACTACTCGCTCACGCGCACTATTAATATAGTCCGTTAACTCAGCATCATCCCAGAAATTTCCGTTGGCATCGTGTAGTAGCCTGCGGACTTCCGATATGTAGGAAGTAAGTGTTGCCATGTTGCTTCCATTTTATGCTGCCCTTTGGGTAACTTTTCCCCCCACGGATTTCTCAATCCGCAGAGGTACTACGCTAACCGCCGAGGGTAACGAGCGGTGCTGTTCGGGAGCCTGTGCAGTTATTTCAAACTTGCTCAGTCTTTCAATCCCAGAATTTAAGTCTGAATGAGAACGTATCCAACCCAACCGGGCCAGATACGGTTCTTTATTCTCTGCACCGTAACCAAACACATGCTTTGCAACATGCACAGGAACTTCTACGGGTTTACCCTTAAGAAATTCATAGAAGATGCCACCGTACCCATCCGTGAGTGCGGTGTCAGTTCTGTTGGTTACGAATACAGTTTCGGTCATAGGTTCACAATGTCACCGTACACCGTAACTTCACAAGTTGCATCATTAGCAGTAGTTACTTTCACCCACAGAGCGCCAGACGAGTACACGTTAGAAACGGCATTCGCAGTAGGTGCAATGTCTTGAAAAGTAGTTGTGCTTGTGATGTTTGCAAGTTTAGTGGTAGCAAATACAGCGTTAGCAGCGTTGCCATCGCTAGACGTAAGAATACTTACGTTAGCGGTAGCAGCACTTGCGTTTGCATTTGAGATGGTGACACGGCGAACTATGAAGCTAGTGCCAACCACAGACATCACGGCAGCAGCATTACTTACCGCATTTAGCGGAACTGGTACTGCTGTGGCAATAACAAAATTGCCAAACGAGTCTGGGTAGCGAGCGCCTACATTGTTTGCGTTCATGTCAACTCCTTAACTTGTGTAAGTGCCGGGAGCGTTGTTACCGCCGTTAGACGTGTACAGAGTCAAAGACTGAGTGCTGGTAGTTGCGTTTGCACGAACATTCCAACCGTCAGAAATAACAGTACCGCCCGTATTGGCTGCAACATACGTTGTCCAAGCATTAGCACCAGCATTGGTAACTGCATTCACTTCAATAATCACGTTGTTTGTGGTTTGAGGAAGAATGTAAGCACCAGCAGGAACAAACTGAGCGGACGATGTGCCAGCGTTCATCAAGGTTGTATTGCCAATACCAATAGCGGTAATGGTGATGCCTTGGAGATACGCACCAGCCGTGTTAGTGGCTGCATTGGCAAGAAGGATTTTATTTAGAGACAATGACATGTTCTATGCTCCTTACAGCGAGAGGTAGTTGTAACCTGTCACCTTGGTCATCGACTTAGGCTTGACGTTCACCAACTCGGCAATCATCAGAACCGCACCGACATAACCAATTTGCCAGTTGGGAAGCGTAGATTCAAATCCTGTGAACACAAACGAACCTTGCTCATGGATGTAGAGCGACAGGTAGTTAGTGTTGAGGAAGTAAACCGTACCTTCTGGGCAGTATGGGTCTGGGTAGATAGGTACACCAGCAACCATCAATGCGCGGAAAGCCGCCTGTGGGCCGTTGTTGTCGCCATCAAATCCCGAACCGGGGGTGATGACATACTGCTCTTGACCTACAAAGTCTTGAGCCAACAGAGTCCATGTACCAAAGCCGCAAACACCAAAGCTAGGCATCTCAGCACCGTTCTTCACAGTACCAGAAATGTATTGCAGGATGTTCTGACGGGTTGGGTTAACCGAGCCAGCAGCGTACTGCTTGGACTTCCACCATGTGTAGGTAGAACGGTTAATGTTGCCGTAGGTTTGCAGGGTTGTACCATCATCAATAGCACCGGGCAGTCCAATGAACTGTTGGGTGTTAGTGGTGTTGTTGTACAAAGCCGTAGCCATTGCGTCCATCATCACGTTGGTGGCATCGTTCATACGAGCCTCAATCAACGGGATAATTGCTGCATCTTGTTGAACTGCGCCTTCCATACCGAGGAACGGCACGGGAGAAATCATCAGTTTCAAGTCAAATTCAGCGTTGTAAGCACCTTGTTGAACTGACGGTTGGGCAAAAGAGCCGCTGTAGTCAGACCACTGAGCGTTTACAAACTGAGCGCCCTGTACGGGAACAGTTACAGAAGATACACCGCCACTAGCTTGCTGACTATTGCTAATCAGTGCTGCCAATAAAGGTGTCGAGTTATAAAGCTGGACAACCAGCTTAGGGATAAAGGCTCTACGAGTTACATAAGTCAGTTCAGTAAACTGATTCGACCCTGTAGCTGGTAGGATGCCGCCGCCAATAGCCATAAGGCCTCCTTACGTCACGATAGACAAACAATACCCTCTTTTACAAACCGATAGGGCGAGTGGGCTTACGCAAATCACTCAATGCCCTTGCTGCTTCTTCACGCGCAGCACCGACAGGATTCTTCCAATACTTGTTGAGGTCAAACTGTTTAACAGGTGACGGGTTGTATCCAGAAGATGTTGGTACTGCTGCTTGTTTCATCCAGTTATGATACTGGGCTGCTGTCTCATGGTTGGTGATACCTTGTTCCAGCATAATCTTTTCTACGTCTTTGACCTCTGCTTCAGAAGAGATAAGACCCTTCTTCACAAGAGAGTTACGGCGACTTTGCAATTCTGCAATTGCATCACGCTCACGCAACTTTGCTTCCAAGGCTTGTACACGCTGTTCTGACTGATTGACAGCGTTGCGTGTAAAGTCTTCCATATCTAGTTCTGGAATAGGAAGGTCAGGTTTAACCTTCTTGGTCATCCGCAAGAACTCTTTACGAGTCTCAGGATTCTCAGCCAGCATTTGAGACAGGGAAGCCAGTTCATCACGGGCTTCTAAGGAGACGTTTTCTAATGACATAGTGTTACCCTCTTTATACGCTTATATTACTTTTTTACCGTCAGCAGGCTTTTGCACCGCCATACCGGCTTTGCCAACTTTGGCTGGGCTGTTGAGGCCACCAAGCTGAGAAAAACGGGGGGTGTTAACCATAACGCCATTGTTCTGATTGTTATCAGTAGGACGGCGGGGGGCTGCTGCGCCACGAGGCTTAAACAAATCCATGATGGACTCCTTACATTGGGGGTGGTTGTGGTGCGCCGGGTGAGGGCATACCGGGAATCGGCGCGCTTGCCATTGCTTTTCCCTCTGGGCTTGCGCCACCAGCTTGAGGTAGAGTTTGCAGCATTTGCAGAATCTCAGATTGCTGCAACTCATTAGTTTTGTTCTTGCGTGGCCCCATGAGGCCGGTCAAGGAACGAATAGCGGCAAGAGCCTTCTGGCCTTCTTCTGACTCAGACCCTAGAGCGGGGAGCGATTGTTCTAGCAAGTCCATTGCCATGCCTACGTTAATCATGGCAGCTTCTTTGCTACCCATCTTTGGCTCTGGGGTGGACATTGGGCTGGACATCGGGGGAGTTTCCGCATCCGACATAGCGGGAGAGCCGGGAGCGCCAGCAGGCATTCCACCGGGGGCTAAAGAAGGAGCGGGGGCGGCTGCGCCAGCAGAACGACTGCCTCGCATTAACTCCATCAATTTATCTGAGGGTACACCCATAACTAACTCCTTTGGCGCGTTTGTAACACATACAAACAATTTGTCAATAGGTGGCAGTTAGTTATCATCCAACTACCAATGATGTGCTGCTCTAGGCAACCAAGGTTTTACCCTTGATTACTTGCGAGACTTACGTCCTTTACGACCTTTACGCATAATGCGCTCCTTCATAGAGGCGGCCACTTACTTGCTAGGGGAAGCAGCCATACCCTTTCCTTACGGAACTCTTACCGACGAGTCTTACGACCGCGCTTGTGTGCTTTGTACATGAGAAACTCCTGTTGGTCAACGCCGAGCATAGTCCCGTTGACTACGCCCACCGCTGGTTTTATATCCAACTTGGCGATATGTCAAGTTGGGGCTGGCCTCTCCCCTTTGTAGGGTTGGGGTATTTACTCTTGGCTGGTCTGCACGGGGTTGGGTAACCCCTGCTTTTGGTGAACCGGGTGTTGCCATTATTGCTCCTTGGGGGGTGCTTTTTCCTTGGGAGGAGGCTGCTGCGCCGCCTTTTCCGCTGCTTTTTCTTCCATGACCTTCAACCTATCTTTGAGCAACTGCTTCATAGGAGGCTCTAGCAAATCAAGCAGGGATTCTTTGTCAATGACCTGTGCTTTGAACAAGTTGAATGCCAGTTGGCGCAAATCTTCCATAAATATGGGCGAGTTGCTGTGAGCATCCACTTTGACTACAAAATCTTTGGTAAATTGTTCTGCAATGAACTTATTGCCCTTCACATCTTTAAAGTGTGTGTTGTCATAGACTTGCATACACTTGAGATACAGGGTTGCCAGCTTTTCTAGGCTGTCTTCAATAACCAGCGCACGTTTCTTAGCCCTGCTGCTACCAAGACGAGCAAGCTGACTAGCATGACCAGTGGAGCGCACTCCAGATTCACCCTTGCCTTGCAGGATAGAAGAGATACCAGAAGCCTCTTCAAACATGGCATCAATCTCGCCAATCTCTTTGAACAAGTCAGGCGGTATAGTAGGCGCTAACTTCTCCACCTTGGCATTGGGCATGTCAGTTGCCAGCAGGCCACCAGCCCGGTTGAGGGCAAAGTTCTTCTCATCCAAGATGCCGGTAAAGCCAATCAGGGCAGTAGGAGGCGATACCTGTTTACTCAGCAAGTCCAAGATTTCAGTCATACGCTTGGTGCGTAGCTGCTGCAAGTAGATTAGACGGGCAACTTCTGACGTACCCCAGAAGTAATCGTACTGAGGGTTAGGACAAATCTGAATGAAAGGCAGTTCACCCTTGAGGAAGATGGACTCACCGCTGCGGTCATAGATGATGATGTCAGGGTCTGCCTTGGTGACCACTTGGTAGTCATTGGTGTCATCGTTCCACACCCATAACTCGGTCATCTCTACTGTCTCTTCCGCGACAACAGCCTTGTATTTGTTCAGTCCAGACAAGTCCAGATTGACGTTACCGTACATGGTTGGGTTGCTGGCAGAGAGAATAATTTTCTCTACGCCATTAGAGACTTCTGTTCTCTCATGCTGAGTTGCGCTGACACGTTTGACAATCTGCTCCCGCTTGGGGTGGGAGTACAGACGGGCATACAACTCTGACTTGGTGATGTAGTACGTCTGGACAATAGCTTCTTGTCTGTCAGTGTAAGGACTGTCCTCACGCAGCACACCCATGCAGGCAGGCTCCACCATGTAGGGGTGAATACCGTTATTGATAATCAGTTTTACAAAGGTAGAAGAGTAAGCCAGTGACCACGAGACTGCTTGCGAGAAAACTTGGTCAGCATTACTGTTGAGCCACTCATCATTGAGCGCACGGGTCAGGGTAGGAATCTTGGTGTGTTCTGCTTCGTCCACCGCCGCACCGATATTGATGCTGAACCGGGTTGTCTCTGCTGAGTAGAGGAACGAGGTCAGTTGGTCAATGTGCGGATAGATTTTGTTGTAGATAGCCGGGGTTTCACTTGGCCCGTTTCCAAACAAATACCAACTCCTAAGCCCCGCATAGTCAGGCTTGCGGTCTTCCCTTGACACTAAACATTTCTGTATGAGGTCAAGGTAGAAAATTTCCCTCTCAATTGGGGCTGATGGAATTTTCATGTCTTAGGAACCGTTAAGTTTTCATGGTCTGGAATATAAGACGCAGGTTTTGGCCCTGTCAAGTTCCCCGCTTCTTTCGGATTTATCCCTACTGATTCTCCCATGACTGACTTGAATTGTCCACCCAGTACGGATTTCATAGAGATGTTACCCCCATTTCCCCAGATTGCGGAGTCACCAGCCCGTCCTTCTTTGGGTTTTTGGCTCTCAAAATGTTCACTGGCGGCTGTAGCCTCGGCATATTGCTTGTCAGTTAGCTTGTTGTTGCGCTTGAGATAGCCTGTCTGGTGTTCACCCTCTCTGGTGGACTTGATGTCGGTCATCTGGAAGTCTTTGGCTAATCCTTCCAGTGTTTTATCCGTTTTTGCTGTCTTTGCAGACCTTGTACCCACTGGTTTAAGGTGTACAACGGAAATAGCGGCCTTGCATAGCTTCATAGGGCATTCTGGCTCCCATGCCTCAAAGATGCCGTGTGATTCGCAGTAGTAGTCTCTCAAAATAGCCATAGTTACCCTCTAAGTGCTTCGTTAAGGTCAGTTTCACTGTAATCATGGCGGTTGACCATTCCCACCTTGATTTTTATCCCGTCAGAGGTAACTTTTAGCCCCATACCCGCCATCATGGGGGGTTCTGGTGTCTTCCTGTACTCCACATACCGGGTTAAATCCCTGCGTCTCATTACCTTTACATTGCCTGCCTTCCACTGCGTATAGGCTTTATTGACCCGCATCTGGACGTATTCGGTAAGCGGTTCGCATTGACGGACAAACACATCCCGAAAATGCTCCTTGTGTATCCCCGCTAACTCGCAAAACAGGGGGATAGAGATGCCTCTTTCCTTGTCAGCACAAAACTTTTGTATCTGGCGCAGCAGTTCTTTCTTTGTTAGGACAATCATGAGCCGTACATTCCTATCTTTTTAAGGTAGTCACTGACGTTTCTGCCAACAGAAAGCTGCTCTGCCGTGTAGTCTTCCTGTGATTTACTTATCTCACGGGTAATCTTAGCGGCTATCAAGCGAGGCTGGACTTGCTCTGCAAAGGCTACGACTGCTAGTGCGGAGGCTATCACCCGGTCATCCTTGGCTCTACCGGGCGCTCCTATAAACCCGTCCTCACGCACGATGGTCTTCATCTCTTCTAGTAAGTCCATACTCAGCACGTTCATCATCTCACGCTCAAAAAAGTCTTTCATGTAAGCCAGCATCCGCTCTTTAGTAGAACTGGTTGTCAGAAAGCCTATGCTCATGCTTGGCCCACCAAGGGAGTCATTACGCCGCCAGAGGTAGTTGGACATGTTGCCAAGTACGTCCATCAGGTCAGACCCCATCTTGTTGCCCATGCTAACTGCCATGCGCTTCAAGGTTCTAATCTCATTGATGACAGCCTGCCCGGGGCCGTTGATTTCCAAGTTGAGTGTAGAGTTTTTGTAGGCTCCTGCCAAGTGCGCTATCACCCACGCAAACTGGTAGGTGTTCATCTCAGCGGTAGCAAACTCAGCCACTTGGTCTAGCCCGTTAGCGTAAGCCCTGTAGACCTGTATGCAGAACCTGTCTGCCCAATCACTGCTGCCGTAGGCTGGGTCAGCACCTATGACGTAGTAAGCAGTGTCAACAGGCTCTTCCCAGACCTTGAGCGTACCCAGACGCTCAGTAGATTTCAGAACCTCTGTGTCTTGGAAGGACTGACCAAAGACATAGCGGTAGCAGTCTGGCAATTGTTTCTTGGCAACCTTGGCAGACTCTGTACAGCGGCTGTGCGAGAAGAAGGAAGTGCCGGTCATCACAAAGGCGTAGTCCTCTGTAGGAGGAAACTCTTGGTACATCAGGGATTCATCCTTGATACCTTCACTTAGCTTCCAGCGCCACCATGCCATCTGACGGGAGTTAATCTCTACGCCGTAGAGTTTCTTAATGTCTTTCGTCCACTCCTTCTCTTCTGGGGTAAGCCTGCCATCCCAATAGACTTTGTAGATGTTGCTGCTGGCATCTACGGAGTAGTATTCGTTACGCCACCAGCCGCAGAAGATTGCTTTCTGGGTCTTGGCAGACTTGGCTACCTTGTACATGTCGTGGAACATGTTAAAGCCCTGCGCTGTGCTTTCAAACATGTACAGCCGTTCTGGGTTCTTCTCTGCTAGAGAAGCTATCAGGGAAGCTAGTCCCTCCTCATTGCCCCAACTAGCAGTCTCTGTACCGTGAAGGTAAGTGATAGCCTTGCCTTGCCCTAGCCTACTTTTGTTACCAGCAATCTGATAGAAGATACGACTTCTGTTTTTCAGAACCATCTGGTTACGGTTATGGGCTATCAGGGGTATCTTGTATTCCTTGGGTAGCCCGTCCATGTACATACCCAGAGTAGAGCGGAACATGTCCCTGTTCTCTTCTGTGTCTGCCACCAGCGTACCCTGCCATCCGGGGTGTGTGAACTGCCAGTAGAGGTCAAGGGCAAGACTTACGGTAGTGATGCCTAGCTGCCTACCTTTTAGGATAACAAAGAAGTGGATGTCCTCTGCCAGCCCTTTCTGTATTTCCTCCATGACGTACTTCTGCGTACCCAGAAGGTTGCCCATCTTCTTTAGGCCTTCCTCCTTAGTCTCAATCTTGAGTTCGCTACAGAACTTGTAGAAGTGTTGTAGGTCAAACTTCATGGAACTATCTTGCCGTGAAAGGGGAGGCGGCAGTCAATCATGTGTTCTGTACTGAATGTTCCTTTTATGATGTCATCACAGCGGTTAACAAACATCTGCACGTTCTTCTCAAAACGTCCTTGGTACAGGTGATAGACACCTTCCTCAAAATGAGTGCCTATGCCGTACAGCCCGTAAGTGTGCAGCCGCCACACACCCTCTTCTGGTATGGCTGTCCAGTGGGTAGGGAACAGGGTCTTGTAGCGTATGCCTGCCATCTCTGCTGCGTAGCTTACGTTCTCTGCTACATCTGCTACAGGAGTCTCTGAGAAGGTAGGACGCTGCATAGCCTTCCAAGTCTTACGCCAGATAAAGAAGAAAGCAGGAGAGGCAAAGATATGGGACTTAGGAGGAATGTGATTACTAGCTTGGGCAATGCCAACAAAGGACTTGTTCTCTGCTGCCCACGCTATAGCATCGTCCACCACTTGCCTATTGGTAGGTACACAGTCAATGTCTAGGAAGCCCACCACATCAGAGGCGCTGTTAGCCAAGATGTTATCCATCCACTGACCATGCGGAGTCTGCTGGATAGAGTAACCTACCTCCAGCCCTAGATGGCGGCAAACATCACTGTGGGATTTGAGCATATCAAGATGGGTGTTAGGCCATGCTAGTGTGTGTATCTCTACGTTCATACTTCTGTCTTTCCTGTTAGTTCTTTATATTGAGTGTATGTTCGCATTGTCAACTCCCCGTCTATCTGCATGATTACTTTAGTGTCATCAGGGATAGGCTCTTTGTTCTGACTGTAGTGAAAGGCAAAGCTGGTAGGGTAGTTCACAGTTGCAAGGGCTGACCTCACTATCTTTAGACCACTGTCCTTTACGGTT
>SESA01000639.1_pt1 | contig 21566 bp, 23 predicted proteins | sample 3171451 | NCBI WGS metagenome assembly SESA01 (sample SAMN06051862, study PRJNA518727) | freshwater metagenome | biome: subpolar coniferous forest; feature: holomictic lake; material: water; isolation source: holomictic Lake 227, 8 m depth | place: Canada: near Kenora, Ontario | collected...
TTTGGTGCAGGAATCTCAAAGAGCGGCAATATCTGCGGGGCGGTGACTGGTGCGATCATGGTCATCGGTCTCAAATATGGTAAGACCGTACTGGGGGATGATGCAGCAACCGAAAAGACGCGGGCGCTGGTCCAGAAATTCCTGCAGGAATTTACCGAGCGCCATGGTTCGGTCAACTGCACGGAATTACTCGGGTACAACCTCGGCAAACCGGTAGAATTTGCACAGGCTCGCGATAACAAACGGTTCGTAACGAAATGCCCGGAACTTGTGGGCGATGCTGCGGCAATCCTGGAACGAATACTCTGAAGGCGAGGTGAACATTGATGCAAACACCAGTAAAACATCTCTCCTTCCTTGACCGGTACCTGACGGTCTGGATCTTCCTTGCCATGGCTGTCGGTATCGCCATCGGGTATTTCTCACCCGCAGTACCGGCAATAATCACCGGACTCTCGATCGGGACCACATCCATACCGATCGCAATTGGGCTTATCCTCATGATGTATCCCCCGCTTGCGAAGGTGAAGTACGAGGAACTGGGAAAAGTGTTCCAGAATACAAAGGTGCTCGGACTCTCGCTCGTCCAGAACTGGATTGTCGGGCCGGTGCTGATGTTTGCCCTTGCGGTAATTTTCCTTCGGGATCAGCCGCTCTTCATGTACGGCCTGATCCTTGTGGGGATTGCCCGGTGCATTGCGATGGTGATCGTCTGGAACGACCTCGCTGAAGGCGACTGCGATTACTGTGCCGCCATAGTGGGCTTAAACTCGGTCTTCCAGGTCTTTTTCTACTCCGTCTATGCCTGGTTCTTCATCACGTACCTGCCACCCCTGCTCGGTATCGGGGCTGGTTCTGCGGTCTCGATCACGATCGTCCAGATCGCAGAGAGTGTTTTTATCTATCTCGGCATCCCGTTCATTGCCGGGATGGTCACAAGGTATGCCCTGCTCCGCGTGAAGTCAAAGGCATGGTACGAACAGGTCTTCATCCCGAAAATCTCACCGATCACGTTAATTGCCCTGCTCTTTACGATCATCGTGATGTTCTCTTTGAAGGGCGAGTATATCGTGAACGTTCCGTTCGATGTAGTCCGGGTCGCTATCCCGTTGCTCTGCTACTTCGTCATCATGTTCTTTGCAAGCTTCTGGATGTCTTACCGTCTTGGTGTCGATTATGCAAAGTCAGCTTCGCTCTCGTTTACCGCTGCGTCCAACAACTTTGAGCTTGCAATTGCAGTTGCCATCGCAGTCTTCGGGATCGCGTCCCCGGTAGCGTTTGCCACCGTCATTGGCCCGCTGGTTGAAGTGCCGGTGTTGATTGCGCTTGTGAATGTCTCGCTCTGGCTCAAGGAGAAATGGTACAGGGGAGACGCAGCATCGTGCACCAAGGGATGTAGAACTCCTGATTGAAGAAAAGAAAAACGCTGTGATGTTTCGGACGATCGTACGGTCTTTATGGAATCCCGGTCACCATACAACCCGGAAACCGTGGAATTCTTCGGTCGCGGGACTGTTCCTAACCACGATTTCCTCTACCTGTATCAATGGGTCACCACGGGCATGGGCCATGCGGATGAAATCCGCAAGGGAGGCTAAAGAACTCTCGGCTACCATCTCCACGGTGCCGTCAGGAAGGTTCCTGACATACCCATGCACCCCGGTCGCCTGCGCACAGCCTGCAATGAAGTGCCGGTATCCTACTCCCTGGACCTGCCCCTTTGCAACGGCGGTGATCCGTTCCATAGTATATTTCCGGACCTGGGGTGTTTTATAGTTTGGGAAATGGATCCCGGTACATCTACAGGTACCTGCCGTGAACCACCTGTCAGGTCCAGCCATGGAACACAAGCATGGAGGCGGATAAACGATTCAAAAAAAATAGCACGTGAGGGATCCAATCCTCCTGGCACACGTAGATACGGTCATCAGGATCCAAATCCTACCGGTTTTTAACCTCCGGCACGAGAATACAAGTGATCAAAAAGGGAAGACACGCCCATGAATGAAGGAATTATTGCAAACCCGGATATGCAGGACATGAAGGATCCCGGTTACGAGATCTTCATCATCCTTGTCTCCATATTGTCCGTCATCAACCTCTTCATCATCTGGATTCCTGGTATCGATCCCGATGCCCTGAACGTTATTGTAACATTCAATTTCTTCTTAACAATCATCTTCCTTTCTGATTTCCTGTACCGTTTCTTCACAGCCCCATCAAAGAGATACTATTTCTTCCGTGACTGGGGATGGGCAGACCTCCTCGCAAGCATACCCGCCCTGCGCATCCTGCGGCTTTTTAGGATCTTCAAGGCGTACCGGCTTCTCAAAAAGTATGGCGGCCGGAATATCCTCAGCCAGCTCAAGAAACATAAGGCCGAGAGCGTGCTCTACATCGTCATATTCTGCGTGATGCTCGTCATCGAGAGCGGGGCTTTTTTTGTACTCATTGCTGAACGATCAGCGCCGAATGCAAATATCCAGTCAGCCTCTGACGCAATGTGGTGGGTATACGTCACTATCACAACGGTTGGATACGGCGACCGCTACCCGGTAACCACAACCGGACGTATGGTAGGAGTTGCCGTAATGACCATGGGTGTCGGCCTCTTTGGCACTCTGGCCGGTTTTATTGCAAACAAACTCCTTGCTCCTGATAACCCGGATAATAACAAGCAGGACGAGCCCGCGGCAGGCACTGACATCTCGCAGATCCGAAATGCCCTCGACCAACAGAACCAGCAGAATGAGCAGCTGCTGCAGCGGCTCGACCGGATTGAGCAGCAGCTCAAAGGCCGGCCACCGGAAGGGACATAAGTCCTGCTGCAGGTCTTATGCATACGAAACATCTATTGCTGCACGGTATTGGGCTGTTTCTTATATATCGTCAATAACGCAAACCCGGTTGCCCACAACACAACTTTTTTTTCGTTAACACAAATCCACATGATTAAATAATCCCGCATATGCCTCCGATTTTTAAAAAGGGCTTAATATACTCCGTTCTCGCCGAAACAAATTCGAAACCTATTAATGAAGAGCTCACCAAATTTACACTAACCACAAAGAGTTTAACTCGATGTGCGTGGCATTGCATTTTGAATACTCTCGTTCATCGCACGAGGGGAGGAGGCTAAATGGAAAATATTGTATTTGGCATTGGAATTACTGCATTGACAGGAGCTCTTGCCACTGTAGCCGGTTCTGCGGAAGATACTGAATCCAACATCGGATCACAAGGTGACCCGAACTCACAGGTTCAGCTCGCACCGCAGATGGGATTCCTGCACCGCATCTTCAACAAGGCGGTTGCTGGTGAACCCCCGGCATACGGTCTCTGGTGTGCACTAGGTGCAGGCCTGGCATGGGCTTTTATGGCTATGCAAGTCAACGCGATCCTTGCAATCGTCCTCGGCTGTGTTCTCGCAGTCTTCGTACAGGGCGTTTACGCAACAACCGCGTACCTTGGCAGGACAGCAAGTCTCGCCAAGTTCGGTCAGCCCGTTTACGTGGACATTATCAAGTCCATGACAACGGTCACCATGGCACATGCGTTCATCGCAATTTTCTGTACTGTAGCACTCTGTCAGTTGATCAATGGCGCGCTGGGACACCCGTTCCCGCTGCCGCTGCTTGCACTGATCTGGGGTATTGCACTCGGTGCAGCAGGATCTGCGACGGGCAACCCGTACTATGGTAAGGAACGTCAGTACCAGAACCAGAAGTTTGGCGCAGGTGTGCCGATCTCTGCATCAGGTAACATCGTCCGCTACGCTGAAGCTGGCGAGCGTAACTCGATTGACAACGGATTCTTCACCCACAAGATTGGGGGTTCCGCATCCGGTATCTGTTTTGGTCTGATTGTTTTTCTGGAACTCTGGCGTACCATTCTCTTTGAGAGAATCTACGCCGGCTGGGGTGCAATCGCAGTCGGCGTCCTTATGATCCTCGTCTTCACCGTCATCGACCGGTACATCGAGGTCTGGGCACGCAAGAACTACGGACCCTACACGGTACCTAAGGAGGCAGACGCATGAGCGCAGTTGCAGCAAAACCAACAGCTGGCGGCGCAATGAACCCGACGGCAATGGCTGTCGGTGTTGTTCTCCTGATAATAATTCTGGGTGCCTGCTGGTATGTCTCACCGACCCTAGGTCTTACGGCCCTGATCGGTATCATCGTTGGCGGTGTCCTGATCGGATTCGGCACTCACTTCGTACCAGTCGGCGGTGCTCCCGCAGCAATGGGACAGGCACCGGGTATTGCAACAGGTGTCGCAATGCTTGCCGCTGGTGCAGGTCTTGCCGGACTCTTCGGAGGAGCATGGGCAGCAAACCAGGGGATGGTCGTTGCAACCGTCACCGGAGGTATTGGTGGCGGTCTGATGATGGCAATCACCTGTATGATGGTGAACTTTGTCTACGTCTATGGCATGGGTATTCCGGCCGCGTCAGGTAAAGTCTTACACGACCCAATCACCGGGGATTCCCAAGCGGAATACAAATCCCAGGGTACTGAAGGTCACGGCCTTCCGTTCGTCTCATTTGTCGGCGGTGTAATTGGCGGTATCCTTGGCGGTGCCGGCGGTACACTCATCTATCTGGAACTTCTCGGTCTCTACCAGGCAACGTTCCCGAAGATGATGGGTGCAACTGCAGCACAGGTTTTACCCGTTGCAGTGTCCATTGCCGGTATGTTCGCAGTCGCTATGTTCCTCGTGAATGCAGTGCTGACCGCATACAACATCACCGGAACGATCGAAGGTCCCCACGACCCGAAGTTCAAACGCTGGCCACGGGCAATCGTTGCATCCGCTGTCGCTTCGGCACTCTGCGGGTTTGTAGCGATCCTGATCGTTGCAATGTGAGGTGTGAAGATGTCAGTAAAAATTGAAGTAATTGCAGGCGGCGTCCCGCACGATAAAATAATGATTGCGGGCCTCGTTAGCACACTCGTGTGCATATATCTGACGTACCTCAATGCGTTCACCAACACTCAGTTGTTCTCATTCTTCGGAGGACTTGCAGTAGTCGCTGCACTGATCTGGGGCAGCCACACCATCAAGGTGCTGTGCAGCTACGGTATCGGTACAGGTGTTCCCTCTGCAGGTATGATCGCATTCGGTTCAGGTACAATCGCGATGCTGCTCGCAACCAAATATGGTATGCTAGCTCCGATTGTTGCACTAGTTCTTGCAGCCGTCATTGGTTTGATCCTCGGATACGTTTCAAACAATATCCTGAACATGAAAATCCCGGCCATGGTCCAGGCACTCACTGAAATGGCAGTGGTTGGTGCACTTACCGTTATGGGATTTGCAGCAATGATCTCCGGAGGATTCACCTTTACCGGCCTGACAACATCAACGGCCACGTTCCTTGGATTCCCCATCACCAGCTATGCAAATTCATTCCTTGGTGGCGGACTTATCGCTGTCGCATTCCTGCTTGGAGCAATTGCAATCCAGCACCCGTTCAACGCGTGCCTTGGACCCGGCTGGAAACAGGACCGTATGCTCATGCTTACCGCTGAGTGCGGATTTTTGAGCATGATTGTCGCAGCAGTAATGTCGTTTGCCCTGATAAGCGCTCCATCAGCAATCATATCGCTGATTGTCGCAATTATCGGCTGGGTATACACATACAGCCAGTACTTTGAGATGTCAAAGCGCGATGCTGCAGCATGGCTTGATTCAAAGCCGATTCCTGATACGGAGGGACACTAATGGCATACATTATTGTGCTTCCGGAGTTCGGGCTCGTTGCTGACCCGATGAACGGTATCATCACCTCAGCTGGCGAATCCCTCTCCCCGATTCTGGAGAAGGTCGCTGTACTCGAGGCAGTAAGCGATGATCTGGTCAACATGCTCGCAGGTGAAGGCAATATGCTTGCCTCGTTCCCCAACAGGGAGAAGGGACTTGCGATCGGTGGCAGTATCACATCATTCTGGTACGGGCTTGCGGTTGGATTATTCATTGCTGGGATATTAGCATTCCAGTTGATCAAGGTGGGCTGATATGGCAGACAAGAAATCACCAGCAAGTGGATGGCCGCTCGTAAAAGGGGACTTCCACTCAGGTGACGCAAACAGCCCGGTGGCTGTTGTCACCATGGGTTCACACCTCGATGAACAGGGTATCTGTGATGCAGGCGCGGCATTGTGCGGTTCTTGTAAGACTGAAAATCTCGGTCTTGAGAAGGTTATCGCTAACGTCATTGCCAACCCAAATATCAGGTTCATGCTGTTCTGCGGTACGGAAGTCAAGGGCCACTTATCAGGTCAGACTTTCGGTGCACTCCATAAAGGCGGTATCAAAGACGGCAGAGTCGTAGGTGCTGAGGGTGCGATTCCCTTCATCGAAAACTTAAACGATGCAGCTATCAAGCGCTTCCAGGATCAGACGGAAATCGTCAATATCATGGAAACCGAAGACATCGGCGCAATCAAGGCCAAAATCAACGAACTCAAAGCCCGTGACCCGGGTGCGTTCGCTGCTGAAGCCATTGTTGTTGAAGTCAAGGAAGCCGGTGGCGCTGAAGAAACTGGCGGCGAAGTACGTCCGCTCTCCGGTGAAATGGCACTCATTACCGCCCGTATGAAAGTCATTGAAAAGATGGTGACTGACATCGGATACCGGGACAAGTTTGCTGCCGGGGTTTATGCAGGAAAGATCGAAGGTCTGATGATTGGTCTGATCGTCTCGTTCGCACTGGTCGGAATCCTGATGATGAGGTGAAAGAGATGGCAGAAGAAGCAAAATCTACAGGGCCTGTCAGGATGGTGGCAATCGAGAATATGGTGGAAAACATCCGCTATAAGTCACAGATCCTCGTTCGGACCAACAAGATTGACTCAGCAGTCACTGCGTCCGGTCTGGTCGGATTTGTTGCAGGATTACTCCTTGCATTGATCCTGATCATTGTACCGGCATTACTGGTGGTGAAATAAAATGGCTGACAAGAAATCACCAGCAAGTGGATGGCCGCTCGTAAAGGGTGACTTCCATTCAGGCGACGCAAACAGCCCGGTGGCTGTTGTCACCATGGGTTCACACCTCGATGAACAGGGTATCTGTGATGCAGGCGCGGCATTGTGCGGTTCTTGTAAGACTGAAAATCTCGGTCTTGAGAAGGTTATCGCTAACGTCATTGCCAACCCAAATATCAGGTTCATGCTGTTCTGCGGTACGGAAGTCAAGGGCCACTTATCAGGTCAGACTTTCGGTGCACTCCATAAAGGCGGTATCAAAGACGGCAGAGTCGTAGGTGCTGAGGGTGCGATTCCCTTCATCGAAAACTTAAACGATGCAGCTATCAAGCGCTTCCAGGATCAGACGGAAATCGTCAATATCATGGAAACCGAAGACATCGGCGCAATCAAGGCCAAAATCAACGAACTCAAAGCCCGTGACCCGGGTGCGTTCGCTGCTGAAGCCATTGTTGTTGAAGTCAAGGAAGCTGCCGGTGGCGCTGAAGTTGGCTCTGCAGCTGCAAACCCCCAGTTCCTCGAAATCGAGAAGCGACTCGACAAGATCGAGAAGCGGATCGAATTCGTAGATGCAGAGGTTGCGCAGCGTGTTGGAAGAAAAATCGGACGGGATATCGGCATTCTCTACGGCCTCGTTGCAGGACTTACCGTGTTTGTGATGCTGCTGTTCCTGTTCCAGAAATTAATGACAATGGTGTAATGGAGGTGTAAACGAATATGTTCAGATTTGAAAAAGAACAGAGTGTCTGGGACTTCAACGGCACCAAGATCGGTGGACAGCCCGGCGAATACCCTACCGTATTGGGTGCATCAATCTTCTATAACAAGCACGAATGCGTGCTTGATGACCACAAGGGAACGATCGACAAGGCAAAGGCAGAAGCCCTCTGGAACCGCTGTCAGGTCCTGTCAGACCTGACCGGTATCCCGCACTTCATCCAGATCATCGCCGAGTACGGCGAGGCATTCGAGAGCTACTTCAGCTGGTTCGACTCAATCGACAACAAGACTGCGTTCTTAATGGACTCATCGGTTCCAACAGCACTTGCCCATGCATGCAAGTATGTCACCGAAGTCGGCCTTGCAAACCGTGCGATCTACAACTCGATCAACGGTTCAATCCAGCCAGAGAGCATTGAAGCACTCAAGAACAGTGATGTGGATGCAGCCATTGTCCTCGCATTCAACCCAGCAGACCCGTCAGTTGCCGGCAGGGAGAAAGTGCTCACCGAAGGTGGCGTTGCAGGACAGACCAAGGGTATGCTCGAGATCGCAGAGTACTGCGGTATCAAGCGCCCGATTCTCGACACTGCAGCAACCCCGCTCGGTCTTGGAAGTGGCGGCTCATACCGTGAGATCCTTGCATGCAAGGCCATCCACGGATACCCGACTGGTGGTGCATACCACAACATGACCGTTTCCTGGACCTGGCTCAAGCGCTGGAAGGGAACGAGCAAGACCCCCTCAGTACTCGCAGCAGGATACGAAGGTAAGGATGTTCTCTTAAAGCAGATGTCCCACCACTACCTCGGCGGTATGGAAGGCATAAAGCAGGCAGCATGGTCAGCCCCGGATATCGGCTGCAACATGATTGCAAGCACCCTAGGTGCAGACCTGATTATGTACGGACCTATCGAGAACGTAGAAGCAATGATCACCGCACAGGCCTACACGGACATCACTGTCCTTGAGGCGACCCGTCAGCTCGGGATCGAGTGCAAATCAGAAAGCCACCCCATCTTTAAACTCATCTAATCCGTGGTTAACACGGTAAATCTCTTTTTTTTAATCAAATCGGATTAGACAAAGTGCTGTAGAGACGAGAAGTGTAAACTGAAATATCCATTCAATCGCTATTATTCCTACAAAAATCGATAAGATCATTCTCTCGTAAACGATCCGGATAACCATTAATTAGATTCAAAATCACTATAACTTATATCATCTTGGATTTCTGGAGCGCCGAAGTGAAACAGATATTATGGTGGTTGATAGCAGGATCAAAGGGCGGCATTAACCGGGCCAGAATCATCCAAGCACTCCATAAACGGCCGTACAATGCCAACCAGTTAACCCAGATGTTTAACCTTGATTACAAAACTGTCCGCCACCATCTGGATGTTTTAAAAAAGCACCTTGTTATCAGATCCGTGGGGGAGGGATACGGGACCATGTATTCTCTTTCTGAGCCAATGACAACGAAATATGAAGACTTCATGGAGATATGGAAGCAGATCGAAGTACCCGCTGAGATCAAGGAGGAATGAAAAAAATGGATAAAAAAGACATTGTCGTGATAATTCTCATTTCGGTGATTGTGCTGTTACTTGCCAGCTTGACAGTCCCCGTTCTCATCAAAATGCCGCAACCCGGAACTGGGCAAAATCCGGCGCAACCCCAGGGAACGCAGCCCGGAACAGGACAGGGGCCGGCGCAGCAGCAAAATGTGCAACCCGGCCAACAACCCCTGCAACCCGCAGGACAGGCTGAAAGCAAGCAGCTCAAAACGGCGATATCTTTTATCAATATCGGCCTGATCATTCCCCTGTTCGTTATTTATGCGGGGATCTACCGGAGGATGCGGAGTTCATTCACACTCGGTCTGTTGGCAGTAATCTTTGCCCTCGGCATGTATGCAATCACCTCAAATCCCCTGATCATTGGCCTCCTTGGCGGTCGTACAGGAGATATCGGACTGTTCCAGATAATTCCTGATCTCTGTGCTACGGTTGCCCTGATCATCCTCATCCGGATCAGCCTTGAATAATTTTTTTTATGAATGATTTGGGTATGATTTGGGTGTAATCTGGAACAAATTCTGGCATTTCCTTATCTCTTTTTCAGAATCATTTGCATTATGACCCTTAAAAGGGATCATCAGAATGGAGGATTCCTCAATGAAAAATATAGCATCCATTCAAATTTACAGCGAAAAAATTGATTGCAGGACGATGTGCCCGGTCAACGTTGTGAACGTATCCGACCGAAAGATGATAGAAGTGAATGAATCGGGTATGGAAACAAGCGGTATCGATGAGAAAATCCCTTTTCAAAACGAAAAGAAGAATGACCGTATCAGAGGTGTCATCTTTTGGGGAGACCGCGAATATGACATCGATGAGTTCCGATCATTGTTGCTAAAAAAGCCAGTAGACATCATGGAGTAAGGTCGCAATGAAACCTGATAACCGGTTGACTGTACGATACGGACTTAAGGATGCTGAATATATGGCGGAGAGTTCCGGTAATGATACTGAAATCGACCTAATGATCCTGATTTACAGAGAGTTGCAAGCCCATCAGTCAGTTACACCCTATCGGTGTCGCTGTGCGCAAACGTTAAAATGGAGGATACATAGATGAAACTTTCAAGAATTCTTGGATTTGCTGTAGCCGCATTTTGCATTATTGTATTTGTGGTAGCGGCAGTAATTGTGACAGATAAACCAAGACCCGCAGGGCAGGGTGGAAAAGACGAATTTGTGAATAATCCGGCAACGGGAACTCAGAAAAATACCACCAGTCTCCCGCCCAATGAGGCAATTTTATCCTGTACCGGGAAATCAACCGGGGATGTATGCCAGTTTAAGGACCGTGAGGGTCTTTCAAGCGGAGTATGTTATAATACACCCGGAGTTCTTGCATGCGCACCCGAAAGGAAGCAGAATACCGGACAAATGTCGGATGCAAAATCCGCTCCTCAGGCTATGGGCACACCCTCAGGTAATTTACAGTCCGGTAACACACCATCCGGTAATGTAAAATCAGGAAGTGTACAGTCCGGTATTGCTCAATTAAGTCCACTTACTGCGAGTGCAGACAAAGGAACCTTCTCGCTTACCAGCGATGCCGGCATCGATGGCGGTATGTTGCCGATCGAATACACCTGTAACGGATCCGGATCCCGCCCTTCGCTGTCCTGGTCCGGCGCACCTGCCGGTACAAAGGAGTTTGCCCTGATGATGACGACACTACCGGTCGATGGGGCGACCCGTTGGAACTGGGTGTTATATGGCATACCGGGATCTATGACAAGCCTTGTCAGGAACAGTGTGGGAGTCGGCACGTTGGGAACGGGCAGCCATGGCACTATCATGACCTACGATCCACCGTGCCCGCAAGGACCGGGTGCCAAGGTCTACACCTACACCTTGTATGCACTATCCGCTTCACCGACACTGCCGGGTACGGCCGAACAGATCACTGGCCCTGTGCTCACCGATGCAATCTCATCCATTACGCTTGGCAAAGCGTCTTTCAACATGAGCTATTCCAGACCCTGAAGACTATGGCGACCTCCACTCGCATAGCATCAACCGGATGTGGGTGAATGGATTCCATCCTACCGGACATGGGGAATGAGATCATTAATTCATCGTGAAAAAAATCCCGCGAATTAAAAAAGTGTACGCATCAATCGGATTTGTGTTTCCGGGAGATTCCAGGGATGGTAAACATCCCCATTCAGCTGGATATGCAATCCGGAAACACAGAATTTTTTTTGCATCCTGACGTCTTGAATGATGTTGATTTGGGTATGATTTGGGTGTAATCTGGAACAGATTCTGGCATTTCCTTATCTCAATTACAGATTAATTTGCATAAAAAAAGGAGAATCCCTTTATGAAACACATGAAACAATCAAGAACCTTTGGCCTTGTTGCCTGTGCCTTCTGTATCATGGCAGTGATGATTGCAGCAGTCAGTGCAATAGATACATCCGGCTCAGTTATTCCCGGTGAAAAAAACAATTCCCCTATCGGTACAAATAACAACCAGGAATATAATATCTCGCAGACCCTCTCGGACCAGGCACAGGGAATGACCATTGCATTTGACGCTCTCGCATTCATGACCGGTGATGCCTGCAGTGACACATTCCTGCCGCCCGGAAAAGTTGCTGACTATGCGGGTTTCCAGTACCTCCGGGACAATGATAAAACAGAGATGGGACATAACACCGATTTTGTCACCCGGACTGCGGATAATGTGCTCATTACCCTCAATGACGCACAACTGGCGCAGTTTGTCGCCCTATCAAAGGAAGAGAGTACGCTCTCTGACCAGTTTGGGTATATGCGGTTCCCGCTGACGACTGCATTCCGCGATCAGTTAGCAGGAACCTTACCGGACGGGAGCAGCGGGCTGGATAAGGCTGCCGTGATGGCATACTCGGGAAAATTATATGATATTGATGCGAGCATCAGCCTGGATCGGGCAAAGACCTATGCCAGCGTGATCAATTCCCTGAACCAGACCCAGCGGGCGTATCTTGACAAGATGAAATCCGAAGGCATGCTTTCATATCCTGTCGTGGATGCTTCAGAGATACTGAAAAACAGCGGTCAGAGCAACTCGGTAGCCATGAGAACCTACGCGAGTGAGATGTTTGCCTGGTACGCAGGTTCGGTTGAAGCAGATGTGTATTTCTGCCCTGAACGGCAGGGAACCTACTTCGGCTCGTTCTACATGAAGGATGCTCCTGCGATGAGCAATCCAAATTATTCCATCAGTACCACCCTGACCGGTGATTCCGGAGAAGCCACCCTGAACCTGTTAACCTCCACACAACGTCAGAATATTACGAACCTTGTGGACATCCAGCGGGCGGATTTGAACGAGATTGTTGCGACACGGCAGGCAATTGCTATCGAATTACGGCGCCCGTTGACCGGGGGAACCATCGATGAGAATGCCGTGCGAACCCTCTCGGCACGATACGGGGCTCTTGATGGCGAGATATCGTACTACTATGCAACCCACTTTGCCAATGTGGGAAAAACCCTCACCAGCAAGCAGATGACAGATATGGTTGCCCTGCGGAATCTGACTGATTATACCTGTAAAGGGGCGTACCTCTACTCCCAGACGATCAGTATGCCACAGGATATCCCCTCGGCGTTCCTCTTTGGTGTGGGGACGTACAATGCCACGGAAATGTCAGCATGGATAATAAAACAGCAGACGGTTCCAATAGTTACACCAACAGTTACCCCGACGATAAAGCCAACTGTTATCCCGACAGTTACGCCAATAGTTCCAGACAATAAGACCTTCTCACTCTCAAGCGATGCCGGCCCCGATGGCGGAACGATGCCCATCGAATACACGTGTGATGGTACCGGGTGCAAACCTGCGTTGTCCTGGTCAGGCACCCCCAGCGGTACAAAAGAGTTTGCCCTGATGATGACCACTATACCGGTCGATGGGGTGACCAAGTGGAACTGGGTATTATACAGCATACCGGGTAACACGACAAGTCTGGCCAAGAACAGTTCTGATGTCGGTATACTGGGAACGGGCAGCCACGGCACTGTTATGAGTTATGATCCACCCTGCCCGGAGGGGGTAGGAGCCAAGATATATACGTTTACATTGTACGCACTGTCAGCTTCGCCAACTCTGCCAGGTACCGCAGAACAGGTCACTGGCCCGGTGCTCACGAGCGCAATCTCATCCATTACGCTTGGCAAGACGTCGTTTAACCTGAGCTACACTCGACAAACATCAGCAGTCACCTCAACGGGAGGGGTATTCCGTTCAGGAACTTTCTATCGCAATGGTGCTACCCAGATAGCTTATGGTATGGTTGGCGATACACCCGTAACCGGAGACTGGAACGGAGATGGCACAACTGAAGTCGGCGTGTTCCGTTCAGGAACTTTCTATCGCAATGGTGCTACCCAGGTAGCTTATGGTATGGCTGGAGATACACCCGTAACCGGAGACTGGAACGGAGATGGCTCAACTGAAGTCGGTGTGTTCCGTTCAGGAACTTTCTATCGCAATGGTGCTACTCAGGTAGCTTATGGTATAGCTGGAGATACACCCGTAACCGGCAAATGGAACTGAACGAAAAAAATTGAATCTGTGAGGGATTTTATCCCAAGCCATTTTTAAAAATTTTTCGCTTCTGAAACGGGCATGAAACGGTCCGGTACACACCGGAACCATAAAATCGTTAAAACAAAAATCTTTGACGAAGGTTCACCCGTATCAAGAGCACTCCAGAGTTTGACAGGGCAGTTTACTGATATTGACCCGCCCGGTGGTCTGTTCCAGTTCACAAGCGAGAGCCTTGAGCGAAAAATAATCCTTTGTGTCTACAACTCAAAATTAACCCGTTATTATTTGGTAACGGACTGGGGAATCTTATCCCGACCAAAAGGGAAATTTCAAACCGTCATTGACAAGGGGAATATACTGCTTTTAAAAAAACGAAAACTATGAAAATTGTAACCCCAACAAAGATGTCTGTTTTGGGTAAGATTTGGGTGTAATCTGGAACAGATTCTGGCATTTCCTTATCTCTATTCCAGATTAATTTGCATAAAAAGGAGAACACCTTTATGAAACACATGAACACATCAAGAACCATTGGCCTTGCTGCCTGTGCCTTCTGTATCATGGCACTGATGGTAGCAGCGGTCAGTGGAGCAGGAACGCCCGGCCCAGCAGCCGGCCAAGGTGTGAAAAACACCCCTGCCCCGGCAGCAAACGGCATACAGGCATATACAATGTCGCAGACCATCTCGGACCAGGCACAGATGATGACCATTTCATTTGACGCTCTCGCGTTCATCACCGGAGATGCCTGCAGCGACACCTTCCTGCCACCTGGAAAAGTTGCAGATTATGCAGGTTTCCAGTACCTCCGGGACAATGACAAAACAGAGATGGGACATAACACGGATTTTGTCACCCGGACTGCAGATAATGTACTCATTACCCTCAACGATGAACAGCTGGCGCAGTTTGTTGCCCTATCGAAGGAAGAGAGCACACTCTCTGACCAGTACGGATTAATGCGGTTCCCGCTTACAACTGCGTTCCGCAATGCATTTTCAGGAACCACCCCATCAGGTAGCAGCGGGTTGGATAAGGCTGCCATAATGGCATACTCTGGAAAATTGTATGACGTTGATGCGAGCATCAGCCTCGATCGGGCAAAAACCTATGCCAGCGTGATCAACTCGTTAAACCCGACCCAGCGGGCGTACCTGGATAAGATGAAATCCGGCGGCCTGCTCTCCTATCCGGTAGTTGATGCTTCAGAGGTACTGAAAAACAGCGGCCAGAGCAACTCGGTAGCCATGAGAACCTATGCCAGCGAGATGTTTGCCTGGTACGCAGGATCTGTGGACGCAGATGTGTACTTCTGTCCTGAACGGCAGGCAACCTACTTTGGATCGTTCTACATGAAGGATGCTCCAGCTATGGGCAATGCAGGATATTCCATCAGTACTACGCTGACCGGAGACTCCGGTGAGACCTTCTTAAGCTACCTGACCGATGCCCAGCGTGAGAAGATCACAAGTTTAGTGGACCTCCAGCGGGCTGACTTAAACGAGATTGTAACGACACGAAAAGCAATTGCAACTGAATTACGGCGCCCGTTAACCGGTGGAACTATCGATGAGAATCTCGTGCGAACCCTCTCTGCACGATACGGGGCGCTTGATGGCGAGATCTCATACTACTATGCAACACACTTTGCAGATGTAGGAAAAACCCTCACCCGCGATCAGAAGGCAAAGATGGTTGCCCTGCGGAACCTTGCCAGCTACACATGTGAAGGTTCATACCTGTATTCCCAGCCGATCAGCATGCCGCAGAACATCCCCTCGAATTTCCTCTTTGGGGTGGGCACATACGATGCTACGGCAATGACTGCATGGTTACAGAGCCAGCAGCAGACTGTCACATCCCAGACACAGGGTACGGGAAAAACCGGTCAGGGCCCGGAAGCAGGAACCGTAAAGAACGTACAGGGAGGCCCGACTTCTTTAGGAAATGCTACCCAGCCTAAACAAGGCTCAGGACAGGGACAGAACACGCAAGCTCAGAAACCCGGTAATGCAGGAAATACTACCCAGCCCAAACAGGGCACAGGACAGGGACAGAACATGCAGGGTAAGGGGGCCGGTAATGCAGGAAATACTAACCAGACGGGACAGGAACGACGTATGCCCATTGACGCGATTATCGCTCAGCTGGGACAAAAAGGATATGACGTAACCGGAGCAACGACAGCAGTCCAGAGCGGAGACCGTGAGACGCAAAAGGCATGGCTGGACACATTTAAAAAGAATAACCCCGGTGTAGCAGAAGCCATCGAGTCTTCCGGGACGACCAACAACCAGGGCCAGAAAGCTGGAACTGGAATTTCAAACACCAATGGACAGCCTCGCGGACAGGGACAAACTGAACAAAAAAGCGTCCTCGATGGGTTAAACAACTGGCTTTCCAGTCTCGGAAAAACAGTTTTCGGTTTTCTCTCCAGTGATGTTGTGATCACGAGTGAAAAACCGTAAATGACCAGAATTCAATTGGGAGAACTAAATATGGAGGATCGTAATGATGGTGAATGAAACCCTCCTCTCCCTCTGTTGTTTTCTCATAATGGGAATGGTTTTCTTTGCGGGTTGTTCCTCAGAAAAAACCCCCGCATCCTTGGCAACAGTGCCTGATATATTAGCACCAGCAAGCGAAGCGATCTCTTCGTCCTGCACTTTACCTGTTACGGGAAAATTGGGTGACAGCCCTGACTTTGGCTCGCATTTTACCGCAACCGAACTTCTAACCAGGCCGACCAGCTCATCAGTGACCGTAAGCCTTGTTCCAAAAGAAGCTTTGGAGATCTTCTTTGAGTACGGAACATCCCCCGGCTCTTATTCCTGCCAGACACCCGCAGTACCGGCAAAGGCCGGCTCCCCGGTCAATATCACTATCCCGGGGCTCGTGCCCGACACACAAAATTATTACCGCACCTGTTACAGAGCGGCCGGCAGTACCGTGTTCCAATGCGGTCCGGAACATACGTTCTACACCCAGCGGTCCCCGGGCAGTACCTTTACATTTGGTATACAAGCGGATTCGCACCCGGAACGCGACAAACAGATGTTTAATTCCGCCCTGTACGACCAGACCATGAGCAATGTGGCTAAAGACCAGCCGGATTTCTATATAACACTGGGGGATGATTTCAGCATCGACTCCCTGATCGAGAAGAACCAGCTCAGCCAGGCAGCAGTGGACGCAGTGTATCTCAACCAGAGAAAGTACCTGGGAGTTATCGGGAGCGATTCTCCGATCTTTTTAGTGAATGGCAACCATGAGGAGGGAGCCCGGTACCTGTTGGACGGCACACAAAACAATGCGGCTGTTTACGCAGGCACTTCCCGCATGAAATTCTTCCCGCAGCCGGTCCCTGACGGGTTCTACAGCGGAGATGCAGAGACTGTGAAATATGTCGGCTTTCCCGGTGACTACTATGCATGGACATGGGGAGACGCGCTCTTTGTGGTCATTGATCCGTACTGGCATTCTCCGGTTGCTGTGGATAGTGTCCCTGAAAAGAATGTTGCCAAAAAACGTGATCTCGGGGAGATCACCCTTGGCGATGTCCAGTATCAATGGTTCAGAAAAACGCTTGAAGAGAGTAACGCTTCCAAAAAATTCGTCTTTACCCATCACGTCCTGGGTACGGGACGTGGTGGCATCGAAAATGCCGGACTGTTTGAATGGGGCGGAAAGAACCAGAAAGGTACCGTGGTGTTTGACACATTACGCCCCGGCTGGGAATTACCAATCCAACAGTTGATGGCTAAAAACGGCGTAACAATCTTCTTCCAGGGGCATGACCATCTCTTCGCCCGCCAGGAACTTGATGGCGTCACTTACCAGGAAGTGCCTCTCCCGGCCGATCCCACCTACAGCCAGTTCAATGCAGACGCATATAAGTCCGGAACAAAATTGCCCAACACCGGCTACCTCCGCATTACTGTCTCTCCCAAGAATGTGACCGTAGATTACGTGAAGTCGTACCCGCAGGGTAAAGAAACCGCATCAGAGAAGAACGGCATGGTTGCGTACTCGTACACGCTACCCATCAATAATTCATGAGGATGAGAATATGATCCAAAAAAAATCCATCTTGATCCCTTTCTCTATACTGGTAATCGTACTTGTTATCACGGCCGGGTGTACCAGCCAGTCGGAAACCAGTGTTGCGAAAGGTTCAGGTGACAAAAAACCCACTGGAGCGGCACAGACTCTGGCGACCCGCAATACAATGGCATCTGTTACCTCTGCTCCCAATACCGGTAATGCACCGGTGGGTATGGCAACCGCACTGCTCGGCAGTCCCACCGATCATTCGGTCAATGTCAATGTAGTCACTGCAAAAAATCTCGAGTTATTCATAGAATATAAGAACAGCACCGGTACCTCTTACCTCCGGACATCTGCCGATACTACAGAAGCCGGGGTACCAAAGAACATCGTCATCTCAGGTCTTGTGGCAGATACCGGCTATCAGTACCACCTGTGTTATCGCACGGTTGGTGATACTACTATCCAGTACAGCCCGGAGTATTCGTTCCAGACCCAGAGAAGATTAGGATCCTCGTTTGTCTTCGATGTCCAGGCAGACTCTCATCTTGACGAACGTGCAACCGGAGATCTCTACCGGGTCACCCTCAACAACGAGCTGAGCGATAAACCGGATTTCCTCATCGATCTCGGGGACACATTTATGACGGACAAATTGGAGGTAAAGAATAAAGAGACGTACCTGAACCAGTATCTCCAGCAACGCTCCTATATCGGCACGATCGGGCACTCAGTACCGTCCTTCTTCTTAATCGGGAATCATGACGGTGAGGCCGGGTATGCACTGGATGGCACAGGAACGAATATCGCCGTGCTCTCCTCAGAGTTCAGGAAACTGTATTTCCCGAGTCCTGAACCGGATGGTTTCTATACAGGCAATTCTGGTAATGAAGCGTTCACCGGGCCACGACAGGATTACTATGCGTGGAAGTGGGGAGATGCGCTATTTGGGGTCATTGATCCCTACTGGTACACGATGACAAAACCCGGGGGCAAAACCGATGAATGGGGCTGGACTCTTGGTGACACCCAGTACCAGTGGCTGAAACAGACACTGGGGAAGAGTACGGCAAAGTACAAATTTGTCTTTGCCCACCAGCTTGTAGGTGGAGATTCTCAGGGAAGGGGCGGTACTGAATTTGCATCTCTGTACGAGTGGGGCGGAAATAACACTGACGGAAGCTGGGGATTTGACCAGCACCGCCCCGGTTGGGGAACACCGATTCATCAGCTGCTTGTTGATAACAATGTCTCTGCATTTTTCCACGGTCACGACCACTTCTTTGCAAAGCAGGAACTTAATGGCGTCATTTACCAGGAAGTTCCTCAGCCGGCGACCATGAGTTCTCCCAAAGAGAGTCCCGGTGCTGAATACGGGTATGTCAGTGGAGTGATGCTGGGAAGTCCCGGGCATCTCCGGATAACCGTATCACCGGAATCAGCCCGGGTTGATTATGTCCAGTCATGCCTTCCCAGCGACAAGAGATGCAGTGTTGAAAACGGGGCGGTTGCGTATTCCTATACGCTAAAACCCGGAACATGATGGAAGCAACACTCAAAGGAGCGGTGACAAGATGGAGAAAAAAGATATTGTCATGATAATTCTCATTTCGGTGATTGTACTGGTACTTGCCAGCTTAACCGTCCCCGTTATTTTCAAGATGCCGCAAGCCGGAACAGGGAAAAATCCGGCGCAACCACAGGAAGCACAACCCGGTACCGGAAGGGTACCGGCGCAGCAGCAAATTGTGCAACCCGGTCAGCAATCCCAGCAACCTTCTGCATCGGAAGAGAGCAAACAGCTCAAAACGGCGATATCATTTATCAATGTCGGCCTGATTATTCCCCTGTTCGCCATCTATGCCGGGCTCTACAGAAGGATACGGAGTTCTTTTACGCTCGGTCTCCTTACAGTCATTTTTGCCCTTGGCATTTATGCCGTCACCTCGAATCCCCTGATTGTGAGTTTGCTTGGCGACCGTACGGGAGATATTGGATTGTTCCAGATTATTCCTGACCTGTGTGCCACGATTGCATTGATTATCCTCATCCGGATCAGCCTTCAGTGATGCCTGTTGCACTAAATTATGTGCATTCTGTATCTCCTTTCCTGCCACCAACCACATCTCAATCAACGGGCGCAGGCACGACCGCGGTTGTACCATTAGGCGCTGCACGTGTTCCGTATCAAGTCATTGATAATGAACAGGAAATGTGCTTCGATACGAATAAAGAGATCATCTGCTCACAACAGAATCTGGCCTTTTTCGGTCAGGACGCACAATTTTCAGGCAACCAACCGGTCTACACGCTGAACAGCGACCATTAAAAAAATTATATTTTTTTTGCACTGCGGGGGAAATTCACAATTTTGAGACACTCGTCAGCTTCTTTCATCCTGCCGAGATTGCGAAGAGCGAGTGCTTTGTTGTAATACACAAATGAGTTGATGGAGTTGTAATTGAGTGCCTTATCAAAAAAAACAAGTGCTTCATTATTTTTCCCCAGCTCCCGCAGCGCAATACCTTTTGCAGTTGCCGCCCGGACATTATTCGGGCTTGATTCAAGGATGATATCAAAGCACGCGATCGCTTCTTCATACCTCCCCAGTTCGTTTAAGGAATACCCTTTGTTGCTCAGCGCAAAGGTGTAATCCGGATCAAGAGACAAAGCCTTATCGAAACACACAATCGCTTCTTCATAACGGTGGATCTTTCTCAGGGCATATCCTTTCTCATACCAGAGAGTGATCAGTTTGGGATTTATCTTAATTGCAGCATCATAGCACACAATTGCATCAACGTGGCGTCCAAGAGAATAATAGATATTGCCTTTCTCCTCGAGTGCTTTTGTATTCCTGCCGTCCAGTTCAAGAACACGGTCATAATGTACTATGGCATCATCATACCGGCCTATCTTCATTAATTGGTGCGCCTTTTCCAGCAATGCATTGACATCCATACGACTCAGTATACCATTCACACGGTCTATGATAATACCTTGCAAAAAAAAGAGCGGGGGATTTACTTCTTATTCAGGATGGCTGCACCTGCGCCCAGCAACACGGCAAGGAATACGGGTGCTGGGGGAAGTGATGCTTTTGTCGTGGGCAGGGAAGTGGCCGGCGCTGCGGTTGGCGGCGTTGTCAGCGGCGGTAAGATGGGTGTATATGTGGGTGTCGGTGAAGAGATGTCAAGCGCCGGTACCGGGTCCGAGGAGTGCATCTCGGGGTTGAGCGTGTACGATGTTCCGCTACCAATCGATACCCGTGAAGTTGTGGATTTTTTTAAATAGACTTCAAGGGTTTTGTAGGTACTTGACCCGCCGAGATGGGCCTTGTCCACCGGCTCGGTCGTTACATAGACAAGGTACGTCCCTTCATTGATCTCGTTCTCGATGCGGGCCGTGTTCCAGCGATAGGCCCACTCCTGTTTACTATCCAGATCGATCTGGGTGAACTTTCCACGGTCAGCCCGCTGGGTCACATCGGTTAAGGTAACCCCGTTCTCCGGAAGGCCCGGGCCGGTCATGAAGAGGTACACGCTGCTGCTCGTATAGGACACGCCATGAAGGTTTAAGGTATCTCCCAGTTCTGCCTCGATATTGGCATCCGCCGCAGAAACGGGAAGGATCATCATTACAGTCAGGAAGCAGGTGAGGAGTAGACAGGTATAACGGCTG
>SESA01000646.1_pt1 | contig 21390 bp, 17 predicted proteins | sample 3171451 | NCBI WGS metagenome assembly SESA01 (sample SAMN06051862, study PRJNA518727) | freshwater metagenome | biome: subpolar coniferous forest; feature: holomictic lake; material: water; isolation source: holomictic Lake 227, 8 m depth | place: Canada: near Kenora, Ontario | collected...
GAAAGTTGAAAGGATATCTCCGGAAGCTCCGATTCCCATCGTAGCCCTGAGAAGGAGGGAACACAGGATGGGAGGCGCTGCAAACGTAGCCATGAACATCAGGGCGATGGGAGCCAAACCCATTTTATGTTCAGTTATAGGCACTGATGATAAGGGAGATATTTTTCTTGACCTGATGAAAAAAGAGAAGATGAATTCTACCGGGATCGTCAGGAGCCAGAGAAGGATCACCACAACCAAATTCAGAATTTTTGGAAATGCATACCAGATGCTGAGGGTGGATGAGGAAGAGGATGACGACCTGGTGCATGCCGATTATCTCACTCTTTCGAGGGTCATCGACCGCATCCTTGAGACTGAGAATATTCATTGTATCATCTTCCAGGATTATAACAAGGGGGTTCTTACCCCCAAACTGATACAAGAGGTTCTGAAGAAAGCCCGTAAACGGGGCATTCCCACAGCCGTTGACCCGAAGAGGAAGAATTTCGAGTCTTTTACCGGTGTGACGCTGTTCAAGCCCAATCTGAAAGAGCTCAGCGAAGGCCTGAAGATCGAGCTGGATGCTTCCGACAACAAAGCTATTACCGAAGCTTCGCAGGCACTGAGGGAAAAGCTGAAATGCGATTATGTAATGACCACCTTGTCAGAGCATGGCATGATGATCAGTATGAAGGAGAAGGCTGAGCAGAAAAATCTTTTCGTACCCGCACATATACGTTCCATCTCTGATGTGAGCGGGGCAGGGGATACAGTGATCAGCATTGCCTCTCTCTGCCTGGCAGTACAGCGTCCGGCATACGAGATAGCTTATATTTCGAATCTTGCGGGCGGACTGGTTTGCGAGGAAGTCGGGGTTGTTCCCGTGAATAAAGACAAGCTGCTGAAGGAAGTCATATCCCTGCTGTGACCATGGGTTCAGATGCCGATGTGATCATATCAGGCGCTGGTCCGGCCGGTTCGACGGCCGCCTGGCACCTGCAGAAAGCAGGTATCAGCACCCTGATCATTGAAAAATCAGCCTTTCCCCGGTATAAAGTCTGCGGGGCGGGGCTTACCCACAAACTGCTTGAGCTCATCCCTTTCGACCTCAGCTCCATAATCCATACCACAATACATTCGTTCAGGTTTTCTTCGGGCTTGCATGATGTGTTCACCCTGACCAATGAACTTCCCCTGATCTATTGTACAATGAGGGACGAACTTGATGCTTTTCTTCTTAAGAAGTCTGCGGATGAGGGAGCCCGTATACATACATCCGAAAAGGTAACCCTCGTTTCGCCGGATGCCAGGGGTGTGGTCGTGAATACGGATAAAGGGGAGTATCGTGCCAGGTTCATTATCGGAGCCGACGGTGCAGGAAGCAGGGTGGCAAGGACGTTTGACCTGAACCGGGATATCGAATGGGGGATGGCATGGGAAGCCGAAGTCAGAACGACCGATGAGGTGCTGCAGAAATATTCCCGAACCGTGTTCCTCGACTGGGGAACTTTTCCCGGCGGCTATGCCTGGATCTTTCCTAAAAAGGATCACCTTTCGATCGGCATAGGAGGCCCGGCCCATATGGCAAAGCGTATGCCGGCCTATTATGATGAATTTCTTGCCTCAACCGGGATTCCTGTAATCGAAACGATCTCAAACCGTTCTCATCCACTTCCTGTTCGAACAAAGAAAGCGGTTTTTCATTCAGGCCCGGCCCTGGTAGCTGGCGATGCCGCAGGGCTTACCGATACACTCACCGGTGAAGGGATCTTCTGGGCTGTGAAAAGTGGGATCATTGCAGCAGAAGTGCTGGAGAAAAAGATCAAAGGTGAAATTCCCGATCTTGCCTTGTATTCAGCGAGGATCAATGCGGAAATCATGCCCGAAATGCTTGAGGCAAAGAATATCTGCGGATTGTTCAATGCAATGCCGCTGAGAGTGCATCATTGGGTTCGCGACAGTGAAAGAGTCTGGAAGGCCTTTGGAAAAGTGCTGAGAGGTGAGCGTTCATTTACCGACGTTCCCGGGGCATTCGGCAAATGGAGGCCCTTATGGAAACCCGTTTGCGCGCTGGGCTCTGTCATCCAGGCGCATAAAGAAAAAAAATACATGAAGCATGCCTGAAGCGACTGAATCAGTTCTCATTACCGGGGCAGGAAGAGGATTAGGCAAGGCCCTGGCGCTGGAGTTTCTCTCCAAAGGCTGGAGAGTGGTGGCCACCGACATCTCAGAACCGGAATTCGATGATCCCACCGCCGGTGCATTGTTCGAATCTCATCCGCAGACAGGGAAAAACCTGCTCCTCTTAAAGATGGATGTGACATCCGACGAATCGGTAGCGGATGTTTACAGATTTCTGGCGGAACAAGAAATTACCCTAAGCCTGATCATAAACAATGCCGGCATCGACCGTTATATGTTGCTTTCGGCTGCCCCCGTGAAAGAGTTCAGGCAAATCTTCGAAGTGAATGTCTTCGGGGCTTACCGTGTGAACCAGGTGTTTATTCCCCTTCTGAAGAGGCCGGGAGGGAGGATCATTCATATCGGAAGTGAAAGCCTGAGCCTGTGCATGCCGTTCATGGCTTATCCTCTTTCGAAAAAACTGCTCGAGGGATATGCCAAAGGACTGAGGCAAGAGCTGAGGTTTCATGGCATCGACGTGGTGGTGATCAGGCCCGGGGCCATCGATACTGAGTTGCTGAAGACTGTTTCGGCCCTTACCCGGTCGGTTGGGAAAGAAGAGCCGGGTGATCCTCTGCAGCAGGCTTTTGCAAATTTTGCCCTGCAGGCCGGGAATGAGATCGGAAAAGTGATCAGTCCGGCTGCGGCGGCTTCATTCATTTACAGGGTCGCATGTATCCCCCGCCCCAGGGCTGTTTATCGCATCAATAATATGCTGCAGCTCAGGATCGCGGCGCTGCTGCCATATGGTTTGATTGAAAAAATCGTACATAAACGATTGAGTAAAAAACTGCATGACAATGAATAAGGCAGTGTATGCAAAACTTTTCATTGTTCTGACAGCCCTGCTGTCGTTCTTTACCTTTTCCGAAAATTTCTTCCCTCTTCTCAATTCGGATATGGCGGTGAATATCCTTATGACACCTTCTTTTTCACTTCCGCATGACATTTATTTCTGGGGACAGGACCGCTCAGGAAACCTTATCCCTATGCTGGCTCATGGTCTCTATGTGCTGACCGGCTGGCAACCGGTCCTGCTTGTTTCGATAATTCACTACCTGTTGCTTGCCGCCGGGTTCTGGGCCCTCTGCCGCTTTGTAAAATCTCCATACGGAAGAATGGCCATGGCGCTTCTCTGGTTTTTCCCCCCCTGGCATTTCATTGAATTCCTGCTGATACTTTACGGTATCCAGGTGAGCTGTGTTCTGATCGCCCTGAATTTTCTTGACCGTTCCCTGCAAACGACCGGGAGATTGAAATGCCTTGCATGGCTGAGTGCTGCCTGCATTATTTTCATACTTGCCACATGGGTGTCGGATATGGCGCTCATCAGTGCTGCCGCCCTGTTTTTAATGGGGGCTCTGTATTTTGTCAGTACAAGAAGCAATCCCGCAAGGAGAATCTCATGGAGAGGAGCCGGCATTCCCGCCATGCTGATACTTGCATGGGCCATCACAGGATATCTCTTACTGCATATTGCAAAATCAGTTTCAACGCCGGTACAGGGATATAATGAGGGATTCCTTGCCGCCCCTTCTTTAATGATCAGGACGCTGAACACAGTCCTGGATTCGGTTTACCGGGTACTTGTCTTCTCATCTGAAAGCAGCATCGAATCCATATTTGCCTGGGGACTGGTTGCAGGCCTGCTGCTACTGGTGTTTTCAAAAAAACCAGTTGGGATTTCATGGCCGAAAATTTCCGAAAATCCATGGTTCTGGTTTTTCTTTTTCGAGGCCCTGATCACCCTGGCTGCTGTATTGTCTTCACGCTGGGTTGCAGCCAATGACGCGGGAAGAAGATATTTTACCACCTTCTTCATCTCGGCCTGTATATGCCTCGTTATATGGCTTGAAAATTTGCCAAAATCCAGGCTGAAAAAAATACTGCAATTTTCCTTTGCCGTCGTTATTATCTGCGGATCACTAAGCGGGAGCTGGCGGTTCTGGTATCCTGATGTCAAACCTTCAAGGATAAGGGTTCTTTCTTCGTTGAGATCGCTTGGCGAAATCGGAATTATTGCTGAATACTGGAATTCATACCTCTCGGCAAGTCCTGATCCTGTGAAAATCAAAGCCACTCCGCACGACAAGGACTATGTCAGGAACAGGGAGCTTGCCCTGGAAGTGCTTCATCAGCCAAAGCTGTATATAATTAAGGACGGCTGGCTCGAATCGTTTCCCGACAGCATCGTTCAGTTCGGATATCTGTTGAAGAAGAAAGGACCTGCCTTTCATATTGCCGATGCCTGGCTCAACAGGTACGAGGTGGTCAGGTAGGTGCCGTTTCTCCTCGTTGAAGAAGCACTGGTCAAAGGCTGACCGTAATAGTGCGCTCGTCCGACATGGAGTTCAATACCGATTTACGGATCTCATCAACTGTGTGAAACTCCTCAATCCCCAGGTTCTTTTTCACTTTCAGAAGATAGGCATCGGTAAAGAAAAGCCTAACGTTGAATTCCAGTTCTTCACCACGTCCTCCTTCGGGCACGCATTTCAGCTTTATGGTATTATAACCGGATGGGACCAGTAGCTTCAGGTAATCATCCTGTTTCAGGGTGGCCAGTTTCTTATCCCCGAAATATACCGTCAGGGGAATATCCTTTTTCGAGAAATCCGACAGTCGGAAAATCATCGTCGACTGTATTCTCATATAATCGGGTATGGGGCGGATGATCAGTTTACCGGTGGCAAAATCCAGTTTGTATTTCCCAATCTCATTGGCTGCAGCCGCGCTCATGATCCCTCCTGCAATCGCCCCTCCGATCAGGCCTCCGATCATACCTGCAGCAACCACTGCACCGGCGTCAACCGTTCCTGAACCTCTCCCTGCATCCTCTGTGAATATCCTTGTTAAAAACTCACCGTTTTTCAGCCTCATTCGGTAAAATGTATGACCGACCCGAATAAAGGGATTGGTGCCGTCAGAAAACCCCCAGATGCGGTCGAGGCTGTCGGTTGGGATACCCGAGATCTTTGCCCGCACAAGAAAAGTGTCGCGTTTGTAAGTGATATATTGGACAGCGAAGGGAGTAAGCGAATCGGGCCTGTATTCCCTGAAGTCGCTGTATGCCCTGAATATAGTTTTTGGAATTGGATTCACTTTCATGATGGGAAACTCATTCGTATGTTCCAACGGGTTTTTCCGGAGATCAGCCGAGGTGACAGGCATATGCATGAGTTTCCCTTTTCGCATTCTTAAAGCAAAGTTGTCGAAACACCTCTGAACTGCTTCATTGATGTTGCCGGCATGCTGATGGGTCACGTCCATCCCGATATGGTCAAGCGCCATTGCTGCAAGATATTCGTCAAAATACAAAGAGTCCTGCCTGGTGATGAAACTAAGGCAGAGTTCAATGCAGGAAATTTCGGAAGTGCCGGAACTGATCTCATAGATATACAGTTCATTAATCCTGATTATGAGTGGTTTTAGCCCGGGGCTGTATGGAAATGACCTGAGGATATGATCTCCGATTACGCTTTCGATCGAAGGGCTGAGGTAGGCAGGTACCATCTTGTTCCCTCCGCCTACCATCGCAAACCCTACACATGAATCTTCACGACAGGTTTTGATGACTTTTTCAACATAAAATCCATTGAGCGAACATTGCAGTGAGTCATGGATTTTGATTACAATCCTGTCGCGTGAATGCAGGGCCAGGCAGGCAAACAGCAGGAATAAAATGAGAAAAACCCGGGAAGTTGCAGCAAGCCCGGGTTTTTTGTGTGAGTAGTACGAGTCAGTTGAGTGTGTTGATTTAACGATGAGCACGTTTAATCTACATTTTTGTGTAGAAAAGAGTTTTCAGATCTGATTTCAATTGATTTATCAGGTGATGAGCCAATAGAATATGTTGGTGCTGATGGTTCAGAAGAAGGAGCCACGTCAACGAGGTCGACATTCCTGCGCTTGTAAGCGGGAACGCTTTCAAGTTCGAAAATATTCGATGGATCTATAGGAGTATGGGTCTTCAGTTTTTCGCTGAGGGCCCTGAGTTTATTTACCCTTTCATTTGCCCTGCGTTCGTGATCATCCTGTCCGGGACTGGCTGCCGGCCGGAGAAAAGGCTGTGAGATGGTTGAGCGTTCATGCTCTTCCTGATGGTATGAATTCACTTCATTTACAAGTTCAGGTTCTTTCAGTTTCACCGTTTCATTAACCACAGCTTCTGGCTTGGTGATCATCTGCGGATTGTCGAATGTGAATTCTACAGAGCGGGAAGCAGAATCGAGGCTGTATTCCACCGAAGCTTCCATGACAGGTTCCGGGGTAAGTACGGCAGGTTCAGGAACAGGAGTGATCATAGTGATCTCCTCAATAAGTTCCTCATTCCTTGGAGGAGAAGCAGGCCTCTGTTCTATGATTCGTTTTTCAAGCTTAGGCTCGATGAGTTTTCCATACAGGTCGTGAAGGATCACATCCTGTGGCCTTGAAGTATCTTTCTGCCTGTGCTCGGGATCGAAGCCGGTGGCAATAATGGTGATACTGATATTGTCGGCGAGGGCTTCATCGGATCCGGTTCCCCAGATAAGTTCGGCAGAGGATTTGGTCTTGCCTTGAATGTAATCTGTTATTTCGGTGACCTCATCCATCGTAATTTCATCGGTACCACTCGAAATATACAACAGTACATTACTTGCACCTTCGATATCGTTATTATCGAGAAGTGGTGAGCTCAGGGCTTCTTCAACAGCACGCGAAGCCCGGTTTTCTCCTCCTGCAATACCGGTCCCGAGAATAGCCACGCCGCTGTTCCTCATGACGGTTTTTACGTCTTCAAAATCAACATTGATATGTCCGGTGTCGGTGATGATTTCGGCAATACCCTTTGCTGCTGTGGTTAGCACGTTGTCGGCTTTCTTGAAAGCCGCAGTCAGCCTCAGGTCGCCGCAAAGCTCCCTGAGTTTGTCATTGCTGATGATAAGCAGGGCATCACACTGTTTTTTCAGCTGCTGCAGCCCTTCTTCGGCATATTGTTTTCGTTTTCTTCCTTCAAACGCGAATGGAATGGTCACAATTCCCACGGTGAGAATGTCGAGTTCTTTCGAGATCTGGGCGATCACGGGAGCTGCGCCGGTTCCTGTGCCGCCTCCCATCCCGGCCGTGATAAACAACATTTTGGTGCCTTTCTCAAGGATCGCCCTGATGTCGGCTGCATTTTCAAGTGCTGCATTTCGGCCAACCGAAGGTACTGCACCTGCTCCCAGGCCGCTGGTGAGGTTTGCCCCCAGCTGGATTTTTGTTGGAACAGGACTGGACTCCATAGCCTGGGCATCGGTATTGCAGATTATGAAATCTACTCCCGAGATTCCCTGGTTGTACATATGGGTCACAGCGTTGCTGCCGCCACCGCCGACACCTATAACCTTAATTATAGATGACTGATTTTTAGGAAGATCAAACTTGATGAGGTCGCTCATTTGATGCATGATTAGATCCGTTTAAAATTAAATAATTGAATTGCCCCTTTTTTTGTATTTCTTTTTTTTTATTAACAGAATGATTGTTAATAGCGTTGATTATTCAATGTCTTCTTCAAACAACCCCTTGATTTTGTCAAGGAACAGTTCAGGAAACGACCGTTTTACCTTATTGGGGTCTTTCACCTTCTTCTCTTTTATTTTCTTTGATTTCCCTGGCTCCGGCTTAGGTTCTTCGATTTCTTCTTCCACTTCTTTGGACTTCTCCTGTTCTTTTTCATAGCGGTCGATGCCAATTTCGACCAGGCCGATCCCTGTTGCGTACATCGGACTTGCCATTTCGGGGGGGATCTCATTGCTGAGATGCTCATTGGGATACCCTATCCTTGTGTCAAATCCTGTTATAAATTCGGTAAGCTGGCCAATATGTTTGAGTTGAGCCCCGCCTCCGGTGAGCACTATACCGCCCAGCAGTTTCTTCTCATACCCTGAGTTCTTGATCTCGTAGTAAATGTGCTCGATGATCTCCTCCATGCGAGCCTGGATTATGCTGGCAAGGTTTTTCAGGCTGATCTCCTTTGGAGGACGCCCCCTCAGTCCGGGAATCGCAACAATCTCCTCTTCCCTGTTCTCCCTGGCAAGTGCAGAACCGAATTTTATTTTCAGTTCTTCGGCATGCTTTTTAATGATGGAACATCCTTCCTTTACATCATCGGAGATAATCTCCCCGCCAAGGGGGATCACTGCGGTATGGCGGATAATTCCTTCATGGAAGATGGCAATGTCGGTCGTACCTCCTCCGATATCGACAAGTACAACGCCTGCTTCCTTTTCATCTTCGCTCAAAACAGCGTCGGCCGAGGCAATAGGTTCAAGGATCAGCTCAACCACTTCAAGTCCTGCCTTCCTTACGCATTTGTAAATATTCTTTGCGGCAGCAGTCTGGCCTATGATGATATGAAAATTTGCCTCAAGCAGCCTTCCCATCATGCCTTTCGGTTTGGGAATGCCATGATCGCCGTCAATGCTGAACTCCTGGGCTATCACATCAAGGATCTCCTCACCGGGATTCATGTTCAGGTTGTACATGCTGTTGCAAAGCTTGTCGATATCCTCCTGGCTTATCTCGGCATCGAAATGCTCCCTGATCATACTGCCCCTGTGCTGAAGGCTCTTGATATGCTGCCCGGCGATTCCGACATTCACATATTTGATGTCAACCCCCGATTTGGACGAAGCTTCGGCGACGGCTTCGCGTATCGACTGCACCGTATTCTCAATATTGGCTACAACACCTCGTTTGACGCCTATACTGGGCACCTTGCCATAGCCAAGTATCTCAATTTTCCCATGTTCGTTCTTCCGCCCGACGATAGCGGCGATTTTTGTTGTTCCTATGTCGAGACCGACAATGATTCCTGAGTTTTTCATATGCTATTGAAGTTTTGAACAGACAACCTGATTTCGGTATTTTATATTGATATAGTTATATTTGTTCCATCCCATTACATTAAGCCCTTTTTTATAGAATGCCAGGAGCTTCCTGAATTTTTCATCCAGGTCATTTGCCCGGCCAAGCATGATCACATGATTGCCCACTTTGGGAATCAGTTCAAATTCCTGCTGGGGGGTGACAAAAATCTGGTCGATCCCGGCTTTAAGGAACTTGTCACGGTTGATGAAAAGTGCAAGCTTGTAAAGATCAAAAAGAAGTGTGTCGGGGCTTACGACCGTATCACCATAGATCGGCGTTTCAATTTTAAAGTTCGGGTTTTCACTGTATGAATGGGAGATGTTACCGTTTGCTACAAGCACCCTGGCAGGGTAAAAAGGGTTCGGCGGGAGCAGCCGCCCTGAGCCATCCACATAAAAAGTCTCATTCTTGCTGTTTATAATCCGCAGTATGGGTTCCCTCTGTTTTACCTCGGCAAAGATATTACCGTCAAGGCTTTCATAGATATGAACCTTCTCAACATAGGCCTGGGATTTTATTGAATTCTCGATCTGCCTGATGTTGACCCAGCCAATGGGTTTTCCGCTTATCCTTCCTGTGGTCCTGCGGATGAGGGAATCGATATCGGCTTGCATCACCAGCTTATCGGCATGCCCGTAATCCATGGTGATATAAATTCTTTTACAAGGCCGGTAATACTGCTCATAACCGGTAAACCCCACAAGTATGCCGGCCCCTGCCAGGAGCAGGATCCACATCGCGCCATAAGCTATTTTCCAGATTTTCTTCATTTCTCAAATGCTTTCCTGATGGGTTGCACCATCTGGTCTATATCGCCTGCCCCTAATGTCAGAAGGACTTCAGGTTTGGCATTTCTAAGGTATTTTACCAGGCTCTCTTTACCGATTATTGATTTGTTTGCAGATTTCACTTTATCCAGAATAAGCTTAGATGTGACACCCCTGATTGGTTTTTCTCTTGCAGGATAGATCTCAAGGAGGATCACCTCGTCGAGGAGGCCGAGGCTGACTGCAAATTCGGCCGACAGGTCACGGGTACGGGTAAACAGATGTGGCTGGAACACTCCTGTGATCTTTCTTCCCGGATACATTTCCTTTACTGCTTCTATGCAGGCTTTTAATTCCTCGGGATGATGCGCATAATCGTCGATGTAAACGAAACCTCTTTGCTTCAGCTGGAAATCAAACCGTCTGACCACCCCCTGGTATGACTTCAGCGCTTTGCCGGTTCGTGTACTGTTAATGCCGGCCAGGAAAGCTGCAGAGGTGGCAGCAACCGCATTTTCAAGGTTGAACAAACCGGGCAGTCCAAGCACAACGTTCTTCCACACGTCGTTCTGCATGCAGAAGTCGAAGTGGTATACCCCGTTTTTAATATGTATTCCGGCAGCCCTGAAGTCCTTTGTAGCTGTTGGCCGGGAAGTATTTTCTTTGTCGAGGGAGTACCTGAACACATTGTATTCTGAACTTCCTTTGGGTTTAATATTAACTCCTGATTTCAGGATCAGCGATCCTCCCTTTCTTATTTTGCCTGTGAACTCTTCAAAGGAGGCAAGCATCTCGCTATGTGTATTATAGATGTCGAGATGATCGGGGTCTGCCGAGGTGATGATGGCGATATCGGGTGAAAGTTTCAGGAAGGAACGGTCGAATTCATCGGCTTCGACCACGCAAACTGACGGTTTTGAGGCAGATGTTCCGACCAGGAAATTCGTCTGGTAATTTTTCGATACACCTCCGAGGAAAGCGATATGCGGAATGCCGGCGCTTTTTAAGATATGAGCGATCATGGCCGAAGTCGTGGTCTTCCCGTGCGTACCTGCAACCGCGATGGTAAAGTAGTCAGAGGCGATCATGCCAAGGACCTCCGAACGCTTCATCATCCTGAACTTATTCTTCAGAATAAACTGGTATTCTTTCTGCTCCGGGGGAATAGCGGGTGTGTATATCACAAGCTCTGTATCGGAAGGAATAAGGGAAGGCTTTTCCTCGTAATGGATCTTCATCCCTTCTCTTTCGAGCTGATCGGTCAGAGAGGTGCGGGTTTTATCATAACCCGAAACCCCGGCCCCTGTGTGCAGGAAGTACCTTGCCAGGGCGCTCATCCCGATCCCGCCGATCCCGAGAAAATATACCGATCTGAGTTTCATCGCTTCCATCAAGCTCTTATTCCTTATTGTTATTTATCAACCCAAGGGCTTCTGCTGCAATTTTTTCCGCAGCGTCAGTGACAGCCATTGCCGAGATGTTTCTCTTCAGTTCATCCTGCATCCTGCCATCCTGTATCAGGGATTCAAGCATCCCGGGAAGATTCACGACAGCTTCTGAATCTTTCAGCATCAAAGCTGCCGTGCGCAGAGAGAGCGCCATTGCATTTTTCGTTTGGTGGTCCTCGGCGACATTCGGGGAGGGAACAAGTATGACTGGTTTCGAGGCTGCACATAGTTCAGAGATGGCAATCGCCCCGGCCCTTGAAATAACAATATCTGCCGCGGCATACGCCAGGTCCATGCGATCGATGAAGGCATGGAGATGAATATCCTTATGTGGTAAAATCGAGGAGACCCTGAGTTCAGCATCCAGGCTTTCGAAATAGTATCTCCCGCATTGCCAGAGCCATTGAACTTTGTCACCCGGCTTCTTTCCGGTAAGGCATTGCATCACGCTTTTATTAATGGTACCAGCCCCCAAACTTCCGCCTAAAACCAACACTGTTGTCTTTCCTTCCGAGAGTCCAAACACCTTTAACCCTTCATTCCTTCTCTCCTTCATTCCTTCATTCCTTCTTTCCTTCATTCCTTCCAGGTCCTGCCTTATCGGGTTTCCGGTCAGTACCAGTTTGTCTTTGGGGAAGTATTTCTCCATGCCTTCATAGGCCACGCAGATCTTCTGGACTTTCCCTGAAAGCAAACGATTGGTGACCCCGGGATAGGAATTCTGCTCCTGTATCAGGGCCGGGATATGCATTGAAATGGCAGTACGCAATACCGGTCCGCTGGCATAGCCTCCCACGCCTATCACCATATCCGGACTGAATCCTGAAACCAGCTTCCTGGCCCTGATCATGCTGCGGATGAGCTTGAAGGGGAAGCTGAGGTTCTTCACCGAAAGCCTTCTCTGGAAACCGGCTATGTCGAGGCCTTCAATGCGGTAACCGGCAGCGGGGACCTTTTCCATCTCAAGTTTTCCCCTGGCCCCGATGAAAAGAATATCAGCGTCGGGCCGTTTTGCCTTTATGGCATTGGCAATGGCAATGGCGGGGAACACATGACCCCCGGTACCGCCTCCGCTGATGATGATCTTTGTCATATTCTTTTATTTATGCCAAAACAGGCGCAATGAATTCATTTTTCCCGTGATCTGTAAGGATCTCCACTTCTGTACCATCTTTTGTATCTATCTCCGTCATCCGGCTGACACTCAAAATAATTCCTATTGCAATGCTCGTAAACCAGATGGAAGTGCCTCCCATGCTTACCAGAGGCAGGGTTTGTCCTGTAACAGGGAACAGGTTCACAGCTACGGCCATGTTTATCATAGCCTGGAACACCATGCTGAACCCTATCCCCAGCGAGAGCAAAGCCCCGAAATTCCCCTGGCATTTTCCTGCGATGCGTATCACACGGAAGAACAATATAAGATATAGTAGCATTACAAAAATTCCGCCAATCAGTCCGTACTCTTCAATGATGATTGCGAATATGAAATCCGAATAGGGGTGGGGAAGAAAGTTCCTCTGGGTGCTTTTCCCGGGTGACTTTCCCAGCAATCCGCCCGAAACGATCGCAATCTTGGCCTGGTCGACCTGGTAAGTCGCATCAGCGCTGGCCTTGTCGTCGTTAATAAAATGTTCAACGCGTTTTACCCAGGTCTCTCCGCGGGGGAAAAGATGGGGGAATACGATGGCAATGGCAAAGATCATGATAACCGAGACTATGCCAAGGCCGATCAGTGAGAAGATGTATTTAAGGCTTATGCGGCCGATGAACATAAGTACCAGGCAGGTCACGAACAGGATGGCGGCAGTGGAAAAGTTTGCAGGGAGGATAAGTACCGTCACTGCGATCACCGGGAGAATGACAGGCAGAAACCCCTGTCTGAAGTTTTCGACGAGTTCCTGTTTTTTACTGAGAACCCTTGCCAGGTACATGATCAGGAAAAGCTTAGCCATATCGGAACTCTGAAACGTGAGGTTGACAATGGGAACGGTGAGCCAGCGGTTTGCTTCGTTGAGGTTGGTCCCCGAGACCAGGGTGAGCGCCAGCAGGGGGAGGGTAAGTATAAGCCCTATCTGCGAAATTCTTGAAAAGTAAGTGTATTTGATTAGGTGTGTAAGGTACATCAGGCCGAAACCGAAACCAAGAATCAGCAGGTGTTTCATCAGGTAATACTCGGTATTCCCATGCTGCTTTTTATAAGCCAGGGTGCCTGTTGAACTGTATACTGCAAGAAGGGAAAATATGGACAGTATGATGACTACGATCCATATCACCTTATCTCCTTTGATATTTTTAGTAATGGAGGCCATGCTTTTCTTTTAAAGGTCTTTCACTGCTTTTCTGAATGCCACGCCTCTTTCCTCGTGATTTGCGAAGATCTGATCTTCTTTACAGCCGGGTGAAAAGAGGGCAACATCGCCTTTCCTGCCCAGGTAATACGCAGCTTCAACGGCCTCGGCCATGGTGTAGGTGTCGGCAATGGGCAACTCCATATCCTTGAATGCTTCGTGTATAGCTTCATTCCCGGGGCCCTGACAGATGATTGCCTTGACTTTTTTCCCGACAACCTTTTTCAGGAACTCCAGTTCTTCGGCCGAACTTCCGCCTCCTGCAATCCAGATCACAGGTTTTGACATTGTTTCCAGGGCAAACCAGGCGCCGTTCAGGCTCACACTCATTGAATCGTTGACGAATTCGATACCGTGAATGTTGGCGACAAATTCGAGTCGGTGCTCTGTATTGCCGAAATCAGAGAACCATTCCCTGAAACATGCTTTTCGTGCATCTCGTATCCGGCCAGAGACTGTTGCTGCCAGGTTGTCGTACACATTCGCGTTACCTTGTAATGCCAGGGCTTCTAATGTCATTTTGTTAGTTTTTGGTGATTGGTTATTGGTTGTTGGTTGTTGGTTTTTGGTGATTGGTTATTGGCTTTTGGTTATCTGATCTTTAATGTTACAATCGTCAATACTGCCAGCATGATCCCCACGATCATAAACCGCATCACGATCTTTGCTTCATGGTAACCAAGCTTCTGGTAATGATGGTGAAGGGGCGACATTTTAAATATCCTCCGTCCTTCACCGAATTTCTTTTTTGTGTATTTGAAATAGCTGACCTGCATCACTACAGAGAGGGTCTCGACCAGGAAGATCCCGCAGAAAATAGGGATCATGATCTCCTTGCGGATGATGATTGCGAAAACAGCTATGATTCCACCGAGTGCAAGACTGCCGGTATCTCCCATGAATACCTGGGCCGGGTAGGAATTATACCAGAGGAAGCCGATGCACGCTCCCACGAATGCTGCAATATAGATCGCCAGCTCGCCGGTATTGGGGATATACATGATATTCAGGTAATCAGCGAAATTCGTATTGCCCGACACATAAGCCAGGATGCCTAATGTCACTCCAATGATGGCCGATGTACCGCTCGCAAGCCCATCGAGCCCGTCGGTGAGATTGGCACCATTCGAAACCGCGATAATGATGAAAATGATGATGGGTATGAATATCAGCCAGGTATACTTCTTTGCCGACGGACTGATCCATGAAATGAGCCAGCTGTAGTCGAATTCGTTGTGCTTTATGAACGGGATCGTGGTTTTTGTCGATTTTATCTCGGTCCTTGAGAACGGACTGATCTTTTCGGAAGCGTTTTCCACCTTGAAGATGTCCTGTGCTGCAACATAGGCCTGGTTCTTCGTTTTCTCCCTGATCACCACTTTATCACTGAAATACATAGTAAACCCGACAATAAGCCCGAGTCCGATCTGACCCAGTACCTTGATCTTGCCGGGCAGGCCTTTCTTGTCTTTCTTGAATACCTTGATATAATCATCAAGGAAGCCGATCAGTCCGAGCCACACTGTTGCCACGATGATCAGGATGATATAGATATTGTCCAGTTTCGCAAACAACAGGGTAGGCACCAGAATGGCAGCAAGAATAATGAGCCCGCCCATGGTAGGCGTGCCCTGTTTCGAAACCTGCCCCTCGAGTCCCAGGTCACGTATGGTTTCTCCCACCTGTTTATTCCTTAAAAACACGATCAGGCGTTTGCCGATAATCATTGATATAAACAGCGAAGTGATCAGCGCGAATGCAGCCCTGAAGGAAATGAACCGGAACATTCCTGAACCGGGGACGCTGAACGCGTTATGCAGCCAATCAAACAGATAGTACAGCATACACTATTGTTTTAATGAGAATAATTCCTTAACCACTTCACGGTCGTCAAAGGGGTGTTTCACTCCTTTGACCTCCTGGTAAGTTTCATGCCCTTTGCCAGCAACCAGGATGATGTCGTTTTCTGCAGCAAGAGTCACAGCCGTTTTAATCGCCTGCAAACGGTCGGTGATCACTAACACCTTGCGTTTGTCGGTGATATCCACACCCTTCATCATTTCGCTGAGAATGGCATCCGGATCCTCGAACCTGGGATTGTCGGAGGTAAGAATGAGCTGGTCGCTGAGCATGGCAGAGATCCTGGCCATAACCGGCCGTTTCGTTGCATCCCTGTTGCCTCCTGCACCGACCACGGTAATCAGCTTTTCATTATGCTGGCGGATATCATTAATGGTCTGCAGTACATTCTTCAATGCATCCGGCGTATGGGCATAATCAACGATTGCGGTGATGTTTCGCGGACCATTGATGTAATTGAACCTCCCTTCAACAGGCGTCAGGCTGCTGAGCAGGGTCAGGACCTGTGTCGGGTCCTGTCCCAGCAAAACCGCAGCTGCATACACCGATAAGATGTTGTATGCGTTGAAGGAACCTATGAGTCTGGACCATACCTCCTGCCCGTCGATGTTCAGGTGCAGCCCGATGAACTGGTTCTCGAGGATCCTGCAGCGGAAATCAGCCATGGCGAGCAGGCTGTATGAGAATTTTGTTGCCCTGGTATTCTGGAGCATGACCGACGAATGTTTGTCGTCTTTGTTTACCAAGGCAAAGGCAGAGTCGGGTAAACCATCAAAAAAACCCTTCTTGGCCTTCAGGTATGCGTCAAATGTCTTATGATAATCGAGGTGGTCGTGTGTGAGGTTCGAGAATATTCCCCCTCTGAAATTCAGCCCTGCGATGCGTTTCTGGTCAACAGCATGGGAGCTGACTTCCATGAAACAGTATTCGCAGCCTTCAGCAACCATTTCGGAGAGAAGACGGTTGATCTGGATGTTGTCGGGGGTTGTATGGGTGGAGGGAACTTCCCTCTCCTGAACCAGGTTTCTTATGGTGCTGAGCAATCCGGCTTTATACCCCAGTTCGGTGAACAAGCGGTGAAGCAGGGTTACGGTTGTGGTTTTTCCGTTGGTGCCTGTTATTCCCACCAGCTGAAGACTATGCGAAGGACGGCCGTAAAAGCTGGAAGCTGTTTCGCCAAGGGCAAGCGCAGTGTCGGAGGTCCTGATCCATGTAACATGGTCGGGCATTTCAACCGGGAAGGATTCGCATACTATGGCTGAGACTCCCTTTTCAATGGCTATGCCGATGAAATCATGTCCGTCAGAAACACTTCCTTTAACGGCAAAGAACACATCACCCTTAACGACTTGCCTGGAGTCGAACTGCAGAGAGCCGATCAGAATATCCAAATCCCCCTTTGAGTCCAGGATCAGATGAGCGGGTAATATGTCTCTCATCTTCCTCATGATGTGGATTTTGGTTTTGCCCTGGGGCCCTGGAGTTCCAGAACAACAGGCATTCCTTTGCTTACAAGGGAACCGGGTTTGAGACTCTGGCTCACCACGGCGCCTTTTCCGTTCACGACAACCTTCAGTCCCATTTCTTCAAGGAGAAACAGGGCATCCCTGAGCCCCATCCCGCTCACGTCGGGCATAAGGTTGCGGGATGTGACCGTGGGATAAAGAACTATTTTGCTCTCAGTGGGGATCGCCTGGGTCCAGGCAGCACGCACATCCACCTTGCTGATTCCATAACCAAGAAAGCTGTATGCTTCCTGAAGGTCGGTCTGCATGCCGGTATGTGCAAACGGAAAATGACGGTTCACTGTATCTGCCCTGAATGGAAAATTGATATCTTCCTGCTTCGAATAAAGCCTGTCGGAAATCTCCCTGAAAACGGGGGCAGCCACGGCGCCTCCGTAATACTTTCCTTTTTTGGGATCCACAATAACAACCATCATGGTAAACCTCGGGTTATCAACAGGGAAGAAGCCGCAGAAAGAACCTTTGTACCTTACGTTCTTTGTCCCCTGGTTGTATCCCCTGTTGTTCTGGGCGAGCTGGGCGGTTCCGGTCTTCCCGGCGATCCTGTATATGGGGCTGGCGATAGCAGTTCCGGTGCCGCGCAGAACAACGCCCTCCATCAGGATCATGGCTTTCTGGACTGTCGAGGGAGATACGATCTGGGGATTCAGTACAACCGGGTTGAAGGTCCTGACCGCAACACCGTTCTTCAGTATCTCTTTTACGAAAAGAGGTTTGACCATTTTGCCTTTGTTTGCGATGGCATTGTATAAAGTAATTAGGTGGATGGGAGCGAGGGCGACTTCATAACCATAGGCGATCCAGGGGAGGGAGAGGTCTGACCAGTATTTACTTTTGGTGTTCTTGATATAGGGTGGCCTTTCTCCGTCGATCTGCAGGTTGAGAGGCCTGTTCAATCCAAGCCGGTATAGCCCGTCGATGTATTTCTGCGGATCAGCCGAATAAATGCCATAAATCATTTTAGCGGTACCTGCATTCGAAGATTTTTCGAAGACCTGCTGGGCTGTATAAACAGAAGAGGTTGGGGGATGTGAATCCTGTATCTTATGGCCGGCGAAATAAACAATACCGTTCCCGATCTGAATGGGAGTGTTAAGTTCGACTTTGCCGTCGTCAAGCGCTACCAGGAATGAAGCAAGTTTGAAGGTCGAACCCGGCTCATTGGCCTCGGCAATAGCATAGTTGAACACTTCTTCATAGGTGCCCTTTTTCGTCCTTCCGAGGTTCACCATGGCTTTTACATAGCCTGTCTTCACTTCCATGACAATAAGGCAGCCGTGATCGGCACTGTCGGCGATAAGTTCTTTCCTTAATGAGGCCTCGGCCTGGTCCTGCAGCTCGATGTCGATGGTGGTAACTATATCAAGGCCGTTCTGGGGTTCAACCTGGCTTTCGATGTCGACCGGCATCCAGCTGCTTCCACTGATGCGCCGCATAATTCTTGACCCGCCTACCCCTTCAATTTCCTTGCTGAACTTTCCTTCAAGTCCTACATACACCTTGTTATTTCCTTCGCCTTTTTCATAGCCGATAATTCTTTTAGCGAGGGATTTGTAAGGAAGCTCACGCTGCCATTGTGGGATCACGATCAACCCCCCTTTGTACTTGCCCCGTTTGAAAATGGGGAACTTCCTGATCTTTTTCAGTTCAGGGTAAGTTACATCACGCTTGATCAGATAATACCGGTCCTGGTTCCTCCTGGCCTCCCATAACTTATCCTTGATCTGCATGGGAGATCTGTCTTTGTAGATGCCGGCAAGACAGATTGAAAGGGAATCAACACCGTTTTTAAATACCTCATCGGTCAGGGAATCTGCATAAAGGTCCATCCGCAGTTCGAAGATCGGAACCGACACAGCCAGCATGGTGCCATCATCTGATAAGATATTCCCGCGGACAGCCTCGATTGGAAATACCTGCATTTCCTGCTTTTTGGCAAGTTCCTGTATCTCTTTCTTTTCAAAGTTCTGGATATAGAAAGCCCTTGCAAGAATGGCCAGGCCAAAAAGCAGAATCCCCAGGTAAACCAGGTAAACTTTTGTCAATATGCCCTTCCTTATGTCCTGGGTCATCTGTTTCCAATATGAATCGAGTCTTCCGAATAAAAGATCTTATACGGCGGAATCACGGTTTCCTTCAGTCCTATGGCTTGTGTTCTTTTATTCAGTTCCGAAAGCTTGCTTTCAAACATAAGCCCTGAACGGGCTGTTATATACTGGTACCTGAGTTCTTTGAGCTCAGTCTTTGTCTTTTCTATCTCTTTGTACATCCGTTCTGTATTATATGTGTTTGCGATGTATAAAAGAGCGAGTACGGCGAGGTATATAATAAAAGGTATGTTGTCGACCACTGGATTCTTCGAGAGGTAGTCTCCACCAAGGACTTCCTGCAGTCTTTTTCTTCCCCTGTGCAGTTTTTTCGGGCGCTTTTTTTCTGCGGATGGAGTTTCGGGTAAAGGCTCTTCAGAGAGGGTGGGCGCCGGCTGCTCAGGATCGGTCACATACGGAATGTCGGTCCATTCCGGCTCCGCCTGCGTTTCCCTCATCTTATTTGCCCTTATCCCGCTCATATTAAAGGAATGAAGGAATGAAGGATTGAAGGAATGAAGGATTGAAGGAATGAAGGAATGAAGGGATGAAGGAATGAAGAGTTGAAGGTTTGAATATTTGAAGGATAAAAGGAGACATTGATTTCATTTTTTTATACATAAATTCAAAATGTTTAATTCGATTATTTGATTATTCTATTATTCATTCATTCCTTCAATCCTTCAATCCTTCATTCCTTTCTTCTCCGCCACTCTCAGCCTTCCACTCCTTGCACGATTGTTTTCTTCAACTTCCTCTTCCCCTGCCACCACCGCTTTACGCGTGACCATAGTCCAGGGCGAGATTACATTCCCGTAAAAATCCTTGTTCAGCTGTCCTTCAAAATTTCCTGTCCTGAAATAATTCTTCACCATCTTGTCTTCCAGCGAATGATAACTGATCACTGCCAGCCTGCCTCCGGTTTTCAACATATCGAGGCATTGTTTAAGGAAATCCTCAAGGACTTCCATTTCCTGGTTGACTTCTATCCTCAGAGCCTGGAAAACCTGGGCCAGGTATTTGTTTTCCTTGCCTCTTTCGGCACAGGTTTTTGCTGTCAGAACCAGTTCAGAAGTCGAGGTGATTTCTTTTTCCCGTCTTGCTTCAACAATCCTTGAAGCCAGCTTCCTTGCATTAATAATGTCGGCGTAATGCCTGAAGATATGCAGCAGCTTTTCTTCCGTATATGTATTAATAATGGTATGGGCGGTCAAAGGCTTGCGACGGTCCATGCGCATGTCAAGCGCCGCCTCGCTCCGGGTAGAAAACCCTCTTTCCGGAACGTCTATCTGGTGTGAGGATATCCCAAGGTCGGCCAGGATGCCATCGACAGGAACGAACTTGTGAAGGCGCAGAAAATTCTTCATGAACCTGAAATTGTGATTTACCAGGGTGAACCGTGGATCTTCGAAGGCGTTGGCGACTGCATCCTCATCCTGGTCAAAAGCGATCAGCCTGCCGCTTTCAAGCCTGTTCAGTATTTCCCGTGAGTGTCCGCCGCCCCCGAACGTAGCATCAACATAAGTCCCCCCGGGGATGATCCCGAGAAGTTCTATGGTTTCGTTGAGCAGTACAGGTTTATGATACATCGTCGCTAATGTCGTTTCTGCCTTGTTTGCCCATTACCTCTTCGGCAAGAAGTGAGAAGTCAGCAGGCTCATCGGTCATGAGTTTTTCATACCTGTCCCTGGACCAGACTTCTATTCTGTTGGAGAATGCAAACAAGACGACATCGCGCACGATACCGGCATAGCTTAACAACGATTTGGGGAGAAGGAGGCGACTTGCATTATCGAGGGTAAGCTCCGTAGCACCACGGTAAAAATACCTCGCAAAGTCCCTGTTCTTCCGGTTGTACAGGTTCAGGCGGTTGATCTCTTCACTGATGCCTTTCCATTCATTCATTGGATACAACACCAGGCAGTTCTCAAACCCCCTGTTGATGACAAAACGGTCCTGTGCTTCCTGTGAGATCTGTTTTTTCAGACCAGACGGAAGGATGACACGGCTTTTGTCGTCAAGCCTGCATTCGAATTCTCCGATAAGATTAGTAACTGGGGCCATTTTTCAATTCAGCGGTGCTAATATACGGTCAATTTTCCCACTTTTACCCACTTTCACCCACTCGTGTTAATAACTTCTTTTTATTAACAATATTGTACGGGTGTTTTCAAAAATGGTTACATTTTGAAAGCCTTATCAGAGTAAGAAATGAAAAAATATAAAATTCAGTGGGGGTTGGTGGGGGAAATTTTTATACTACGCGATTGTTAGCAAGTCGGAGTGTTGGGGAT
>SESA01000649.1_pt1 | contig 21331 bp, 18 predicted proteins | sample 3171451 | NCBI WGS metagenome assembly SESA01 (sample SAMN06051862, study PRJNA518727) | freshwater metagenome | biome: subpolar coniferous forest; feature: holomictic lake; material: water; isolation source: holomictic Lake 227, 8 m depth | place: Canada: near Kenora, Ontario | collected...
TCAAATAAAAAAAGGGCTAGCTATGTCTCGTATGTAAGTATTCAGTCCCACTCACTTTGCTCCCCGCCTTTAAAAAAGGTGGGCGCGGGTAATGCTGTTAATTTAAGCAACCAACTGGAGTAAAACAGCTTTAGCTGATTTTACAGGCAATAGCTAAAGCGATTGCACTCCAGTTTTTTAAATAACGTGCGCTTAACTTAACGGCATTGGGGGACTGAATCGTTACGATTAATTATGCAGCGTAATGCGTTTCTATATAACGCTGTACTATTTCCTGAAATTCTTCAGCGATTCTGTCACCTTTAAGCGTGACTGTTTTTTCGCCATCTTCATAAACAGGGGCTACAGGGGTTTCACCTGTGCCTGGCAAACTGATACCGATATTTGCGCTTTTACTTTCCCCCGGCCCGTTAACAACGCAGCCCATTACGGCAACTTCCATTGTTTCAACACCGGGGTATTGGGTGCGCCATAGCGGCATTTGATCGCGTAAATAGGTTTGAATGTCCATCGCCAGTTTTTGGAAATAATCACTGGTGGTGCGACCGCAACCGGGGCAAGAAATAACCATCGGCGTAAAGGATCTAAAACCCATGGTCTGAAGAATTTCCTGCCCGACAATCACTTCTTGGGTTCTGGAGGCACCGGGTTCCGGTGTTAAAGAAATACGGATGGTATCGCCAATGCCCTGCTGCATTAATACGGATAACGCGGCCGCTGACGATACGATGCCTTTGGAACCCATACCGGCTTCGGTAAGACCCAGATGCAAGGCATAATCACAACGACTGGACAAGTCCTGGTAAATATTAATCAGCTCCTGCACGTTACTTATTTTGCAGGACAGAATAATTTTATCTTTTCCAAGGCCAATCTCTTCTGCTTTGGCGGCGCTTTCAAGTGCTGACAAAACGATCGCTTTACGGGTGATGGCGGGTAATGATTCCGGGTGTTTTTGCAACCGGTTGTCATCCAGTAAGCGGGTTAATACCGCCTGATCCAGGCTGCCGCCATTAACGCCAATACGAACGGGTTTGTTATATTGGCAAGCGAATTCAATCATTTGCTGAAATTGTGGATCGCGACTTTTACCACGACCTACATTACCTGGATTGATGCGATATTTATCGAGGGCTTCGGCGCAATCCGGGTATTTTTCCAGTAATTTGTGACCGTTAAAATGGAAATCTCCAACGATGGGTACGGAGTAACCTTTCTGAGTTAAGGTGTTGCGAATTTCGGCAACGGCTTTTGCTGCTTCTTCCGAATTAACCGTGATACGAACCAGTTCAGAACCTGCGGTAGACAACTCTATAATTTGATTAACGGTTGCTGACACATTAACGGTGTCGGTATTGGTCATTGATTGAACAACGATTGGCGCACCGCCGCCGACTTTAACGTCGCCGACTAAAACTTGATGGGTTATTTTTCTAAGGCTAATTGACATAGTCCAGATCTTTTAAAAAAGTTAAAGTTATAACCAAATTATACGTCATACCGACTCAGTAACAGAGTTAAATTGTATGGCAACACTGCAAATTATCAATAACAACTTACATTAATTACTAGAGCCCTGTTAAAAGCAGAAAAATTCGGTACCGGCAAACTCAAGTCGCTATTAAAAGACTTGTAAAGTCATTGTCCCCTGTTGTTAATAAAACAGATTTCAATATTTATTTCCACTTTAGATATTCAAGGTGTCTCTGGTTGGTCTATGCTTGGGTAGTCAATTAAGAAATACGCACGACACACTTAACCCAATCTTCTTCCGGAGTGAGAGGACATAAGATATTCAAGTGTATCATGCGCATTACCAAGCAATTGTTGTGAAAAACAAGTTACTGCGTTTTAACTGTCCATTTTAAGATACCAAAATTAATGACGATCTCTACATGAGCTTAATGCCAATACAAAATCAGATTATTAAAAATTGGCTGCCAGCGTTTGTGACTGTCGTTTTATTCTATTTTTCCGGTAGACTGACATTGTCATTATCATTGAACCCCAATGATGTCACAGCCATCTGGCCTCCTGCCGGCATTGGCTTGGGCGCTATTTTATTGTGGGGCTATCGGGTATTACCGGCGATATTTCTGGCCGAATTACTTTTACACTATCAAAACGACTCCCTACCTATTTCAGTGGAACCCTCGCTACAGTGGCTGTTTTTTTTTCTTAAGCCGTTTAATAGCGTGTTCAGAACCTGGTTGGGTTGGGTTCTGGTCAAAAAATATGCGGATTATCCCAATGCATTAATTTCGACACCATTAATTATCCGGTTTTTTCTGCTCGCAGGCCCGGTTGCCGCTTTTTCACCCACCCTTTTGAATGTTTACGGACTCACCCTAACAGGCACTATACCAGATCAAAATAGTGTCTTTTCCTTCTTGACCCAGTGGATGGGCGATTGTACGGGTATCTTTATTTTTACCCCGCTATTTTTTATGTTCTTTGATCGCTCACATAGCGTTTGGCAGCAACGTTTATTCTCTATGGGCTTTCCCTTGCTGTCCCTATTGATAATAATCGCTGTCAGTTATCTAGTGGCAGAACATTATCAAGTTGAAAGTTTACGAAAAATCATCCATCAAAGCGCCTATTATTCAGAGTCGGTTGGGCTACTGCTTTCCAGCGGCATGTTTTTAACCGGTTTTATGAACATCGATTTATTAACATTAACCGGCCAGAATGAGTTAGCCAGAGCTGAAATTGATAAACAGACTCAAGCGCTCACAAAAAGCCGCAAGCGACATATCGCTAGTGCGCATCTGTTCAGAAAAATGGTACAAACGCAGACTGCCATCGCTTGGCAAGCCGATCCTGATACGCTCAAATTTTTGTTTGTTAGTGATGAAGCCGAGCGTTTATTGGGTTATCCGACTCGGCAATGGCTTAAAGAAGTTGACTTTTGTCAGCAACATATTCACGAAGATGATCGGAATTTTGTTGTGGCAGCGTATAAAGATATCATCAGGAATCAACACAATCACGAAGTTGAATTTCGTATTATTACCGCCGATGGCCATTGTGTCTGGGTGCGTAACTTTATTGATTTAACCAAAGAGAACGGCAAAGTAACCGGGCTATTTGGTTTCATGGTTGATATAACCCGGCAAAAGCAGACTGAAGAACAATTGCGGTTGGCTGCCACCGCTTTTGAAAGCCAGCAAGGCATCATGATTACCGATAAGGATTTCAAAATATTGCGGGTCAATAAAGCCTTTACTGAAATTACCGGATATTCCCAAGAACAAGTCCAGGGGAGAAACTCAATAATACTGTCCTCCGGGCGACATGACCCCTTGTTTTATCATAAGATCTGGAAGCAGTTACAAGCGTATGGTCGCTTTGAGGGCGAGATTTGGAATCAGCGAAAAAACGGTGAAATCTATCCGGAATGGCAGACCATTGCCGCAGTAAAAAATGATACCGGTGAAGTGAGCCATTATGTTCATGTGTTTTCGGATATTACCGAGAAAAAAGATGCCGAAAACAAAATTCATACAATGGCTTTTTATGATCCTTTAACCCAATTACCTAATCGGCGTTTACTATTGGATCGATTTGACCAGGAATTGGCCAGCGCGAGAAGGCACAGGCAATATGGTGCTGTTATATTTTTGGATTTAGATCATTTTAAATTACTTAACGATTTACAAGGGCATCGAGTGGGCGATCAATTACTCGTTCAATTTGCCAACCGACTGGCTTCAGTACTTAGAGAAGAAGATACACCAGCCCGGTTGGGCGGGGATGAATTTATTGTATTACTGCATGCCACTTCAGAACACTTAAACACAGCGGCTGATAAAGCCAGGGCGGTTGCTGAAAAAATTAAAGACACGTTAAATGAACCGTTTATGCTTGATCACTATCAGTATAGAATATCAACCAGCATCGGCATTACCTTGTTTCCCGATAATCACGAAAGTCCTGATGACCTTCTGCAACAAGCCGATGCGGCTATGTATCGCTCCAAAGCCAGTGGTCGAAATACCATCAGTTTTTTTCACTCCAGTATGCAAGAAGCGGCAGATTTGCGCTTAACGCTTGAGCAAGATCTCAGGGCGGCTATTGAAAACCACCAATTTAAATTGTGTTATCAGCCGCAAGTGGATGCCGAAGGGTCTGTAATAACTGCTGAAGCCCTGATACGGTGGCAACATCTGGAAAAAGGCTTGCTCTTACCCAAAAACTTTATCCCCGTTGCCGAAGAAAGCAATTTGATTTTGACGATAGATCGATGGGCATTAATGGAAGTGTGTAACCAGATTAAAACCTGGCAAAATGCCGGTATTAAGCGACCATCCCTATCGGTTAATATCAGTTCTCGTCAATTTAGGCAGCAGGATTTTGTCTATCAGGTAAAGTATGCAATAGACACCAGTAAAATTGCCCCTCATTTACTGGGCATTGAATTAACTGAAAGCGAGCTGATTGTTAATATTACCGATACGACAGCAACAATAAAGGCCTTAAAAGCACTGGGTATTTCAATTACCGTGGATAATTTTGGCACGGGTTATTCTTCTTTGATGTATTTAAAACAGTTGCCGATTGATACCTTAAAAATAGACAGGGAGATCATTAAAGATATTTTAACCGATGCCAATCATGCGGCTGTTGTAGAAACCATCATTTGTATGGCTCAGCATTTAAACTTGAATGTGGTTGCTAAAGGCGTGGAAACGGCAGAACAATTGGCTCTTTTAAAGCAACAAGGATGCAGGGCTTTTCAAGGTTATTATTTTAGCCCTCCCTCCCCCGCTACGGATTACACCGCAAAGTATTTGTAATGTTTTTTCTGATTGGCAAACAACCTTAGTCACTGACTCCAACAGCTTACTAATCAGGATGTTTACGCACCAATGACATAACGTTTTTTCTTCGTGACCTTCGTGGTGATAAGCCTTTAAGCTTTTCTTATGGCATCCCTAATCTGCATAACAGCCAACTTGTTTAACTGCCCTACCCTGTTGTGTTCCTGACATAACGCGCCTCTAAACCCGAGATAATCAGGCTGGTAAAACATAAGTTCGGGTATGTCTTCCAATCTCAGTGATCCGGCCAGTCCACAAAGTAATTGCAAGGCTTTGGCTTGGGTAACAAATTGCGCAATGTCCGTTTTTGCCATCACCTGCGTTAATGACCCTTGCTGTTTATTTAGGGTATCCAGCATAACGCCGGTAAAACCTGCTTCTTTCAAACTATCCATAATAACAAAATCAGATTGTGTATCGGCAAATAACACTGCGATTAACGCATGGTTTTTCCGGGTTAACAGCGACAATTTTTGGGCCGTTCCTTGCCAGTCATCCCCTGGAAAAAAGCCGATTTTTATATAATCCACATCGGTTTCAGCCATCGCCTTAACGGCATTAAACACCAGTTCAGGCTGCATGGGTAAATCACCAATAGTCGCGCTAATAGGACAACGGCCGGCAATCGCGGTAACAATCTGTTTAACGGTAGTCACATCCAATGCACCCAAGGCACCCAATGCCGGTTGTTTTAAATCAATAATATCAATGTCCGCAGCCAACACCAGCAAGGCTTCTGTAACGCTATTGACACTGGCAAGTAGTCCACTCATGCCTTAGCCTCTGCTTTAAATTTTTCTATCACTGCCATCAACCAACCCCATGCTTCCAATTCTCTGTCTCCCGCTGTTTTTTCAAAACCAATGCGTAGATAGTCTATTTCTGTTTCTATTTTTGCCAACGGCAACCTGTTTAATCGGCTAATTAAAATAGCGGCTTCCAATACTGAATACTGGGCGCGGTTAAAGCCCATAAAAGGCGCATGATTAACGGTATGTACGGCTTTACAAAATAATCGGGGACGGGTCGGATCATCTTCAATGCGCACCAGTTCAAGTTCGGTATGCGCCAACGTACACTGAAGCACCTGACCGTTAATTTTTTCTGCCGCTATCAACGGCCAATCTCGCCGTCCGGTTAAACAACCCGCAAAAACTCGGACATCATCGCAGTAGTTAAGCACGGCTGTCTTGCTTGCCAACAGATTATCCAGTGTTGTAGAAGGGCGAAACGGCAGGATAATAATGTCATCACCGATGACATGAATACCCATCGGCGCAATATGCGCCAAGCCTGAATCATTTTGGGTGGTAACCAGGATTTCTCGAATCATTAGGTTTTTTTAAAAGTCGTTCCAGCAGGTTTAAAGGTATGCAAATCAACTGTTTGTTCTGCATGATCAGTAGCGCAACCCCAGTTGAGGGCTTGATCTTGGGTAAAACGTTTACCCAACTGCCAAGCTATTTCAGCACGAGCCAGTTCAACACCTAAATAAAAAGCATGGCCGCCATCTGTATCAACGTGCAGTTTGGGAAATAAATCAAACGGGTCAGTCGCGCTGTGCAAGCCATCCCGGTTAAAAATATGCAACCCTTCAGCACTGGTTTGAATACGAAAACTGGGATCCGAGATTTGTCCGGCAAGCTCTTTAATTTCTTCCAGTGAATAAGGAAAGGGAGAAATCTCATGCAGCGCCATTAAGCCCGGGTCAATATGTTTGGGCAACGTGTCATGTTCTTTGGCTGCAAACAGGATGCGCCGCGCCAAATCCGCTTCTTTAATAGCCCGACAAGCATGACGACTGACTTCAGTCGCCAAGATATTATTAATGCCAAGTTCCGAACAAATACCCAGTAACAGGGTATTCATGCCCGCCGTATCGGCGTGAGTCAATTCGGTAATATTACCAACGCCCATCATTATTTCAATAGTGGGGTGGTTTTTTCTAACTTCATGATAACGCACCACTGACTGCGTAAAACCAAAATGCAGCGGGTCTAAAATCGGATCAACGATAAAGGGTTTATTCTTGGCCTGCATCACTTTAATGGCTCTATCCAGTGACGCCAAATCTTCATGCTTTTCCGGAATTATAATCGGTATTGCCGCTACCTCATCCGCAACCCAAAGCGTACTTTCATGCAAACTGAGCATATAATCAGCGCCCGCGTTGGCACCCCTTATTAAATCACTCGCCTCCAAAGAATCAATACTGATCGTAAAACCTTCCTGTTTTAAGGTGCGGATGATTTCCTCCATGTGTGGAAAATCGGTGCTGGGCAAACAGCCTATATCAATCACATCAGCGCCATTTTTTTTATAGTACTCAGCGCGTTTAAGCACCTCTTCAACGCCAACATGGGGCGCATCGACAATTTCGGCAAATATTTTAACACTGTAACGGCTTAAATCGGGCTTTTGTGCGGCTTTGCCAAAATAGCGCGGCAAGTCTTTAAGCTCTTCCGGGCCGCGATCTATCGGTAAATCCAAGGTTTCTGACAAAACTTCCAAATTACCACGGCAACGTCCAGGAACAATAATCCGGTCAGCGCCAAAGGTATCGACCAACCGGCGGCCAATCATATCTGCCGTCATTAAGGCGGCGACTTTAAGCCCCAGTTGATGTACGGTGTACGTAAATTCCGGCTGCATTTTTTCCAGAATACTGCGCAGTTGTTTTTCCGCCAGCTTGCCGGTCAAAAAAAGGAGGTGTTCACTCATTAAGCGTCACTCTCTTTGGCAACAAAAGCCAGACGTTCTTTAACGGCAACAATCAACTCATCAACACTTTCAACGACCGTCGTATATTCGAATGTTCTTAATATTCTCGTGCCTTCCAAATCGATTTTACGTGGATAAACCATCACTTTTTTACCCCCTGGTGCCGTCGTTTCCATTTCCGGTGCAATGTCACACGGGTAAACAATACTGGGCACGCGGCATTTTCCAGCCTGGGAATATAAGTTGGTCACCAAAGAATCAGAAATACCCAGCACACATTTAGCTACCGTATTTGAAGTCGCCGGTGCCATCACAAAAGTGTGGTAATAACCTTTATAAAAATGCCCAACGGTTGGCGATGAAGCTGATTTATCACGGTACACAGGCATTTTTTCGCGGATGTCAGTGAGATTAAAACCATACATTTTTATCACTTCCTCCGCTGCCTGACTAAGATATAAATCAACCTCATCAAGGGTAAGCAGGAAATTCAGACATTCTTCTATATAATGACCGGAGCCGGTAATGGCCCAAGCCAGTCGTGGTTTATTCATGACACTATTCAAAATCAAAAGGTTTGGGGCATTATACCCGATTCTACACTTCACTTCTCACAGGAGTCCCGACATGTTCAGTCAACTCAATAAACCGCTAATTATGGGTATTTTAAATGTTACACCAGATAGTTTTTCAGATGGCGGCAAATACTCAGCTTTACATGATGCCCTAAAGCAAGTTGAACGCATGTTGGCTGAAGGCGTGGATATTATTGATATAGGCGGTGAATCAACCCGTCCTGGCTCAGATTCAGTAACACCTGCCGAACAGATAAACCGGGTGATTCCGGTTATAGACGCCATCCGGAACCAGTTAAAGAGCAGTATTTTAATCAGCATTGACACCACCTCCAGTGCCGTTGCCAAAGCGGCGCTGGAAGCCGGAGCCGATATCATCAACGATGTTTCTGCCGGACAAGAGGATGCAGCCCTATTGGCATTGGCAGCTCAAACGGAGGTGCCTATCATTTTAATGCATAGCCAAGGCACACCCAAAACCATGCAGAATAATCCTTATTATGATGATGTAGTTCAGAACGTTATAAAAGCCTTAAAAGACAGAATCAATGCCGCTTTAAAAGCAGGCATTAAAAAAGAAAACATAGCGATAGATCCCGGCATCGGTTTTGGTAAACGTAAACAGGATAATCTGGATTTGCTGGCGCACCTTGAAACACTGGTGAAGTTAGGCTTTCCGGTACTGTTAGGCACCAGTCGCAAACGCTTTATGGGCACCCTGTGCAACGTGAGCGAACCCTCGGAACTGGTTACCGCAACCGCAGTGACAACCGCGTTAGGCGTAATGGCAGGCGTACAACTGTTTCGGGTACATGATGTCAAAGAAAACCGGCAAGCGGCAGATGTGGCCTGGGCGATAAAACAAAGTTTTTAAATAAAATATCGAGGTATTGAGGTATTAAGCAGAATCGTTGATTGTTTTTCTGTTCAGGCATCCTGCATTAATTAATCAGTATTATATGATTTGTAGTATAGTAATATTTTCTATACAATACTTCGCATGACAACAAAGCAACGCTTCCGCAACAAATACGCACTGCAAGTTCGTGAACATGACCATAACCCGCCTCATGTCCATCTGTCCGGCTGTGGTTTTGACGTCATGATCGACCTTGAAACGTTACAATCAACCGGAGATTGGCCGTCCGCCGTCAAAGCTGAAGTAATGACTTGGATTGTCGAACATCACGATGAACTACTGAAGGAGTGGAAATTATGGCACAAATGATGAAACGCCCCCGTTTAAAGGCAATTAATCTGCTCAATGATTTTAAAATTGTCGCCACCTTTATAGACGACTCTATTTTTACCATTGATTTTAAGCCTTTTTTCGATATATCACCGGGGCTTGCCCCCTTAAAAAACCCCTCTGTTTTTGCCGGCGCTATTGTAGATGAATGGGGATGGACACTGGAGTGGCCTGAACTGGATATTCAGATCGGTGCTGACACCTTATGGCTGGATGCTCAAGCGCAAAACGCACCGGATGAAAACACCCGTATTTTTGCCCAGTGGCGGGCACGACATGGACTGTCTTTGGCGGATGCTGCGCGTGCTTTGGGCATGACGCCCCGAACCATGACCGCCTATGGCTCTGGAAAGCGGCCAGTACCTCGGTATATCGCGCTGGCTTGTAAAGGCTGGGAAACAGAACAGCTATAACTTGATATTCAAGTTTTTATTCATTGATTTTAAAAATGATGCAAATCGAGTCTATCAAATCATAGCTGAGACCAGAAAGCTAAGCTAATGACAAGCTATAGTCGCGACGTGGGCGTCGCTCCCACCGTGGGAGCGACGCCCACGTCGCGACTAACGAGAACATCTTGATTTATCCGGGATTGCCTCAGTCAAGCTAAAAAAACCGGAACAACGAGTTTAACGGATAACCTGAACGTTAAATCAAACCCTTACGGCGACGGCTTAACATCAGCAAAAAGCCGCTGACGGGTGCAAACAACCATAGCGCCGCAGGCAACGGTAAGGCAGTAATTGACAAGGAGGTGATTGCCGCACCGCCGATACCACGTAAAGCGATACCGGTGTGGTTGGATAACAAGCCGGTTTCGGTAACAGAACTCAACAAGGTAACGCCATCAGTATCATAGATATTCGCGGTTGCCGAACTACCATTGGCACTTAAACCGATAGTCATGAAATACCATTGATCCAGATAGCTTTGAGCAGCGCTGCTGCTAAAACTTGGCGTAGAATATCCGGCATTGTTTTGAAAGCCCAACGCATTGGTATCAGAGGCAGCTACAAAGGAATAGGCGTCAGTTGCACCCGCATCGAAACCCAAATAAATTCGTCCACCTTGTGCATTGTTGCTGGCAGTTGCACTGGGGCCGGGATTAATCCAGGCAGAAAGTGTTTCACCCGGTAAAAATTGGATACTGGTATTGTACGACCAAGCGCCGTCGCTTAGGGCAATGCCGTAACTGCCATCAGGTGCCGGGGTACTTAGATAATTGCTGGCATCAGCACCAATGCCGGCACTCCAGCCTGAAGCGGAAAGCTGTCCACCGGTAAAAGGCTCAACCGTGTTGGCGTGCGCAACGTTAATTGTGCTTGCTGAAACCAGTACAAATGCCAGTCCGGCATACGATTTTTTCAAAGTTATCATTTATTTTTCTCCAAAATACATGAGCGGTAATTAATTTAAAATTTAAAGAAGCTGGTTAAATCGCCAACAGCCGGTTGATTGGTAGGCCTATAAGGATTATTAACATCTTTTAGGGGATTAGGCAGATTATCTCGACTGCGATGGGTCAATGGCGGCAAACCCCAGTTATGCTCGATAAACTTCAGAATAGAAGCATGATCGTGATAGGTATGGTCAATATAGTTTTTCTTGGCGTAAGGCGAAACAACGATCAACGGAATCCGTGGGCCATCGCCGAAAAAGTCCAGATTTTGAATAAATCCACTATCAAAATAACCGCCGCCTTCATCGGTTGTAATCACAATGGCGGTATCTGCCCACTGACCTGAAGCCTGTACTTTAGCGACCAAGTCTTTAAGAAAGGTTTCGTAAGCGAATGGTGCCGAGTAACCCGGATGGCCGCTGCTCTGATTTTTAGGCACTACAAAAGACACCTCTGGCAGTGAACTGTTGGTAACGTCGTTATAGAATGAAGCCAGACCCTTCAGATTAGCTTTTAAACTTGGCGTTGATACCACATTAGAAGAAGCATTGAGCGGATCGCCTATCGCATTGTATAAATAAGGACGGGTTTTGTTAATGGCAGTAGGCTTGGCAAAACTTGCAATAACATTGGCCGGAGTTCCAACTGGTAATTGACTTTGAACGAAAGCATAAACTTGCGGATAAACGGCATTGGTATAAATGGGGTCGCTAGTGATGTCAGCATCATCACGACCGCCGGTATACCAGTTCCAGGTAACATTATGCGCAGATAATAACTCGCCTATGGTCGCTACAGCTTGCGGTGGATAAACATAATTAGTCGCCGTTAGTGCATTGGCCGTGCCATCGACTTTATAGGGCGGATTATAATTATTGACCAGATAATAAGCGCCGTTTTCGCAATTACTGGCGCGGTTGGCTGCGTTTAAAAAATTTAAAATGGGCAAAACACCCGGCTGACCGGCATCCGAGCAATTGACATAAGAACCGCCTTCATAGCCATCGTTGGTAAAAAAATTGTTGGTTCCGACCGCAGGATCAGGATTTTCGATCTGATTTGCCGGTGGTGTAGCCAAAACCCCATTTTGCCTATAAACGGCAACATCGCCCGTGGCCAAAGAAAAAAAGTTGGCACCGGTGCCGCCCATCATCGATTGGTGATAGTTGTCACTGATCGCCCAGTTTTGTGCCAATTGTTTAAAAAATGGCGCATCACCTTGATTCATGTTGAAAAACCCCATCAACTCCCCGCCTTGACCGGGTTTAGCAACGGTCACGCCCGAGGTGGCACCGCCTGTTCCCGTCATGGCAGTAACCCAGGTAAATAAATCCAATTTTGAATTGTTACCACCGGTTTGTTGCCACATTTGAAAAAAACGATGCGCCGGATCGCCAATCACAGATTGATAACCAACAAATTTAGTAATCTGAAAAGGACCGTTAGCGGTCAGAGAGGCAAAACGCGGATCCGGAATATTGCCATAGAGTTGCAGGGTAACCGGATTATAAGCGCCGGTCAGCTTAGGCTGGGGCAAAGCGGTATAAGCACCTGTTCGTGCCGGGTTTAAAGTATAAATATCGTTTGCTGAAGCTTGAGATTGTCTGGCTTTAGCATAATTAGCGCCGGGGGTGCCATCGGCCTTAACAATACCTTGAGAAAGCAGGTTATAAACTGATTGTCCGCGCGGTGGAATATAGGTACCGTATAACGTATCAAAAGTCACATTCTCACCGGTGACCACGATCAAATGTTTAATCGGTGTGGTGGTGACGGCCGCCAATAACGGCTGTGAAAGGGTAATAACCGCTAATATTGAAGCAGCCAAAGGCAATTTTTGCAGAGTCTTCATAAGGATTAATCTTTCTTTTTGGTTTTCGGAACCTGGAACTATAAGTATCAAATGTTAAATTCCGGTTACATTTGATAAATTAATTTAAAAAGGGTCAGTCATGATTTTCAACAGCAGCATTTCAACGTTGATTATTTATCATTTACCCACATTTATTATCTCCTAAATTGATTTGGCTAAAACGGTTGCCAACACGCCGTAAAAAATCAAATTATAATTGTAAGTCATTGATTTTTAATAACCTATAAGCATTGTGCAGTTTTTAGTCAATCTAAGAAATCTCAATAAAAATTATGAAGTTAGGGGGCAACCCAATCAGTAATACACAGACTTATCCACAGGTTTTGTGGATAAGTCTATAAAACGCTATCTGTCAAATAATTAGGGAAAATACTTTATTTAAGGCGATATCCAGGAATGAATGGACACGTAATTTTACCGACAAGACGCTGAAAAGTGTTAAAATCGATGCTCAATCAATTTATAGTAGTTCAGGATAAACATGCTACAAATCACAATAGAACATAACCCCAGCGAAGAGCGTTTAAAAGAATTAAATGTCGCTAATTGGGCCATTTGGGAAAAAGAAGTCTCAAAGTTTCCAATCGATTTTGACGAAACAGAAACGGCGTATATTCTGGAAGGCGAAATTTTGGTGACGCCTGAGGGCGGTGAACCCGTCCGAATCTTGCCGGGTGACTTGGTTGTTTTCCCCGAAGGTCTAAACAGCCAATGGGAAGTCGTCAAGGCTTTACGCAAGCATTACAGCTACGACTAAGTCGTTATAATGTATTGGTTGCATACCCAATAACGGGGTATGCAACCTTGTATCGCAACCACTTGACGCTTCTTGACCCCCTGTAACACCCTGCCATGATTGAAACCGAAGCAAGTCCGGATTTACTGCCTAAGCTGTTGGTCGATTTAAATAACGACGGGCAGTTGACTGTGCGCTTAACCGGCTTTTGGAATCTTCGTAATTTGGCGATAACGCCTGATCTGCAACAAAAAATAAGCCTTAATGCCGTCAATAAAGCCACGCAATGGGACATGCTTTTGGTGGATGAACTGGATAGTACGGCGGCTTTGATTATCTGGCAATCCTGGGGGAAACAACTACCCAACCGGTTACAAATTAAACCCGAACACCAGCGTTTATTTAATCGCTGGCAGACACAGAGTGTGCCGACAGCGGAACCTGTCAATGCTTGGTTCAGTTTATTTTTTAACTCTGTTCAACAACTGATTTGGGGATTTTGGGCACAACTATCAAACCTGGTCACTTTGTTGGGCCAACTGGTTTTGGATGTAGGTTATCTGTTACGTCATCCGCAAAAAATTCCCGTTTCTGAAATTTCCATCACGATTTATGATGCCGGCGTCAGGGCTTTAGGGATTACTGCACTGGTGGGTTTTTTGATTGGTGTCGTGCTGAGTTATTTATCGGCCTTACAATTAAAAACCTTCGGTGCGGAAATTTATATTATTGATATTCTTGGCTTAAGTATTATTCGTGAATTAGGCCCTTTGTTGGCCGCCATTCTGGTTGCGGGTCGTTCTGGTTCATCAATGACGGCGCAAATAGGCATCATGCGGGTTACAGAAGAATTGGATGCCTTGTCTGCGATGGGCATTTCCCATTCTTTGCGCTTGATTCTGCCCAAAGTGATGGCATTGACGATGGTCATGCCGCTTTTAAGTGCATGGACTAGCGCCTCAGCTCTATTAGGCGGCATGTTTTCGGCGCAAAATACCTTGGATATTAGTTATCAGCAGTTTTTTCTTAAACTGCCTAATGTGGTGCCGTTACTTAATGTGTTTATTGGTTTGGGTAAAGGCGCTGTCTTTGGCTTTATGATTGCCCTGATTGCCTGTCATTTTGGTTTTAGAATTAAACCCAATACCGAAAGTTTGGGGAGTGAAACAACTAACTCTGTCGTGGCCTCCATTACCGTGGTGATTATGATTGATGCCGTCTTTGCCATTTTATTTATGGGCGTAGGAATGCCATGACCTCATCCGATGCGATACGATTGGAGCATATTTACACCCGCTTCGATGATAAAATTGTTCATGAGGATATTAATCTTAGTCTGGAGCGTGGCGAAATATTGGGCTTGGTAGGCGCATCGGGTTGTGGTAAAACCACCCTGCTACGCGAAATTATTGGTTTGCAAATACCCACTCAAGGCGAAGTGTTTGTGATGGGTCAATCTTTAAAAAATATGGATACAGATCACGGCCAACGGTTACGTTATAATTGCGGCGTTTTATTTCAGAAAGGCGCATTATTCAGTGTATTAAACGTTTTTGATAATATTGCTTTCCCGTTACGGGAACTGGGTTTTAAGGATGAAGAATTAATCAAACGTATCGTATTTATGAAGCTGTCAATGGTCGGATTATCTGACCATGATGCCTGGCTAAAACCCGCCGACTTATCCGGCGGCATGATCAAACGGGTAGCGCTGGCCCGCACCATGGTGTTGGAGCCGGGGCTGTTGTTGCTGGATGAACCCACCTCCGGTTTGGATCCTATTTCAAGTGAAGATTTTGTCAGTCTGTTATCAGAACTGCATCGCGCTCATCAGTTTACGGTGGTTATGGTAACCCATGATTTGGATATTTTAAGGGACTTGTGTACTCAGGTTGCCGTGCTGGCGGATAATCAGTTGGTTGCTTTTGGTACACTGGCTTCAGTGTTAAGCTGCAAACATCCCTTCATCCAAAAATTTTTTTACAATAAACGCGCTCAGCGGGTATTTCAATATCAAGAGGTTGCTCATGGGGAGAGATAAACACGCACTGGTCACCGGTCTTTTTTTGATTATTTTTGTGGTGGGGGTCACTGCGGTTATTTATTGGATAGGGCATTTTGAAAGGGAGCGGAATGTTTATGTTATTTCAACCCTTAAATCTGTGTCTGGTCTTAACCCCGAATCAACGGTTTTTTTTCGGGGCATTGCCGTCGGAAAAGTGAAAAAAATTCTGTTTGATCCCAATGATGCCGGCATTATTCTGGTTTCGGTTGAAGTCGATAAAGAAATTGTATTTACCAGAGGCGTTTTTGCGACCTTACGCTTAAAAGGGGTAACGGGGCTTACCCAGATTCAATTAGAAGATTCCGGTACGTTACCTGCTGTGTTACCGCCTGGCGATGATCCTTTATCCCGCATTCCTTTAGTGCCTTCCATGACTGACAAATTGATGAGCTCGGGAGAAGAGATTTTACACAAAGCGGATAATTTAATGTTGCGACTGAGTTCGTTGTTAACTGTTGAAAACGAAAAAAATATGGGTGATATTTTAAGCAACCTGAGCACGTTAACCGGTAAAATTTCTGAATTGCGCAAAAGCGTTGATAAGGCCTTGGCCGGTATTCCCGCTTTAACCACGGACAGCCAAAAAACCTTGGCTCATATCAACGAATTAACCCATGATTTACAGCTATTAACCGGCGACGTGCAAAACCTTAGTGCAAAAGCAAGTCATCTGCTTAATACCGGTAAGACGACCAGTGATTTATTAATGCAAACCACCTTACCGAAAGTGAATAAATTGCTTACCGAATTACAATCGACCGCCCAACAAGTAAAAAGAGCCGCTGCAGCGCTGGATAATAATCCACAAGCATTATTGCTGGGCCCTGATCAACAAGGTTCCGGCCCAGGTGAACCCGGTTATAAGGAACCCCAATGAAACCTTTATTATTCGGTTTGCTGGTATTTTTAACGGTCGTATTTAACACCGGTTGTAGTGTTTCAAAGAAGCATCCGGCCGTCCATGATTTTGGCCTGCCTGTTCCTGTTTTAAACATTAAGAATAACGAGCCTGCAATTACCGTGGATGCGCCCACATGGCTCTGGGATAATCGCCTTCGTTACCGACTGCTTTATGCATCGCCCACGCAAGTAGGTTTCTATGCACTGGATCTCTGGATTGCTTCACCGCCTGAACTATTTGAACAACTATTAATCGCCAGCAGCAAAACACAAAATCATCCTTTAATTATCAGGCTGACTGATTTTGAGCAGCAATTTGATGCACCCGATAAAGCCAAAGTCGTGCTGCGTTTTGTTGTGGAAGCCTATACGAATGACGACAAGAAAAAAATCCATACACAGACGTTTTATCTGGAACAACCCACGCCAACAGCCGATGCGGCAGGTGCTGTCAATGGTTTTGCTATGTTAACCCGGCAAGCCGCCGACAAAATTCAGGTCTGGCTGGGCGGGATTGCCCGATAAATAATAAAGCTGCATTCAGCGGCATCACCAGAAACAGATAATCGGCTTTAGTCGTCCTTTATCCGGGTGGTGTACAATGGTGCCATTTTTACCTACCTGGAACTCTCAATGGAAGCTTACCCCCCAAAAACCTGTTCAATAGACCGTTTGGTCACTCACCCAAAACTGGTCGCCGCCACAAAAGCCGGAACAAAAACCCAGCAACGTCGTGATGGTATTTATGGTTTGCCTGGTGAAACGTTTGACCTGGAAGGCATGACTTTTATTGTTACCGATTTAACGCGTCAGCGTTTAGGCGATATGACTGATGCACACGCACACGCAGAAGGTTATCCCAATCTTGAAGTGTACAAAGACATCATTTTAAAAATGCATGCAGGCATGACCTGGAATGCTGACAGTCTGGTATGGGTTCATACTTTTTCAGCTCAAACCGACCACTAACCTAATTGTATTTTTATCTATACTGCAAGCATTTGCGGTTTTTAATAATCAAAAAAACCAATATAGGTTGAGTTAGCGATAGAGTAACCCAACATTTACAAACTCAATCTGCTGCCCTACATCTCAATCCTCAAGTTTTTAACTCTTGATTCTTTGGCGAGACAGCGATAACAAATAATAGGTAAATATTCAAGCCCCCTCGCTTTGCTCTCCCCCCCTTTGAAAAATGGGAAGAGCAAAGCAGGGGCAGAGAGGGGTTTATTTAAAAAACATCCCCTAACTCAAGCCCCCCCCGAAAGTGTATTGGCTTTTAGTTGGAGCTGACTGCCAGCTCACGACCCATAACTGCCTGTTAGCTATGATTTTACGCTTCCCCAAACCGGCCAGTCGTGACGCCCTGCAAACGACCCATAGCTGTCGGTGAAATAGTTTCTGTAACTATGAATGATAAAGCTAAGTTTCCACCTGGAACATAGCGGAGTGGGAGGCAGTTAACTCAATCGTCTGGTAGTGCGCTCGTGATTACCATAGCAACATGGAGCTTTCGTTCCAATATGTCAGGATAATCAAGAATTAACACTTGGAGTTGAAGTGATTGCGTACTCCCACAGCTATCAATTAGGTCTTCAATTTCATAGCTTAAATTGTTGAGTATAGATTGGGCCGATTCCCTGGTAACAAACAATAATTGAGAAAGATTTTGCTTTATTTTCCTGACGATTTTTCCTGACTGTTTGACATTATTTAGTGGAAGAATTGGTAAATCTATTATCTTTGAAGTAAAAACTTCGATGTCATCAGAACTTGGCAAAGAATCGAGATATATAGGGATTATTTTGAATTCTTTACAAATATTAAGATCATTTAGCAATTTATCATTAGCAAGGTGCCTTTCGTATGGAAGAAAGAATACTTTTTTATTTATGAGTTCTTCTGCTGACCGCGACAAAATAAGCTGGTGAGCCTGAGTTGGTAATCCAAGCGACCAGCCAGTTATGGTTACGCCTCTATTTCCTGTTACTTTTGACTGAACCGTAGTTCCTGCCGTCAAAGTATATCTCGAATGGAACCCCCCGTGCAAAAAGGTAATAGTGCGAACAGCATCACCTATTTTTTTTACTGCTGGTATCGCGCAATCAAAGAATATTTCCTTGTCTATTGGGAATGGAATTATATCCATCGCACTACCAGGAAACTCAGAGCTTACTACTTGAAGGCATATATCTGAAAACAGTTGGAGCACTTTTGATACTCTCAGGAAAGTATCTACATTATCATGACAAACCATTAGATTAACGCCAGCATTGCTCCGATAAGTACTAAGCAGTACTTCTTTTCTTCCCCACATCCAAAGCCTAAGGATGCTGTCTTTTGCTTCTGGGAACCATTCAGTTAATTCAAACAATTCGTGAATTAATTGTCTGAAGTCTAATTCCGGTAGTTTCCTAATATTGATTTGTTCTGTTAAACGCTCTATCGACTTCTTTAAATGTGGTAAATAGTGAAGGTTGTATTTTCGGCAAAAAAATTCAGCTTCTCGAAACAACATTCTGGCTTCATCTAAATTACCAATATCCATTTGTATTTCGCCGAGATTAATGGCCGTTCCTGCAATTAAATCATAATATGGAGTACCATCAATAAGCTTCTTGAGTTCTCGGTACGTATCAAACTCTTCATTCTTCTTTCCAGTTAATCCTTTTATACGAGCAATAGATCCAAGGCAATTGCCTATCCCGCCGATGTTTGATAAAGCCTCAAAGGCTTTTTTCGCTCTTTGGTAATATATTATGGCTTGCTGGAAATCCTCCATCTTCTCATAGAAGAAACCAATTCGACCCGTTATGAATGCTCGTTGGGGTTCTGATTGATCGGTATGTAGAAGCTTTTCTAATGTTTGAATTCCCTCCGAAAGCAATCTTTTTTTTTCTTCATCATTCTTTTCAATATCCGCAATTTGTGCCAAATTTTCAAGAGCTTCTATATAACCTTCCAATAAATTGTCTTTAATGGACAAATCTTTTGCGCGTTCGAAGTAGCCTTTAGCTTCCTTAATTTTTTTTGCGCCCAGGTAAACGTTGCCAAGCTTATTCAAATATATTTCTTTTTCCTTATAGTTCCCAACTTTGTCCACAGCATCCAGTGCGGACTCAAAAAAAGCAGTTGCTTTATCTGTTTGCCCAAGCGTGAAATATATTCTTCCTTTTAGATCAAGACATTTTCCATAGAAAGTCATATCTCCTATTTCATTGTAAATCTCCATTGCTTCATCTAAATATTTTGTCCCATCGTTGTACTGAGCTTCTCGATATTTTAATTTTGCCAGCAAATAGAGAATTTTGCCAAGGTCGGGTTTGAAACCAGCTTTTTGATGCCACTCAAGGGCTCGCAAATAATTTGACTCCACTTCTTCGACGTTACCCTCATGCTCATAAATTAAGCCTTTGTGCTGATAACAGCCGGCAATGCCGAAAATAGTTTCTTTTTTAGTTTCTGAATTGTCCTCTTGGTAAAGACTTAGAAAATAATTTAGCGCCTGATCGTAAAACTCAAGCGCCTTTTTTGAATGACCGCGATGATCTTCAATCCAGCCTAATTGGTGCAAATCTTGAGCTATACGTTCTTTGGCCTCATTCTTTTTATCGATGCCTAAGGCTTGGGATAAATAGGCTGCCGCCTGATCTAAATTTCCAGCATCTATTTCGAAAACTCCCAACTCAAACAAAGCTGCTGAGATTTCATTCTCCGAACCGATGGTTCTAAACTCCAGTAGGCTTTCCTTCATTAGTACTTTTGCATTGTCAGGATCACGATCCCATTCATTAGAGATTATCGCTAAGCCATATTTGGCTTTTGCAATAGCAAAGGTATTTTTATATTCGGCAGACAATTCTAAAGATTTTTGGAAAACAATTCGTGCCTCTGTATATTTGCCCTTGTCGCGCAAATCTTGACCTTCGTCAAGTAGCTTTTGAATGTCTTTAGGAATCAAAGGAGTAGATTCTAACTCTTTTGATTCCATTAGTTTTGATAGTATTGCAAAGGCAAAGGCGCTGGCGTGACGTGAGGCTATTTCTTGCCATCCAATCGTATCTGCTATGCTCTTGCCACTGATTTGATCAGAAATCCCACGGATGACCAATGCATCAACATCTTTGTTGGCATGAGCAGCCTCCAAAAAACCATAACCCTCCATTTCAACAGCAAGCGCGTCGCCATAATTTGATTTGAGAAACTTGAAAATAGAAGAACGCTTTGAAGCAACAACTTTTTCTCCTGCGGCAATAGGCCCAATAAAAACGGAAGGTTGCTGTTTCGGAACAGCACCGACAAGCTGTTGCAGCCAATTATCTTTTCGTGCTTCAGCCTGAGCCCGTTCTATCATTCGGAAAGAAGGGATGCCCATATCCGGTCTTGGTTGAAATGACAACATCGCCTTGCCTGACTCATAACTATAAACTTTCTCTGCAGCTACCACATCTCCAACACAAACATCTTTAAGGCCACCAGCAACCCCAACAAAAAACACGACATCGGGTTTGAAATATGAAATAGCTCGTTCAGTTTGAACACCAGCTTTAACGTTACCTTTTCTAATTTGAACAATCCCTACCTCGATTGATCTACTATTAGACGAGAAAATGCCTCTTTCATATACGTTTCCTTTTGGGTGTGTTTCCTCACGAGGATTAATCAGGTGGGCACGAACTGACTGGTACTCAATTGGTAGAGCAGTAAGTATTACTACAGTTCCAGGCATGGCAGTCTCCTATTTTTTCTGATGCATAACAAATAATTGTACGGTTTCCGCATATCTTCCCCATTTTAAGTCATAACAGCAACAAACTTGCCATGTTACCCTGTTTGCTAACGGCATATCGTCCTAGAGTGGGGTGATATGCAGATACGGATATCATGACATGATGTTTGTTTCGCCCGAATTAAGCTGTTTATGTTTATCTGATGCTCAATTGAAAAATACCAATTGGTCGTTAGCTTATGGCACACAGATGAACTCCAT
>SESA01000650.1_pt1 | contig 21330 bp, 18 predicted proteins | sample 3171451 | NCBI WGS metagenome assembly SESA01 (sample SAMN06051862, study PRJNA518727) | freshwater metagenome | biome: subpolar coniferous forest; feature: holomictic lake; material: water; isolation source: holomictic Lake 227, 8 m depth | place: Canada: near Kenora, Ontario | collected...
ATTACACGCACCACGCTCACCCAATTCAGACATCGCCTCTGCTACAGATTCGCCAAAACGGATACGTACCTTCACACCCTTACCGCTCGGACCGCCGGACATCAGCTTCACTCCACCATGCAATTCACGGCCAAAGTCCATGACGATAGAAGCTGGCACGCCCTTGTTCTCCATACGACAGCCACTGCCCTGCAAAAAACGTCCCTCTGGGACCTGCCCCAATTTCGGTTTCAGTAAAACAGTCGCATCACCGACCGCAGCCTCCGCCTGCGTGCCAGAGGTCCACAACACCCGCGTCGGCAACAGATACGTCCGCGTCCGAGGATCCACTCGCTCTGCAAAACAGAACGTCATCATCATTCCACTCAGCAACAACCCAAAAATTATACTCCTACCCATAAACTTACCCTCTTTAAAGTAATCGCAATTATACCACATCGTCCCTGCAACAATCAATTCCAAGGAAGAAATGAGTCAGATTGTCGTTCTACTTCTGCTGTTGTTCCTGGGGCGCTCTGCATGATCTTTAGGGTTAATATTTCTTTTCTGTAAACGATTAAATGACCCCATGGGAGGTAGACCCATATTTGCTATTATCCTTTCATCTCCCCAATTCACTCCTTTTTTTCCGTACTGTCACACCTTGCAAGGTGTGACAGTATCATAAGATGTTTTGTTCCCGTCCGATGTGGCTCTTCCAACACGTTTTATCGCAACACGTTTTATGCGCTACGCGCGCGGCCAAATTCTCTCTTGCGCTTACTTCCGAACCGTCTTATAATTTTAGAATATTGTATGAAAATACTATTCGATCGGAGCCAAATGCAGAAATCAAACGACGATCATCTCAAAGTATTCATTTCCAACCGAGAGTCCACATGTAATGAGTGTGGAGAAGCTCTTGGTTCTCAAGCGTGGATTGTTCTCAAGGGAGAAAAGGGGGCAGTCTGCTTGACATGCGCGGATATGGACCATCTTGTGTTCTTGCCTGCAGGCGACACGGCTCTCACGCGTCGTTCCAGCAAATATTCAGGTCTTTCTGCCGTGGTGTTGAAATGGAGTCGTGCCCGTAAACGCTACGAACGACAGGGTCTTCTTGTTGAAAATGAGGCCCTCGAACGAGCTGAGCGGGAATGTGAAGCTGACACGACGAAACGGGAGATACGACGTGGCCAGGCGGTTCTTCGCCGTGCTGAACTCGATAATGACTACATCAGACGGTTCGCCGCTCATGTCCGCGAGGTGTATCCCAACTGCCCGCGTGAAAGGGAAACGCTCATTGCAGAACACGCCTGCAGAAAATACAGTGGTCGTGTCGGCCGCAGTGAAGCAGCCAAGAATTTTGATACCCATGCGATTCGGCTTGCCGTGGCTGCCCATATTCGACATCAGGAAACGAATTATGATGAACTTCTCTCGAGTATGGTCGAGCGAAGTGCGGCCCGCACGAAAGTGCGTGATTCCGTCGCAGGGATCCTGAAGCTATGGGAGCAGGGGACTTCCTAAAACGGACTCTAGGGTCATGGCTAAATATTCCAGCTTGCGCTGAATTCCGAACCGTCTTATACTTGCCACCCATTGCATAGGATGCTAGTTGTTCGGAAAAATTTATGAGACTGTGGACATTACACCCGCGATATCTTGATGCGCAAGGACTTGTAGCTGCTTGGCGAGAGGCGTTGCTCGCTCAAAAGGTGCTGCTCGGAAAAACAAAAGGCTATCGGCATCATCCCCAGCTCATCCGTTTCCAGGCGCAGGTTGATCCGATTGCAGCGATTGCCACTTTTCTAGACGGTTTGGCCGCAGAGGCCAGTGCTCGCCAGTATCGCTTTGATGCCTCCAAAATCCTACCACCACGGCTGGAGTACCCTATCATTGAAACCGAAGGGCAATTACTTTTCGAATGGGGACATTTGAATGCCAAGTTACGCGTGCGATCTCCATCTGTTGCCAAGAAATATGAAAGCATTGCGATACCCGAACCTCATCCCTTGTTTCATGTTGTACCGGGTGCAGTCAAAACGTGGGAGAAGCAATGATTATTGAGGGTCCACACGCATGAATGTTGATTTTTCATCACTGACGCCCGACCGGGTCCTGGATGCGGTCGAGGACGCTGTCCGGCAACGCTGCACGGGCGTTATCCGCCCTTTACCCAGTTACATCAACCGCGTCTACGAGATCGCGCTGGATTCGGGTGAGCATCTCGTCGCCAAATTTTACCGGCCCGGACGTTGGAGCCGTGAGGCGCTGCTGGATGAGCATGCCTTTGTGCGAGCCTGCGCCGATGACGAGATCCCCGTAATCGCGCCACTGGCTTTCGTCAATGGCGAGACACTCGGCGATATCGACGGTATCGCCTTTGAGCTCTTTCCCCGACGTGGCGGACGCCCCATCGAACCCGCTGATCCCGGCAACGCCCTGTGGGGCCGGCTGGGCTCTTTGCTCGCACGCGTCCACTGCGTTGGCGAGCGGGTAAAAGCCACCGCACGTCTGACTTTCCATCCGTCCGTCACCACGGCCGCCGACCTCCACTACCTACTCAGCCATGACTTTCTGGACGCCCGTGAAGCAAAACGGCTGGAGCGCTTCGGATCGGACCTGCTGGAGACCATCGAGCCGCTCTTCAACGATGTTGAGACCATCCGGTTACATGGCGACTGCCAGCACACCAATGTGCTCGAACGGCCAGACACTGGAGTCTTCCTGATTGATTTCGATGACATGATGAATGGGCCACCCGTGCAAGACCTCTGGATGCTCCTGCCCGGGCGCCTTGAGGACGCCCGTGAAGAGATGGAGCAACTGCTGGAGGGATACGAGACCTTCCGCGCCTTTGATCGACGCACTCTAGCGTTGATCGAACCCTTGCGGGCCATGCGTATGACCTACTATCTGGCCTGGTGTGCGCAGCAAGCGAAGGACGTATCCTTTCTTCATCATAACCCCGGCTGGGGATCTCACCCCTTCTGGTCAAAAGAACTGATCGAACTCGAAACGCAACTCCGCGTGATCAAAGGCGAGGATGACATTCCTCAGTAATAAACCCCATACTTTCCTACACGAGTGACACTGGAATGTGTTAAATTAAAAACCTACACATTTTGATATCAACAACTTCGGCAACTTATAAAAATGGATTCCTGGAAAGATACGTATCCGCTCATCATCTCCTGCGCTCGTGGACTGGTTCCGCAAACCTCTGCCGAATTAACACAAATGGGCTATTCCATTGTCGATACAACGGAAAGCTATGTTGTTATCCGAGGAACCATGCGCGACATGATGCGCCTGAATCTTCAATTACGCACGGCTCATCGCGTGTTGGTGCCCTTACTCCGAACCAGTTGCCGCCATTTACGCGAACTTTATGATGTGGTCTATTCCATTGAATGGGAAAACTTATTGGAAGCAGATGGTTATTTTACGGTCAACTCGATTGTCCGCAACGACACCATCCAGGATACGCGCATGCCATCGCTCAAAACGAAAGACGCCATAGCCGACAAGATGCGTAGTATCTGCGGTGGCCGTCCTGATTCCGGACGTGAAACGCATGGCGCCGCCATTTTCGTTTACTGGCAAGATACCGAGCTTACTGTTTACATTGACACAACAGGTGAACCGCTCTCTAAGCGTGGTTATCGCAAACTCCCTGGCATGGCACCGATGCAGGAAACCCTTGCCGCCGGCTGTGTGCTGGCCTCTGGATGGGAGGGCAAGACACCGTTTATCTCGCCCATGTGTGGTAGCGGAACACCCGCCATCGAGGCTGCACTCATCGCCATGAAACGCGCACCTGGCAGCTTTAAGAGTCATTTTGCCTTCATGGCCATCAAGGGTTACCGTATTACAATCCCTGGGGAACGCGCAGGAGCGAGTGTGCGCCAACGATTCGGCGCATCCCCCGAACAAATCTGGAAGGATATGGTGGCCACAGCGCATGCGAATGAGAACACGACAGGCTTACCGCCCATCATCGCCACGGACATCGATCCGGAAGCCGTTGAGACTGCACACACCAATGCCATCGCCGCGGGCGTGGCGCAACACATTACCTTTGGCACAGGCGATTTCGCCTCCACACGCCTTCCGCCTGCTCCGGGCACCATCTTCCTGAATCCGGAATACGGCGAGCGTTTGGGCAGCGAAACAGATCTTGAACCGCTGTATAATCGCATTGGTGATTTCTTTAAGCAGAAGTGTACAGGCTATATCGGCTGTGTATTGACGGGCAATATGGAGATGTCGCGCCGAATTGGATTACGTTCTATTAAGCGCATCCCTTTTTTCAACGGCCCTATTGAATGCCGCATGGTTGTCTTTGAACTCTACGAAGGGAGTAGTGAAGAAAAATGAAAGCCATCACCGTCGTTTGTAATGGACATGCTCCAATCACAGTATCAGCAGGAACCCTGCTTCGTGATATTGTACCCTCCATAGACAAAAACGGACTCCCCGTGTTGGGCGTTATCGCCAACAACATGATCTTCAGCCTGAGCCAGTCCTTGATCACAGACACCACGCTCACGACGTTGACCCTTGCCGATGAACAGGGATGGACTGTTTATCGCGCCTCCCTGAGCTTCCTCATGGCGAAAGCGGCTCATGAACTCTTTCCAGCCTGCGAATGCCGTGTACGAAATTCCATTGGGTCGGGTCTCTATTGCACCGTGGAATGGCCGGATCTGGCTGAACATGCGCTTACTGAAAACGTACAGATGTTAAAAGCTGCCATGATGGAAATGGTCCAACAAGACTTACCCATCACCTACGACATTGTTTCGTATGAAGCGGCCGTCAATTGTTTCAAGGAAACCCAACAGACTGATAAATTGAACTTACTTGAACACCGGAATCCGCCAACGGTTTGCATGACGTGTTGTGGCGAGTTTCGCGATTTAAGTCAGACGCCCCTTGTTCCGCGAACTGGATTACTCAAGCTTTTCGACGTGGTTCCACATGCTGAGGGCTTTGTGTTAAACGTGCCCGCATCAGAGTCGCCAAACGAACTTAAACCTGTCTCGCCCTACGAACGACTCTTCGATGTCTACCGAGAACACATCGCCTGGGGAAAGATTGTCGGCATCACGACGGTCGGTCAGCTCAACCAGGCTATCCTTGAAAAACGCGCAGGTGATTTTGTCCAAACCATTGAAGCACTCCATAGTCGTAAACTGGCGCAGATTGCCGACCGGATCGTGAACCAAAAACCGCGCGTGAAACTCGTCTTATTGGCAGGGCCCTCTTCCGCAGGCAAGACCACCACCGCCAAGCGCCTCATCACCCATCTGCGCGTGAGCGGACTCAACCCCTTGCTCATTTCCACCGACAACTATTTTTTAGGGGACGAGCTTAACCCCAGAGATGCACAGGGCAATCTCGACTACGAGCATATCGAAGCCATGGATCTTCCGCGCCTCAACAACGACCTGCTTCGATTGATGCAGGGTGAAGCGGTTAAGATGCGTTCCTTTGACTTCAAAACGAAGACAGGTTTTGACCAAGATCGGTTCACCCGGCTTTTCTCAAACGGCATCATTGTTATGGAAGGTATTCACAGTCTTAATCCTCGCCTGACTTCCGATGTCCCCCGCGAAGACAAATTCCTGATTTATCTCAATACGTTGACACAACTGGGCATTGACAGTAGCAATCGCATCTCGACAAACGACACGCGGATCATCCGTCGTCTCGTCCGCGACTACCAGCAACGCAACCGCAGTGCACTTCAAACGCTACGCCTCTGGAAGTCGGTCTCGCGTGGCGAACAACGATGGATTTATCCGTTCCAGAACCTCGCCGATGCGGTCTTTAACTCCGCACTTGACTACGAACTGGCTGTGCTCAAGCCCTTTGCCTCCCCCTTGCTTAACCAAGTGAAGTCCTGGGATAAAGAATACCTCGAGGCTCGCCGCCTTTCGGGGATGCTTCATAATTTCTCCGCGCTCAGTCCGAATGTAGTCCCGAGCGACTCCATCCTTCGCGAGACGATCGGCAACAGCATCCTCGAATACTAAAGACCTGCTACAAGAAGTCGTGCGCGCCACTTTGACGCAGGCAAAAGTGCTTTTTTGTCCTTGCAAATCCTGGGCGTATAGGTGTCCTCGCCTGTACACCAAAGAGAAGTGTGGAAAACTAGCGGTCCGATATCTGCTGGACCGCTAGAGAACAGGAAGCCTATTCGCCCAGCCCATCTGCCCCAGACAACAATCGCAGATGCATTGGCACACCCTATGCTTAATATTTCACGTTCATTATAAAGCAGGAGACTCATTATGAAACGATCACCCCTATTATCCGTTCTAACTATCACAACCCTTCTCTTTTCCTCATCGCGTATGGCGAATGCGGCGGAGAGCGATTTTCGTAAGGGATTCTCGGGAGTCGCAACCCAAGCAAGGCCGGCCGTCGTATTCATTCAGGTAGAAAAACAAATTGCCATCGGTGGAGGACAACTCTTTTTTAACAACCCCTACGAACTCTTCGACGAAGGCATGATGGAGCGCTTTGGCATGCCACGAAGTCATGGCCACAAACAACCACAACGTCGCCAGCAGCCGCAACAGATGTACAAACAGACTGGACAGGGTTCAGGCTTCTTAATTAGCAAGGACGGCTTTATCCTGACCAATACCCATGTTGTTGGAGACGCTGAAAAGATTACCGTTCGCCTCATGGACGGCCGCGAATTTATTGCCAAACGCATTGGTGCGGACAGCAAGACGGAAGTCGCCCTGATCAAGATTGAGGGCAAAGACTTCCCTTGTCTTTCCATCGGAAACCCCACCAAACTTGACATCGGCGAGTGGGTCATCGCCATTGGTAATCCGTTTGGTCTGAAGGAGACATTGACCGTGGGCGTGGTCAGTGCAAAGGGACGTAACAACATGGGAATTACGGACTACGAAGATTTCATCCAAACAGATGCAGCTATCAATCCAGGCAACTCGGGCGGTCCACTCCTGAACATCGACGGCGAAGTGATTGGCATCAACACCGCCATCTTCAGCCAGAACGGTGGCACCATGGGTATCGGCTTCGCCGTGCCGATTGACATGGCGATGCAGGTCAAGGAGCAGCTTGTCTCGCACGGAAAAGTGACACGCGGCTATATCGGCATCTACATGAATCCCGAGGAACTAAACGAGCAAATGGCTCAATCCTTCGGTTATAAAGAAAAGTCAGGCGTACTGATTGCCGATGTGCAAAAGGATGGCCCTGCTGATAAGGCTGGCCTTCTGAGCGGCGATATCATTATGGAGCTGAACGACAAAAAAATTCAAGACCCGGCAATCTTTCGCAGAACAATTTCAACCATCGCGCCAGCGCAAAAAGCAAAGTTACTGATCTTCCGGGACGGAAAGACAAAAACGATCACCGTAACGGTTGAACGCCTCCCAGAAGAAGGTGGATCAGATACCCCTGCTGAGGTCCAAGAAGGATCCCTTGAAAAATATGGCTTACAAATTCAGAATCTGACCCCTGATCTTGCAAAACGCTTCCCACTCGACTCAGAGGATGGCGTCATTGTTTCCGAGGTCGAACAAGGGTCGTCCGCAGCAGAAGCCGGCCTGCAACCTGGCATGCTTATCGTAGAGATCAACCGCAAGAAGGTTAGCAACACGCGCCAATTCCTGACAGAGCTAAAAAAATCCGACAAGCGTCTCCTGTTACGCGTCAAGAGCGAACGCGGCACCTTCTTCATCACCCTCAAGGCCGATTAAACACTTGAATATCCAATCCTAAACACGGAATATCCAACGGTCGAAGTTGTTCCCTTGGATATTGGATATTCTGGACCGCGTAACTATGCGTGTTTATGCAACGCCCGTCCAATATCAGGAACCGCCGCCAGCAGGGTCTGGGTATAGGCGTGCTTCGGGTGATCCATCACGTCAGATGCCTCACCGGTCTCCACGAATTGCCCCTGAACCATCACGGCAACGCGGTCGCAGATATTGCGAACCACTGCCAAATCATGAGAGATCAGGATCACCGCCAGATTTAACTCCGTCTGGAGCGTACGAATCAAATTGAGAATACGGGCCTGCACGGAAACATCCAACGCACTCACGGGTTCATCCGCAATAATCAGGCGGGGTTCCAGTGCCAAACACCGTGCGATACTCACGCGCTGACACTGCCCGCCACTCATCTCCCGTGGATAAGCATGAAGCACATCCGGAGACAAGCCCACACGGTCGAGCAATTCCAACACACGCGGCTGAATCTGATCCGCAGGCCGCATCCGATGAACGTTTAAAACCTCACCAAGCATCTGTTGCACCGTCATCCGCGGATTTAGCGATCCCGCGGCATCCTGAAAAACCATCTGCACAGACCTGCGATACGCTTTAAACTGAGGGCCCTTCATCTGGCCAACATCCTGGTCCTCAAAGATCATGCGCCCCGCAGAAGGCGGATGGAGTCCCATCAGTACCTTTGCCATTGACGTTTTACCGCAACCGCTCTCCCCAACAACACCGAATGATTGGCCAACATCCACGGTAAACGAAACGTCATGAACCGCGACAAACGGTGCTTGTCCGCGCACTGGATACGCCACACTCAAATGTTCCACGCTTAATAACATTCCAAATCCTTACTCCCTGTTGCCCAACAATACCGAATGGTGCGTTGGCACGTCAAGCCCATTCACCCCTGTTGTCGAGACAATCTTAGCGTTTTCCGCTCTTTCGACTTGCTCATTTCAGGGTTTCATAGCATAGTATCACCATGAAAATTTTCATCTATCCCCTCTTGGCATCATTCATCATTCTTTTTACGGGTTGCCGCTGGAACAGCGGCATGGACGAGCCCTATTTTAAAGTCGAAAAGTCTGGGCTGAACTGGGTTGAAATCCGGCAGTATGAAACAACGGGTAGCAAACAACGCATACGTTTACGCATTGACGGAAACGGCATGGTCACGGTACGCGACGGCACAAGCGCTTTAGTCGGAAATTCCTTTGCCGCAAACAACAAGAACGAAAACTGGGAAGACATCCGCGAAAAACGCATTACGCTTTCAGAGGATGACGTCGCACTTATTTTCCAATCGCTCGTCAATGCGGGTATGTTTGTAAAGCCAGAGGAAATCCCTTTCATGACTGAGACGTCGATCTTGTCCACAAACGAGACAGCCCTTGTTTATGTGTCGGCCAATATCAACAACAAAACAGTCGGGTCGTCAGCCCCGATTGCTAAACCTGACCTTCTTGAACAACTGAAGTTGGTCGTCTTGACCTTTTATCAACCCCAACCCATCCGTAAGCAACGCCAGCCCACCTTCTAATCACTGTTTATGAAGTATTCTTTTTTAGTACCTATCCTTTGTTGCCTGTGTCTCACCCTACGAGCGGAACAGCTTTGGGTTGCGACGATTGAGACCGACAGCCTTCAATCGCTCCAGCTTAGTATTAGCGCATTTACCCAGACTGCAGCCTTGCCCGGCAATGAAGAGGATCAAACCTCCCTGCTTCAAAACTTATTCATGTTGCCCTCTCTTGAGTGTATCAATGAACGCGAGACCCTTCGCGTCTTCTGGGTTGCGGACAGTACCCGTCCATTAGGCACGTATGGCAATCCCGCACCCATCTCGGTCTTGCCACTCAAACGCGACACCAAGGCACTGGATGCCTATCTTTTTAATGCGTATAAGTCAAAACGCAGCCTTTTGGGCACAACAACCTATTCTGTGCCGGTCTCGACAAACAGTCCGGAATGCGTGGTCGTTCAGGACGCCAACCGGACAATTACCCTTGCGCCCTCACGCGCGCTCTTAGCCTGGCTTCAAGCACAACCGATCGGACTCGCCTCCTTCTTGCCCCGAAAAACAGATGAAACGCTGCGTCTCAACTTCAACCCGCGCATCCTTGCCGAGCTGCTGCCGCTCAAGACACAGGATAATCCATACACACCGCTTGTTCATTCATGCGCCTATACAGGCCTTGGCATCAATCCTGACGGCCGCGGGTGTACAGTGACCTTGTATGTCCAACCCAAAGCATTGTCTGTACTGGATACGCTTCTCAATGATATGCCAGCCCCTAAACCCGAGCTGTGGAATGCCATCCCTGAAAATGCAATTTTTTCAACCCTCTACACGGAGCCTGCAAAAACAAACTGGAGCGCCGTTATCACCCCATCAACAACAAATGCCTTTGCAACAATCTTTGCGGATCTCCAACCTTTCTTGGGTCGAGAACGTTTGTTTTATCTCGTGCCAACACAGAATAGAGAAGGCATGAGCTTTGTCCAAATCGCTCCAGTTACAAACGAGAACGCCACGCGAGAATCTATCAAAAAGCTCGCTACCCGCGAAAACAAAACGGGCTTCCGACTCAAACATGAACGAACCCGAAAGATGCTCGAGCAAGTCTTCGAACGTTATACCCTGACGTATCAACCCGCGGAGCAACAACCCACCACAAACGCTCCAACAGCAACAACATCCATTTCTGTCGCAACCGTTATGCCCCTCTTTTTGCGCAATGCCGTACTCGAAGTTACCCTCAAGAATGGTCATCTCATCGCGGTCGCCAGTAGCGCAAGCACGATTGAAAGCGAATGCCCAGATTGCCCCTTCCCCATCCCCCGTCTAACACTCAAGCAACGCATCATGACCTATAGTTCCTCCCCAAACATTATTGCAGCCGGCGATGTCTCTACCCTTGCATTCCTCCGGCAACTCATTGCCATGCTCGCCTCCTCTGATATTCAATCAAAAAAACTTTTTTCATCCTTAACAGACGGCTTCCAGTTCTGGCTGACAAGCGAAGCAAACAACACCACCGCACTCTCTATTCGCTTAGCTGCCAATGAAATAGCCTCCTTGCAGAAGGCGTTTCGCGAGGATCGCGAGGCATTGCAAGATACTTTCTTTACGCTGTTTACTAACCAAATGCAACCCGTCAATGAAGCCCCGAAACAGAAACCATGATTGAATTTCGCAATATCAGTGTCCGCTATGGCTCACAAGAAGTCATCCAAAACGTCAATTTCCGCATCAACAAAACCGAACGCGTTGGCATTATCGGTCCGAATGGTTCAGGAAAGTCTACGCTTTTTCGCTTAATCCTAGGGGAGGCAGACCCAGACTCGGGCGATGTTTACATAGAGGAATCACCGCGTATCGGACACATCCGCCAACATCTCGTCGCGGACACCGACGATGAGACGCTTCTTGAGTATGCGCTGCGCGGCATACCAGGCCTTGGGGAGATGGAGCATGAAATCCATGCGCTTGAGCATGAACTCTCTTCCACGAAGGCCGAAGCAGACCGTCAACGCCTGCTCACTAGAATAGGCGATGTCCAAACCGAATTTGAACACCTCGGCGGTTATGAAATCGAAGCCCGTGTCAAAATCTCCTTGGGTGGACTCGGCTTCCCAGTCGAGGCCTTTGACAAACCCTTTAAGAGTTTCAGCGGTGGCTGGCAAATGCGCGCGGAACTCTCCCGCGTCCTAGCCTCGCATCCAGATTTGCTCCTCCTCGATGAACCGTCAAACTACCTTGACCTTCCTGCCGTTGAATGGCTTCAACGTTTTCTGAAGGGATACGAAGGTACACTCATGCTCATTTCGCATGATCGCTACCTGCTTCGTACGCTGACAAACCTCACGGTCGAAGTCGATGCCAACACCGCCACCCGTTACAGTGGCAACCTTGATTTCTATCTGCGCGAACGTGAAATACGCTGGAACAATCTGCTCGCCGCCAAAGAAAACCAAGATCGCCGCCGCGATCAACTTCAACGCTTTGTCGACCAGTTCAAAGCGACGGCCTCCAAGGCATCTCAGGCGGCTAGCCGCATGAAGATGATTGAGAAGATCGACGAGGCCGCTGTCGTCCTTCCCAAGCGCAGCCTGGCGGCCGGCTATCTGCGCCTTGCCCCTGCCCCCCATTCCGGCGCTGAAATCGTCCGCCTCACCTCCGTTGATTTTTCGTATGACGGAACGCAGATGATCTTAAAAAATGTGGACATCACCATCGCACGCGGCGAAAAGGTCGCCATCGTGGGCTTTAACGGCATGGGCAAGACGACACTCCTGCGCATCATGGCCGGCACGCGCAAGCCCACGGCCGGAACCTGCACCCTCGGACACAAGGTCCAGCCGGGATATCTGTCACAGGAATTCTCAGAAACGATCCCGGCGGATGTTTCTGTCTTTGAATGTGCCAAACGATGCAAACCTGGTGCAACGGAAAAAGAACTGCGCTCACAATTGGGTGCCTTCGGATTTTCATCCGAAGATATCGGCAAGCCCGCAGGCGTCCTGAGTGGTGGCGAAAAGATACGTCTCGCCTTCCTGCGTCTTTTCCTTGATCCGACAAACTTCATGCTCTTGGATGAACCGACCACGCATCTTGACCTTGAGGGCCGCACCACGCTAGAAGCCTGTATTCGCAAATACGACGGCACAATCTGCTTGGTCAGCCATGATATCGAATTTGTGCGGAACACCGTTTCATCGATCATTGAAGTGTCACCCGCAGGTGTCCGCCGTTTTCCCGGCGGATATGACTACTACCGTGAAAAGAGTGCCGAACTTGATGCTGGAAAGCCAGCGGTTAAACAAGCCGTGGCACCCCGGTTTGACGCGGACAACGCAACCCTGTCCAACAAAGATCAACGACGGGCCCGTGCCGCAGAGCGTACCAAGTGGTTGCCCAAGATCAAAGTCTTGCGAGAGAAGGTCACCAAGGCTGAGGCAAAGATCGCAGAACTGGAAGCTGAACTGGAAAAGCTCTCCGCCGTCCTCTTCAATCCCTCACCCGAGACCAAATTCGGCGAAACCAACCGTAAAGTTAAGTTCGTGCAAGACCAACTCGCCCACCAAACCGAAGAATGGGAACGCGACGCCACCGAACTTAACGCACTCCTCCAAGAGCAAAAAACCGCAGAAGCTAACGCCTGATTGCCTTTATCGAGTTTTTAGTGCACGATCATGAAATTTCTACGAGCAAAACTTGCACGCGTACTGATTGAATACTTCGGTAGCGATGACCGGAGGATAGATCATGCCTTGAGCGTTCTTCACTACACCGATTGTCTGATAGACAAATTTCCCGGGTGCGATTCGGAAATTGCTATTGCCTCAGCGCTGCTACATGATGTCGGAATTAAAGTTTCTGAAATAAAACACGGATACAACAACGGCAAGACTCAGGAAGAATACGGGCCAGCCGTAGCAGAGGCTTTGCTCAAAGGTATCGGCTTCCCTGCGGATAAAATCGAGATCGTAAAAAATATTATTGGCAACCACCACTCCCCCTCACGCTATGGCTATCCGGAGCTTGCCCTGTTGAAAGCGGCTGATCTGATTGTGAACAAAGCCGATGACCTTCACGAGAACCAAGAGGCAGCATATTAAAGATTACTTCATTGGGATGTTAGAATCTTGAAAAGCGAAAAGATGGAACAAACGAAAGGATATAAAAATGAGAAAAATAGTAGTATGTCTGTCACTCGTCGCGCTGGTCGCTCTTTGGGGTTGTAATTCCAAGAGCAACCCTCCAGCGGAAACAGCTGCGATTGATGCGGCCAAGGCTTGGCTGTCGCTGGTGGACGGTGAGAAGTATGCGGAGAGCTGGGATCAGTCAGCACAGTACTTCAAGGGGGCTGTACAGAAGGGGCAATGGGTACAGGTTATGCAGTCGGGACGAAAACCTTTTGGAAAAAACATCTCGCGAGAGCTCAAGTCAAAGAGCTACAGAACTGCTTTGCCCGGAGCTCCAGACGGAGAATATGTCATCATCCAATTCAATGCCTCGTTCGAGAATAAGAAAGTTGCCCTTGAGACAATTACACCCATGCTGGACAAAGACGGCCAATGGCGAGTTTCTGGCTATTACATGAAATAGAAGATGAGTAAACCCCAAATAGAATTATGCTTGTTCGCCGCGTGTCTGCTCTTCATGGGCTGTCAGAAAAATACGCCTGTTGCGCACGTCGCCGCACAGCGTCTCATCTTCACCGCTGAACACGGTACACAGGCGTTATCGAATGTGACTACCTTTGTCCAAGCCTGTACACCTCGTGATGCCATGACCCCTGGCGCTGAGCACGCCGCACAATGGCTGAAAGAAAAACTCATTTCAAGCGGTCTGCAGAACGCAACAATCGACACCTTTATGGACAAAACCCCAAAAGGTGATCAATCCTTCCATAATGTTGAAGCCATCATCGCAGGACAATCAACACGAACAATCCTCCTCCTGTCGCACTTTGATACCAAAAGCGGTATCCGTCCAGTATTTCAAGGTGCGAATGATGGCGGTTCCTCAACAGGGCTGCTGTTGGAGCTGGCTCGTATCATCGCTGCATCTGGCACACCTCGCGATACCATTCACATCGCATTCCTAGACGGCGAAGAGTGCTGGTTTAATTTTGATGCGCAGGATGGTTTGCATGGTAGCCGACATCTAGCGCGAAAACTGAAAGCCCAAGCGAAGGATATTGCAGCCGTGATCCTCGTGGACATGATCGGTGATCGCGACCTGCATATCCAGTTGTCTCACAACGGAACCGGCGCTCTGCGTGCCTGTGCGTTGCGCGCGGCTGACGCAACAGGCGACCGCGATCATATCGCGCTCTATGACGGAGGGATTCTTGATGACCACCAGCCCTTCCTCGATGAAGGGTTCCCCGCTGTGGATCTGATTGACTTTGAATATGGCGACGCGCCAGAAAATAATAATTACTGGCACACCACCTACGACACCCTTGACAAGCTTTCAGCAGAAAGCCTTGCCATCACCGGACGCATTGTCCTCGAAATGATCAATCAGTTATAGCACCCTTTTCGCTCACACCGTATTCCTTCAGCTTCCGATGAAGCGTACGACGGCTGATGCCGAGTTCCTCTGCGGCACGCGTTCGATTCTCATTGTTCTTCTTAAGGACGGCAAGGATTTTTTGTTTTTCGGTATCCGCAAGCGAACCATCGACCAATGCAGCTTCCGTCGCTTGGCTATCCACATGCTTGATAGCTTCACGAATGTTCAGAGGCACATCATTTACATCCAGACAACTCGCCTGCGAAAGGACCACCATCTTCTCCAGGGTATTGCGCAATTCACGGACATTCCCTGGCCACGCATAATGTGTCAGCAACACCAGTGCCTCGGGAGTAATTCCATCAATCTTCTTGGTATTTTGTTCAGCATATTCTTTTAAAAAGCGAACCGCCAGCAACGGGATATCCCCCACCCTCTCTTTTAACGAGGGAAGCATAATGTCCACAACATTCAGACGGAAGAAGAGGTCTTCTCTGAATTTTCCCTGCTTCACATACGCAGCCAAGTCGCGATTCGTTGCCGCAATAATACGGATATCCACGCTGATGCTCTCTTCACCGCCGACACGCTCAAAGGTCCGCTCCTCCAGCACACGCAGCAGCTTCACCTGCATCGCAGGTTCAATTTCCGAAATTTCATCGAGGAAGAGCGTGCCCCCATCGGCCAGCTCAAAGCGGCCCTTGCGCTGCAACGTTGCGCCCGTGAAGGCCCCCTTCTCATGACCAAACAATTCGCTCTCCAAGAGCGTCGTGGATAATGCCGCGCAATGGACTGCGACGAAGGCTCCCTTGCGTCCGCTCAGCCGATGGATCGCTTGGGCGACAAGCTCCTTGCCGGTTCCGCTGGGGCCCTGTATCAAGACCGAGGCTTGTGTCGGAGCCGTATACCGAATAATATCAAAAACCGCCTTCATGGCTGGTGATTCGCCGATAATCTGTTCCAGACCAAAACGCTCATTGAGTTGCGTCTCCAATGTTTCCACTTTACGCTCCAAAGCACGCGTCTTCAAGGCACGCGCCACAAGCATATCCAGATGGTCAAGATCAACGGGCTTCATCAGAAAATCGTATGCCCCCTGCCGCATCGCATCAACGGCTGTTTCAACAGAACCATAAGCGGTCAGTAAAACACATAGCAGCTCCGGATAGAGCTTCTTCACTTGTTGCAGCAGACCCAGCCCATCAACCCCGGGCATCCTTAGATCCGACAACATGAGCGCCACCTCTGGCTCGCGCGCCAGCACCGCCAACGCAGCCTCAGCGCTCTCCGCAGTCCGCACCTCATAGTGTCGCTGCAACCCACGCTGCAACCCCTCACGCGTGTTTCTATCATCATCCACGACGAGTATCATTGGTTTATTCATTCCCGTCCTCCCAAATTTACATGAACTTCAATCTATCCAGTTCCATAATTCATCAAAAAATAGTTTATCTATCGTTCTTATATGACTTGATAATACTTCATCAGACACCATATTGGGACGTATATCACAATAATAAACACCATCTAATGGCGTAAGCCGAATCGAATATGCTTTAAAGTGACCAGCCAAAAAAGTTGCATTGATTCCATATTGGTTGCTCTTTATACTTTTTTTCCGTTGAACATCATTCAGAAAAATTGCAATATGCGGAATTGAACAACCCGACATACGGCTGAAAAGCAACTTATCAATAAATATTTTATCGATGCGATCCTTGCTTGAGGTTTTAACTGAACCAATTAGCTTAACTTCGTTTTCTCTCTTTAAGACTAAATCATGCTGAAAACTCATTGTTAGCAGTTGATTTCCACGTTCGTCCAGTATTGGCAACTGAACTACCTTTGACTCACAAATAACATTCAATTCCTGGATCAGCAACCGTATAAGTGTTTCAAATATGTCTCCGTTTCTTTTGCGTGCTTGATTCGATTTACCAGTAGAAAGGGCATCAAGCGTTACTGCAATAGATTGTTGCAGTGTATAAACCACCTCCCTAAATGCATTCGCAGTATCGTCGTGCGGTCTTTCTCTGTCTCTCAACATAGACAATATATTTTTAAACAATTCTAATTTATTTGAAAAATTTTCTGCCGAACAAAACAATGACGTATTAATAGGCCGAGTCACGTTATAATGTCCATCTCTGCCATACTGGAAAAACTGATAATGGTTCTCATTCTGTGACACAATGCGTGCTTGCAAACCTTGCTCTATGTATTCAAGATAAGAAGCACAAAAATCATAATATGCCTGAAGATTGTTAAAGTAATTAGGCCTTGTTACCTTACGCACAAGCTGACTTAAACTCATCGAATCGACTCCCTTCTTTCTGCTGTATTGCGATCAAATCGAATCCATTCCTCAATTGATTTCGGTTGTACATTCTTTAACCGATCTATAGCCCACTGATTATACTGCAATGACGAGTCACACCCCATCCACTTACGTTTCAATTGCTCTGCAACGACCAAAGTTGTCCCAGAACCTGAAAAGGGATCGATGACTAAATCATTCTCGTTTGAAGCAGCCAAAATAAGTTTTCGCAAAAGTTCCTCTGGTTTCTGCGTCGGATGCGGCGTCTTCTCACCCATGCCATTACAGGTTGTTGGAATATCAAAAACGTCTTTCGGTTTTGCACCATTCGGATGAGGCAACCAATTATCTCGTTTAACGGTACTACCTTTTCCATAGGCACTTGTTTCGGCTTGTGGATGAGACGGGTATTTTAACGTATGTGCCCCATAAGGTATTCTTATATCATCAACATTTAGTTTGAATGTTGCGGTCTTCCTGAAATGAACAATACTTTCGTGTGATCTACCCCAATCATTTCCCAGATTAGCTTTATTCTTGTAATGCCAGACTAACCATCGGCAACCTTTAAACAGCGGAGCGACACGAGTTTTAATGTCGGCCATAATTTCAGGAAATCCACAAATAAAAAAAGTCCCTTTGGGTTTCAAAACACGCGATACTTCTCTAACCCATGTTTCACACCAGTCAACATAAACATCATGACTGTCAAAAGTATCCCAGTCTGCTTTATTAATGTTGTAGGGTGGATCCGCAAAGACCAAATCAACGCTTGAACCAGAAAGTGTTTTCAGCCACCCAACAGAATCTCCACAATACAATTTCCCGTTTTTTTGTGCGCATTGGCAGGTAATGCTAGCGTGACTATCACAATCATATCGAACAATATCTTCCATGCGTAATGGCAATTTTTCATCACCTGGCCATAATAACATTTGGCCTGACGACAAAAGCGATGGACACTCTTGTGCTGTTAGCAAAACGATGCCTTCTCTATTCAGTGTTCTGCGTATCTTAGGCATGTGGGTACCTAGCGCTTCTCGTAAACAATCCCCAAGAATAATTCGTCGAGAATACATGGAGACCATATTACGAACTGCAAGCAGAGCAGACTGCTCTTGCTTGGGATTCGGATATCGGACTGATTTGTTCTTAGCCACTTATTTGCATCTCCTTTTCCTTCAGCATGCGGATGCGATAGTCGTCACGCGTAAATTAGGCATGTACTTTTCCCGACAAGTCGCCCTCATCCAATCCATAATTCTTTCCTCCGTTAACTCTTCTTGCGTCATAGCCCATTTGCCCAGTTTGATGAGTATTTCCCTAGATGGGTAAAACAATTGCCGCAAGTCTGTTGCATTCACTTGCGTATGGCCATTGAAGCACCGAAAATAATTATCAACGAAAGAGGTGTTCAGATATACAGAGAGGCCATACGCCAATTCTGCTGAAATCCCTTTTTTTTCTTCATGAAAAACATTCAGATGATTTTCAAATGCAAGCCCTAATACATTCCCGAATGTTCCTGGTGAAATAACACTTGCCGAGATACGGCGTTTCTCCTCTTTCGATGAAAATCGTTTAACAACACAATAATAACCAAGCGGGAAAAGCCACTTCTTAGTCTGATCAGCTATAATCAAGGCATTGGATTTTTTTATGTCTGGCTTGGGCCATACGCTTGTATTCAAACCACAGTGTGCTGGATACAACAATGGAACTGTCAACCGCGTTGGCATACGGCTCAAAAAATCCTTCACTCTAAAATCAACAACTGGGCCTGTTGAAACCGATACACCCAGTTCACTCAGGGAATGCGTGAGTCCAGGTAACTGGTCGAGCTGGCATGGTGCGCATGACGTCGGGATGTGGATAAATTGTTCTTTGTCCAACGGCTTAACAATTTCTGAAAACGCAAATGAACTGACATGATAGTCATGGAAGGTGTCATCTGCTGACATCGATATCAAAACATCACCCTGCTTTGCACACTTTTCAAGCTTAATAACAATATTCTCTTGCAGGACGTTATCGTCTTTAAATGCTGATTTTCGTGAGTCGAACAAGTGAATTTGTTGAATTGCTGTCTCTCTTAGAATCAACTTTCTAAATGATTTGTAGTAAGGACCATTGCAAAAGCTACGCGGAATAATTGCAACGAGTTGGCCTCCGTCATCAAGCAATTTTATACTTAATGCGACAAAAGCTGAATAGAGATTGACCGTTTCAATGTCTACACACCGAAGCAAGTTTCTGGCAGATGACGAAGTTGCTATCTTCTTGTACGGAGGGTTAAGAATAACATGAGTAAATCGTCTTTCGGGCTCAAACTGCAACCAATTAACAGCTGTCTCAATAAAATCACTTGTGATGATTTCAGTATCCGTAGCTTCCAAGGTTTTGGCCAGATCAAGGTGCAATTTCGTGTCTATTTCACAAGCCGTTATTTTAATGGGGCTAAACTGAAGCTTCTCATTTTCCAAAAATGCTATTGTTAATGAACCAATTCCTGCACCAGGATCAAGTAACCTGCATTCTCTCTTTCCTCTTCCGTCAAACAAGGAGGCAAGAAAATCGGATGTCGCTCGCGGTGTTAAAAATTGACCCAGTTTCGCCTTTTCATCAGCGCCCGTATGTTTTGATACCTCCTTCCGTCTTTGTTCAACAATGTTTTTTCGCTCACATGAAACAGCCACAGAACTTACTGAGCGAACAACTAAACGATGAGGAATTTGTTCTTCTAAAGGCCAAAGCAACAGTTGGCCTGACTTTAAAATTTTCGGGCACTCGTATTCGGTTAAAAACGCGAATCCCTCTTTATTGAATGCTCGCTGAACGAATGGCATGTATTCACTCAATGCCTCATGGACATGTGCCACCGTCACAATTTTTCTTGCATGCGAAGAGACAAAGCTCTGTATCTTCGTTGCATCAATTGCAGCTTTTGCAGGTGAGGGATAAAGAAGCTGTTTATTTTTTCTACCCATGATCATACGCTCTGATTTTCCTTCAACATGCGCACACGGCGTTCATTGCGGGGAAGGCGGATTTTGAAACAGGCGCCCTGACCTGATTTGCTGGCGACTTCGATTTCCCCATTATGGTCTTCAACGATACGCTGGACAATCATCAACCCCAATCCACTGCCCTTTTTCTTAGTGGTATGATAAGGCTCAAAAATACTTCCGAGATCTTCCTGCAAAATACCAATCCCCGAATCAATAAACGAAATATCCACAAATGCATCCCCGACGCTGAAAACAATTCGCAGTGAGCCGCCATCCGACATGGCCTCAAGTGCATTCTTGATGAGATTGAAAAAAACCTGCTTTATCTGCTGCCTGTCTAGACGTACAGAAGGTACAACTTCCGGAATGTCCACAGAAACAGTGATGGCTCTGTTCTTAAATTCACTCTTTAAAATCTTCAGCGTCTCCTCCAGAACCTCCGAGGGGGATTCCGGCATCAGCACGGGTTTACTCGGACGTATCGCCCCAAGAAATTGTGTGTTGATGGTATCGAGTCGGGCAATTTCCGAGCGGGCGACATCCGTCAACTCCTGCAACGACTTACGCACTGCCTCGTCCTTAACCTCGCATAACTCCCGTGACAGCAACTGCAAATGAATATTGAGTGCATTGAGCGGATTGCCGATTTCATGAGCAAGTCCAGCGGCCAGATTCTTGATTGCGTTGATCCGCTCCGACTCGATAACCGATGCCTCCTGCTTCCGTTCATTCGACACATCGCGCAGAATAATCAATACGCTTTTAACATCCACATCCGACTGATTAAACGGCATCGCATAAAAATGGATAAATCGATGTGCCGGATAATGTACTTCGATTTCGCGCGTCACGATACGCATCCATTCACGCTGCTCATGTTCATCTTCGGAAGGCATATCCAACAAATGTTCCCAGTCCCAATCCCGAAGCAATCTCAATACGGAACGACCTTTAGTCCTTGAAAAATCAAGCCCCGTCATCTTTTCTGCAGCTCGGTTCGCAAAGAGCAGTGTACCCTCATTATCGATGACCAATACCCCCTCCTGAATCGTTTGAGAAATGGCTTCCAAAAAAATACGTTCTTGAGACAGCCGCGTCATCTGCGTCTGAAGACTTTCAGAATCCAGTTTATCAATACGTGCTACCAACCTGTCGAAAAATCCAGATGGCATATTCACAACCTCCCTAAAAAAAGAGTCATTTTGTCCCTATTATACACAA
>SESA01000651.1_pt1 | contig 21295 bp, 16 predicted proteins | sample 3171451 | NCBI WGS metagenome assembly SESA01 (sample SAMN06051862, study PRJNA518727) | freshwater metagenome | biome: subpolar coniferous forest; feature: holomictic lake; material: water; isolation source: holomictic Lake 227, 8 m depth | place: Canada: near Kenora, Ontario | collected...
TTGAAATAGTGTGATGATATTGGCAAGGCTATCCCAAAAAATTAAACATAAAGTGCTGCCATGCGCCGCCAATAATAACCGCTATGCGCTCTGTCGTCCCAAAGCAATAGTTGATGATGTATGTTTTTTTGCCACAATATTGAACTTAAGTGTTCATTATTGGGTAAAAAAGGATCTTCTTTGCCAATGACCAGGGTAATATCCATTTCCCTTAGCTTGTTTAAACGCCAGGAACAGTCCAGGTTAGGTAAAAAATGGCTGGGCGTATGAAAATAAATATCTTCATTATAAAAACCATCGAACAGGTCGTTAAAAAACTCTACATTCAGGGTAAGATCATAACGACCCGAGAAGGCAACCAGCTTTTTAAAAAACTGGGGGTAACGAAATGCAATATTGGTGGCATGAAATGCACCCAGACTTAAGCCATGAGAAATTACACACTCATGCTGATTTTTGCTGTCCATAAAGGGTAATACTTCGTTTAGAATGTATTCTTCATAGTCTATATGGCGCTGGATACGTCCATGAGGATGCGCCCAGTCACAGTAAAAACTTTCAATGTCGATACTATCGATACAATAGAGTTGTAGCCAGCCTTGTTCTATTTTGTGCTTTAAAGCGTGGACTAACCCTAGTTTTTCATACTCATAAAATCGTCCCAAGCGAGAAGGAAAAACCAACACCTTTGCACCGGCATGACCAAATACCAGTAATTCCATATCGCGCTGCAGTCGATCGCTCCACCATTTGTGATATTCACGATTCATTTATATCTCCTGTGTTTAGGGGGGATTGGTGTTCGCCAAGTGATGCAAAAAAAGCATCCAGTTGATTAAGAAGTTCGTGCTCTTGCTGTCCTTGAGCCGGGTAGTTGTGATGCCCTGCCTCCAAGATAAACAGTTGCTTTTCGTTGGGTAATGCGTTGTAGATTGCAAACTGTCCGGGGGGCGCGACACAAGGATCAAATGTTGCACAGGCACAATGCATGGGTTGGGTAATGCGCTTTGCTGCCAAGGCGGCATCGTAATAGCGCAAAACAGCAAGCGTTTGTTTTTTGTGGGTTTTATAATATTCTTGAACGCTTTTTGCGCTGCCGTTGGTGGGCAGTCTTAAGCGTAACGGGTGATGACCAAACGTGGGTACATTGAAGTGGCCTTTACTAATACGCGATTCCCACGCCAGCGCCAAAGCGCCAATACCGCCACCAAAACTGATGCCCAGATAGCCCAAATGTCCCCTTAGCTGAGGAAACAGGGACAGCATCGTACTGACTGCCAGCCATAAATCATCAACACACCCTCCCAGAATATAGTGATCTTTCTGGTTAATATTGTGTAGTACATGCCAATAAGGCTCGGAAGAAATAGTCGGTTGGGCGCTAAGTGACAGGCCACGAAAACAGGGAAACAACAAGGCCGCATCTTTAAAGGGCAAGTGATAATCAGGCTCATCACGTCCTCCATAGCCGTGCCCGACAATAAAGCCACGTTTAATTACCCCGGAAGTCGGCACCATTAACCAGCCATGAATAGGACAGTTATCGGTAGAGGTGTAACCTATCTCAAATAAACGCCACCCCAGCTTATCTTCGTTGATAATTTTTGTGTGGGGTTGCGGATCAAGGGTTAAGGCTTTTTGATAGCGCTGTTGCCAAAAGCAATCAAAATCCTTCGGTTTTTTCGGCGTTTTTACAGCAAGCAACTGGTCAAGCGTGTATCCATAAGTTGGATCAAAACTGTAGTTAACGGTATCCATAATTTTTTTATTGTCGCCTGATATTAATGTAATCCCAAAAGCACTGACCTTTATAACACGGTAATTATTACAGGATTATTTACACATAAAAAGGAGGTCAATCAATAGTCATTGTTCAGTAAATTATTACTTTTTGCCAGATTTTTTAACTTTTCATTCGAAGCAATCATCGGTAGCGCGAAAAACAAAAAATCAGTTTATATTTTCACGTAAATAATACCGGAAACATTGTTTTTAGGCAGCTAATAATCTTTGAGTTAAATTAATATTTATCAAATAACCCATTAATTTCAAGTAAAAGCAAGTCTTAACGAGAAATATAAGATAAAACTTATTTACTGTTTTATATAGGTGTGTTATAAGGAATCGGTTATGTTTTTATCTGTACGATTGCTACAGATAGCCATTCATATATCTCCTGCATGTAAATACGCAATTAACAAATTGCAACAAATTATCAGGCTCTTGTTTGCGATTATGAAAAATAACCACAATCAAGGTGGATTAATTACCATCAAAAGCATTGAGCGTTTATCTGTGCGACATCAATCCAAATGATTAAGTCGTGCTTGATGCCAATCAATACTTTTTAAGGGAACCAGTCTATGACAGATGAACCTTTAGTGCTATTGATTGAGGATGATAAACCCTGCTCCAATTTACTGAAATTCATGCTTTCCAGGAGCGGCTATCGCGTGTTGGTTGCAGAAGACGGTTTGTCTGCTAAAAACAAAATTAACATCCTTTCTCAACCACCACACCTGGTGTTATTAGACTTGATGATGCCCTTTGTCGATGGGTATCAATTACTTCAGCAGATTCGTCGCAAGCCGGAATGGGTTAACACCCCAGTCATCATTCTTAGTACTAAAACCGAGGAGAAGAATATCGTCCGTGCTTTTGACTTGGGGGCATTCGATTATGTAACCAAGCCTTTTCAACTAGGTGAATTGCTGGCCCGGATTCGCTGCCAGATAAACAACAGGCTGCACCATGGCTAATGGTCTGTGGTTTTGTCTATTGTGGCTTGCTGTTTCGCGATCCTTGTATGCCGGCGACAAACAAGAACTGATTGATATTAACGTCCAGACTGGGCGCTACGTGGCGGCAGAGTCCCTGTTGCGTCAGCAAATCGAGACCCGACCAACAAACTTGGATGCCCATTTTCAACTTGCCAAGTTGCTGTCATGGCAAAAAAAATTTAAGGAAGCAGAGCTTGAGTACCAATTACTTTTAGCTCGCGAACCCGGTAACGCCGATTATTTACTTGGATTAGCACAAGTCTACGTATGGCGAGGCGATGCACGCACCGCGTTGCCTTTGATTAAAAGAGCACAATCACTTTCGCCTGCCGATCCTGATATTTGGCGCTTACATATTCAGGCTCTGATTATCTTAAATGATGCAACTTCGCGTCAGCAAGCTATCATTGTTCAGCAACAGGCTTCCAGCCGATTTCCCAAGTTGAGCTGGCCTGTGGTTACCAACAGCGTAAAGCCCAGCCAACTCAATGTTACCAATGAGTCCCAGCAAGCAACCGGCAACGGACAGGATCCCATATTTGATCTTATTCACCGTAACCAGATCGAATTAGGCGGATCGTATGATTACTTAAGTAAAAACAAAGGCTTTTGGCGTTCTGAATATCTTAGTTTTGAGCATCGCTTCGCGCCGCAGAAAGTTGTTTACGGCATGTTTTCGCAAATAGAACGATTTGGCCTTAACGACGAGCAGTCTTTGCTGGGCGGCTATTATCCTTTATTGCCAAAGTTAACCCTGAATCTTGAAGGTAATGTCACTCCGTCGCCACAGGTATTGGCCAAAAATAGTATCATGGCATCGCTACAAGCGGGTCTTGGCTATAATTGGTTTTTAACGGGAGGTTTTAGACACAGCGAATATGGCACAGGCCCTATGCAGCAGGGTTTTTCAACCTTGGAAACCTATTTCTCCGATTTTCGCGCCGCTTACACGGTTAGAGTTACCGATTCATTAAACAGAACCCAGTTTGGGCATAGTTTCAATCTGTCCTATTACTATCAGGACACCAGTTATATCAAGCTAAGCTATAGCATGGGGGCAGAAAACAGCGGTTTTCAGGGCGTTATTTTGGACACACAGGCCTTCGCATTATACGGTCGACATTGGTTCAATCAAGACTGGGCTTTATCCTGGGCGCTGGGACATATCGAACAAGGCACAGCCTATAATCGTGAAGGAGTAAGTCTTGGGCTTCGCCGCGCTTTCTGATATCCGGGTTGTCATTGCTTTTTGGATAGGTGCAATTTCAACGCTGCTGACTGTAATTATACTGTTGGAAGTCCTACGAATGCGGATATGGTCGATGCTCAGGGAACGTCATAGTCGCCAATTTCGAGAAACTATACAGGACTTTCTTATCCGGTATCTCGCTGGAGAAAAACCTGATGCACCGAAGATCACTAGTCGCGATTTGCCGGATTTTCTTTTCCAGTGGATACATTTTCAGGAAATACTTCGCGGCGACAGTAAGCTACGACTTAATCAAGCTTTACACGATTTTGCCCTGGAAGCAAAAATCCGTAAGCTATTGCGTAAAGGCGCTTTCGAAGATCGCTTGATCGCGGCAACTGCGCTGGGGCATTTAGGCGACAGGCAGGCTTGGGATCAGCTATTGATTTTACTCAACAAGCCGTCACCTTTGCTATCGATAACAGCAGCACGAGCTTTGATTATGATTGATTCCGTTAAGGCACGCGACATCGTCGTACCGCTAATTATCAGGCGTCGCGACTGGATGCCTACCCGTCTGGCACTGATATTAAAACAGGCTGACCCAGTATTTCAACAGGCATTCCTGACGGACTTGGATCTCTATGCACAAGAATCTCCCCCTTATCTGCCACGCCTGATGCGTTTAGTCACAGCCCTTCAGCTTAGCCAGCCATTGCCGTTTGTCAGAAAATTCCTGATGACCAGCCACGACCCCAATCTGTTGGCTGCCAGTCTGCGACTGGTTTACCATCCATCGGAACTGGATTTGGTTCGAGGACTTTTTGGTAACCCGCACTGGTCGGTACAGGTGCAGATAGCCGTCGTATTAGGTAAGATAGGGATGCCACAAGACGCTCACTATCTCTTGTCGCTGCTCAATTCTAAATATTGGTGGGTGCGTTACCGAGCCGCTCAGTCGCTGGTTCAATTGCCGTTTATTAACCACCGAGCCGTCAAGCACCTGATTAAAAGCCGTACCGATGTCTTTGCTCATAATATGTTGCAGCATATCGTCGCCGAAAAGGAGCGCAGATGAGTGAATTCCATATTGATTTAAATCAGTTCGTCAGTTTCAGTGAATGGTTTTTTTTGGGATATTTCGTTTCCATCAGCGGCTGTTATATGTTGCTTAATTTGATCGCGTTTTTTAATCTCAAAGCCTACATGCCGAATAAAGTGCTGGAAAGTTTGCCGCAAATATATTCCGGACTGGAGCCACCCGTTAGTATTTTGATTCCCGCTTATAATGAACAAGAGACCATAGTCGCGTCGATTCAATCGATGCTGCAACTCAGTTACCCATTATTTGAACTGATCGTTGTCAACGATGGCTCAAAAGACAGAACCCTGGAGATTTTAAAGAAAACTTTTGATTTGTTGCCGTTTCCTGAAGCATATCACAAACGCCTAAAAACCAAGGCGGTACGCGGCATTTACCAGTCTGCTTGGTACCCGAACCTGCGGGTGATCGACAAGGAAAATGGTGGTAAGGCAGATGCGCTTAATTCCGCCATCAATGCTTCTCGCTATCCGTTGTTTTGCAGTGTCGATGCCGATAGTCTTTTACAGCGCAACAGCTTGCAGAGAATTACTTATCCATTCATGGAAGATCATCGAGTTGTTGCGGTCGGTGGCACAGTGCGGGTGGCAAACGGCTGCACCATAAGAGACGGTTTTCTCAAGGAAGTGGGCCTGCCGGATAATTTACTGGCTTTGTTTCAGGTTGTCGAGTATCTACGCGCCTTTCTTTTTGGCAGGTTGGGCTGGTCGGTTTTAGAAGGTTTGTTGGTTATTTCCGGCGCGTTTGGTCTTTTTCGTAAGGACATTGTGCTGGAAATCGGCGGCTTCCGCACCGATACAGTTGGCGAAGACATGGAATTAGTGGTGCGCATACATCGTCTATTGCGCAAGCAAAAAATGGCTTACCGAATGGTATTTCTGGCAGATCCCGTTTCCTGGACAGAGGTGCCGGAAGACCTTAAAACGTTGAAAAATCAAAGGATCCGATGGCAGCGCGGTTTATGTGAAAGTTTATTCGGCAATTTTGGTTTGCTGTTCAGCCGTAACGGAGGCGTTCCTGGCTGGCTGGCATTTCCGTTTATGTTGATCTTCGAATGTTTCGGGCCGATGATAGAAGTAACAGGCTATATTCTGATGGTTATTTTTTATTGGCAGGGCTTTATTTCCTGGCCGGTGTTTTTGATCTTCATCTTTGCGGCTATCGCCATGGGCTTGTTACTTTCCTTGTCCAGTTTGCTACTTGAAGAAATGTCCTTTCATATCTATGACCGACCCAAGCAACTACTCATTTTGTTGTTTGCGGCGATACTGGAAAATTTTGGTTTTAGACAATTGAATTCACTTTGGCGACTAATGGGACTGTTCCGTTGGATGTTCGGTAAAAAGCACGGTTGGGGCGAAATGAAAAGAAAGCAATCATCCCAAAATAAACTGGAGGCGAAAAAATGATCACTGATTTATTTATGCGGTTTTTGACGGATGTTATTAATAAGTTCAAGTCAATTAGTTGTCGAAAGGGATTGTATTCTTTTTTGATGTTATTGGGCATCTCCTGTCAAAGTAATGCCGCTTGGTTATCGATGTGTCCCGATCTGCCTTTATCGGTGCTTAATAATCGTGATGAAGGCTATTTTTCTCATTTTCTTAATGCGCAAGAAAAAATAATCATATTGAGGATAACTGCAACGAAACCAGAGAATCCAGGCTGCGAAACCAAGGAGTTGCCAGTTGGTGCCGACAAGGTAAGCTGGGCGGGTTTTGCGAAACCAGCAATCAACAAAGCCAGACAAATCGCTTTGCAAGGCCGGGAGCTAAACGGCCACTTTGCCGTCAGTGAAATTATTGTCCCAGACGCTTCCGACGCTGCCCTGGCAACTTTGGTCGACAAACCCAAACCCGTTTATAGACCCTTGCTGACAGCTAAAGCTCGTCGTTTTTTGCCTTTGCGTGCAGGCTGGTTCTGGTCACCTGATTCCTGGCTGATCAGGCCGCAGAAAATTTTTGATAGCCAGACAACTCTTGGCTTAAAACGTATTTATATGACCGTGCCTGTCAGTAAAGGTCAGGTGCAACACCGCGAACAATTACGGAAATTTTTGCAAATTGCACATCAACACGGTTTGCAGGTATGGGCAGTATTAGGTGATCCCGAAGCGGTGCTGGAGCGGGAAAAACAAAGTTTTCTTGCATTGGTTCATGCTTATCAGGTTTTCAATACCGATGGCGGTCAACAGAAGCTGGATGGTCTCCAACTGGACATCGAGCCGTATTTATTGCCCGGATATCAGCTAAATCCGGCCATCTGGCTCCAAGCAGAGGCGAAAACCGTCAATGCCGCCCATCAAATTGCGCCCTCTCTACTCCTCGATATGGTTCTGCCTTTTTGGTTTGAACCCTTGCAAGGCGATGCCGCCAAGCTCCTGGCTGATGTCGAAGCGAGTATTGGCAGTATAACCGTGATGAATTACCGCACCGATCCGGAACAAATTCGTGAGTTTGCGGAAAAATTCCTGGCTTGGGGCGAACTGCGGCAAAAACCGGTTTATATTGCCTTGGAATCGCTACCCATACAGGAAGAAGACCTGCATGCTTATAGAGAAGCCGACAGTGGAGAGCTTTGGCAATTCGATTTTAAGACTTCCCCTGTTCTGGTTCTGTTACGAGAACAAGTACAGCAATTACCGGGAGGAAAGGCTTACCGCTTATCACATAGTCGAAAAATAGACGGTTCCGGCACCAGTTTTTTTCGACAACCTGGCGAACTAATGAAATTACTGCCTACTTTGGAAACTCAATTCGGTGCATGGTCCTCATTTGCTGGTATAGCTTTGCATGGTCAAGAATAGCTATAACAGGTTAATCAAGGAACCGGGGCTAAAATCGCCAGCCAATACTCGAAAAGTGGGTTACCAAAGCCGGGACAGATAACATCCCTCAAAGGGATGTTATCTGTCTAATTGTCCTGCTTTAAACTGGGCGTCGAAAAATGCAAAAGCATGTGATAAGTTAGCCACCGCTAATTGTAGCAAGTAAGACAGCATTTTATTGATTCACACTATTGCATTACAATTTATCGGCTTCCCTTAATGAGCTGTAAAGTAGCGTTTGCTTCGACGTGTTGCGGATTTAGCTGCAACACCTTTTTAAAATAGTCGACTGCATCAGGCAGACGACCTTGTCGAAAACGTATCAGCCCCATGCCGTTGAGCGCTTCGATATTTTCAGCATCGCTGTTGATAATTTGGGTAAACTGTGCTTCAGCAGCGCTCAAATTGTTTTCGCGTAAATCACAATAGGCCAAGCCTAAAAGCGGTTCCTTGGCTGTCGGCATTGCAGTTGCCGCGACAGTGAAATATTTTCGTGCTGTTGTCATATTTTCGAGCCGAAAATCGACCCAACCGTGTAATAAAATCGCTGCAGGTGATAGCTGTTTCATGGCATCAAGCAGCTGTTGCGCCTGTCGATAATTACCTTCAAGATAATTTTTTTCAGCAGCATCCAATTGCATGTCAAGCTGACTGCGTTGCCCTTCCCGCAAGGTATAACGGCCAACATTGAACTGCCGGTTTTCCAGTAAATTTTTAACGGTAGCAACACGATGTATACCCAGATAGCAATGCAAATATACTTTGCCTTTGGTTGCTGCTATAGCCTCTGCGGCCGCCTTGGCGTTATTGTCGTAATAAGTCCCCATCTTTTGTCCAAAAATACTGGCCATCGGGAAATTCAGAAACTTCATCTGATAGTGTTTAGCCAGTACCGACTCTTGTTCAAGTAGTTGTTTTTCATAAGGTAAGGCAGGATCTAACAAGCTAACTATCGTCTCAATACCATGCTCTTTTAGCCGTTTTATATCACTTTCAACCGGATAGGGGCCGATAATGATGTCGGCAGAAATGTCCGAGATTTCCCCGCGTAAAATTCGCATGACAGGATTGTCCGGAGTAATCAATACCACATAGGCGACAGAAGAAACTAATAAACACCAGAAGAGAAGTTTAATAAAAAAGCGTAGGTAAGCAGGCATTTTCGTTAGATCCCAATGTTAATTTAGTATGATCACTTCATTAATAATAAACCCTGAATGATCGCTGTATTTGCTCAAACTCATAGAGGTAGGGTTGTGCTACCTGATGATTATTAACTACGACCAGCAGATCGTGAGAAAAAACGGACGTGTTGTACCAGTTAAAGCTGCCTTCAATGACGATGGAGTCGTCGATAACACAATATTTGGAGTGAATCGGTGAGTAAGGGACGGTGTGATCATCTTGTCCATAGACCAAACCTACCGGAATACCGACATCTTTTAGGCGTTGCACGGCGGGTAACAAGGGGCGTTTAAGCTCATCCGCCATCGGTCGTGCTACACCAATCTTGCCTTGTCTGGCTAAATGTCCGTTAAAAAGAACATGTACATAAACCCCTCTGTCCTGGGCGTGTATCAAGGCATCGACGACGCTGTCATGATGATCGCCCAACAGGTCACCCATTAAAAACAAACACAGCTTGATCGAATGCCGGGCGTGGTGAATTTCAGCCAGGATGGCATGATGCGGACGGTAAGGTTTGCCGTTAAGCATCATCTGTCTGCCGAAGGTATAAAGCAGATTGAAATGGCTTAAGGGATTAATGCCGTATTTTTGATTGACTCCGCCGCGTTGGCTCTGAAATATATTATCAAGCAACCGACAGATACCCTTGGAATGAAAAGTCATCCCGGATTCCCAGTTAGCCCACCAGCGATCGAAGGTAATATTAAATGAACCCAGTATACAATCCTCATCGTTAAAAATAACAAATTTGGTATGCATATCCGGTTCAACTTCAATGAGGTGATGTTGGGGGGTGCAAAAGACGCCGACCAGTTCAACCCGGGCACGCTTTAGTCGGGCATAGTTATGGCTGTGGGTCAGGGTCATTTTGCGCCAGTCCACAATACACTGAACCAGGACACCCTGATGACTGGCATGAATCAAATGGTCAATAAAATCCCTGTCATCAATGCAGTCAACACTGACTTTGATGGTACACAGTCGACCAGGATTTTCCCACTTGCTACGGATCACCTTATCAATATGATCATGGATAAAGCGCTTGGGATGATAAGGGTGGTACAGGTCGCCTTTGGTAAACTTGGGAATCAGGTTTAAGGATTCAAAATGATGATTATACCAATCAGCGTCACTCTGTAATTCGGCGGCATTTAATTCATAAGTTCGATAGGTATTAGGTGTTGCCCATTCTCCTGTGATCTTTCTATGTTGTTGATGCCCATCCTGCGCTTGTTGGCTATCCATGAAAATGTAGTCATTTTGCGAAGGGATAGAGTGCTCATTCAGATGGACAATGAAAGAAAACTTGACGCTGCTAATCGGACCAAAGTCATTGGAAAACGGCAATATATAAAAGTCGCGTGTACAGCGTTTGTGGCGATCCCATTGAACATCAAAGGCATCGGTATCAATAATATATTTTTGGCTGATACCATGGTCACGATACACTTTAAGTACAACTTTTACATTAGCCTGAATGCCAAAGAATACATCAAATTCTATTTTTCCCCAGCGGACATCAAATTTTTCATTTAAATCATTGGCTCTTTGAAAATAACCGCCTAAATGTCCATGAACGGGCATGGCATAGTGTTCTGCTAGTGGCATGTTATGTCCTTGTATAAGTTTAAGATTATATTGTTTTTGTACATTTTTATTAATATTTTTAGGTCGTTTGGCAGGCGCTCAATACGACAAATTTACTTAGGTTCAAAGGTCATAAAATAACCACAATGATCTGAAACCGGGCCATAATCTTGTTCAGTAAATAATACCTTTCCTGACGTGATTTGCAGGTCACTGGCCTTGTTCATAAAAATATAGTCAATACGATAATCATCAGCAAGGTAATCTTGCCAGTGGGGATCATTGACTTTAAATATTTTCTCAAAGGCATCATGGTCGTTGACGGCTAAAAACTGGTCTTCATATTCATTGGCACTCACTACCAAATTATAGCCTTCGGTTCCTGCCGTGATATTAAAATCACCACACAGCATTGTGCCAGTGACATCGCCGGTTTGGTTATCGGCAGCCCAGTTACCCAATGTTGTAAACTGCTCCGAAAAGCCGTCATCCCACCAACTTAGATGGGCCGAAAAAAAATTGATCAAGCCCAGGTAAGGTACATGCACTTGTGCCATAACCACTTTTCTGGAATGAATGCTGTCGGCACTATGGCTGTTTGAAACATACCTTGAGTCCTGTTTTAACAGCGGGTATCGACTCAGGATGGCAACGCCTTCGCGGTATTTATCAAAACCCTTGTGCGACCAATCGGTGTAAAGATGAAACGGGTGCTTAAGGCGATCATTAATTATGTTGGCCGAATTTGTATTCCAGTCACCGTTGCCATCGTTCCAAAGTTCAGCCACTTCCTGAAGGCAGACAATATCAGTATCCAGTTCGTTAATTGCCTTGGCTATTTGTGAAAACTTATAGTCTTGATTGTCTTCCTGATAGCAGTGTAGATTTAAAATCATCACTTTAAGTGGTTCATGACTAATCGAGAAATTGTTACCCTGGTTATTGTCCCAAAAAATCTGATCGCTGCCTTCACAGCTTATGGTGTATTGCAATTTAAACGCGTTATCTATGTTGAGTAATATTTTCCAAAGTTGCGTGCCGTATTGATTTGGATTTCTGGCATTGCTGTGCGAGGTTTCATCCCAATAGTTGCGTTTAAAATGACAGGGCGTTTGATGGGTATGTTTCCAGTTGTCGGTTGTCCAATGAATCGTGACAGCTTTGGCTTGTACAGACTGATTGACCGCTGCGGTAATCAGCACAAACTTTTGCTTATCATGCAGTTTGGTGTCAAAGCCAATATTGAGAACCGGCTGCGTGGAGATGACTTTAATGCCGGAATCTGCCTGGCTTGAATAATTCAGGCCGTGGTTGTTATCCCAATATTCATTGCCTTGAGTTTGGTAGCACAAGGCAAATTCAATATTACCCGGAAGCGATTTATCGGCGGTAAAATTAACGGTTGTCTCGGCTCGCCAGTATTCTTTATCGTTGTTCAAGTTGCTGTGCCAGGTTGAAGGTAGCGTGTGCCACACACCGTCTTCGCCCGCCCAGATAACATCAACCTTCTTGTCCGGGCTTAAGTTTTCTATCTGTATAAAAAAACACAGCGCCTGTTGAAGAACCCTTTTTTTTCGGGATATTATATTTTCAACATACAGCAATTGGATTTCATTCATCTGACGACTCTCTCTAAAATGCGGTAACTATTCAGCCGTTAAAAAATAGAACACCGATGACACGGATTTGACTGATAGACACGGATAAGGGGACGTTTTTTAATGCCATGAAAATTTTACCTATAAACAGTTAAGGCATTTTGGCATTCCTTCATAGAAGTCCAAAAGCGGTTGACACTTTTTTATCACAAAAATACTAATAATATCTGTTGGGTTAGGCGCTGGCTGTAACCCGACACACGTACTTCGATTTGTCGGGTTACGCTTTCGCTAACCTACGCGACTAAAATGCGCACATAGCATTCAATGGGTTGCTGGATACGATATGCACGTTTTTATTTAAAGGCTTTCGTATAACGCCAGATACTGCTCGGCACTGTGCTTCCAGGAAAAATCTTTTTTCATCGCATTAAGTTGCATTTTCTTCCAGGTTTCAGGAATGCTGTATAAAATCAGGCTGCGTTTGATAGCTTCCAGTAAAGCACCTGAACCGGCTTCGTTAAACACAATGCCGCTTGCTGTGTGGTTGGCCAATGTTTCCGGCAAGGTATCAGTCACGGTATCTGCCAAGCCGCCTGTTTTTCTGACGACAGGAATAGTGCCGTAACGTTGGCTGTACATTTGATTTAAACCGCAGGGTTCAAATCGCGATGGCATCAAGAAAATATCCGCTCCCGCTTCGATAAGATGAGCCAATGCTTCATCATAACCAATTGATATCGCGATTTTATCCGGGTATTCAAGAGCCAGCTTTCCTAGCTGTTTTTCAAAGTCTTTATCGCCACTGCCCAGCAATACAAATTGCATGTTCAGGTTAACCATCTCGGGAAGACATTCCAAAATAAGGTCGATGCCTTTTTGTTCTACCAGTCGACCAATTAGCCCAAAGAGGGGGATACGATCATTAACCGGAAGTGCAAAGCGGGCCTGTAGTGCAGACTTGTTAAAGTGCTTTTTGTTGAGTGTTGCAGCAGTATAAGGCTGAGTAATCAAAGGGTCTGTTCCAGAATCCCATTGATCGAGATCAATCCCGTTAAGGATACCGCCTAAATATTCTTTGCGATGATCCAGCAGTCCTTCAAGACCATAACCAAATTCTGGTGTTTGAATTTCCAAGGCATAAGTCGGACTCACGGTGGTGATGTGATCGGCATAAACCAGTCCGCCTTTAATAAAAGACAGCATTTCATGAAACTCCAAGCCGGCGGGATGCCATAATTGACCTGACAGGTTTAATAAGGCTGCGGTACTGGCCGGGAATAAACCTTGATAGGCCATGTTGTGTATGGTGAATACGCTCGATGGCCGGTCGTGTTCAAGTGATAAAAATGCGGGAACCAAACCGCTTTGCCAATCGTTACAGTGAACAACGTCGGGCTTCCAGTCCTGATTAATTCTATCCATAGCCGCTTCAACGGCAATGCGACAAAACAAGCCAAAGCGTTCTGCATTATTAGGCCACGGTTCGCCTTTTTCATTGACATAAGGATTGCCCGGATAATTGTAATACGCCGGATAATCAACCAGCCAAACGATGACATTACTAGCCGGTATGCGGGTTTCAAGAATATTAATATTCCGGTTATCAACCCGTATAGAGCAAAGAAAACGGACGTTTTCACTGGTTTTTAAGGCTTGATAATTAGGGATAATCAGTTTTATGTCATTAGACAATTCAGCCAATGCTTTAGGCAAACTGCCGCAAACATCAGCAAGACCTCCGGTTTTAATCAGAGGGTGAGCTTCGCTGGTAACAAAAAGAATTTTTTTCATATATGATTTAAGAGCAGGTGCAAGGTGCAAGGTGCAAGGTGCAAGGTAATCATTTTTAACCTTTAACCTTTAACCTTGCACCTTTAACCTAATTTATAGTTTTAGAATCAAAGCGCCCAACGGCGGCAATTTAAGTTTAATTGAATGCGGTTGATTCATCCACGGCACAGGCTCTGATACCACGGCACCATTACCCATGTTGCTGCCATCGTAATAGCTGGAATCTGAATTAAAAATTTCAGAATAAGTACCCGCTTCAGGTACACCGAGTCGATAATTTTCCCTTGGAACGGGAGTGAAATTAAGCACAATAATTAACTCTTCAAGTGTATTTTTACGACGGTAACTGATAATGGACTGCTCAACGTCATGACAATCAATCCATTCAAAACCATGATGATCAAAATCATGACTAAATAAAGCCGGATGGGTTTTATACAAGTGATTAAGATCTTTAACCAAGGTTTGAACGCCTTTGTGATGGGGGTAATCCAGCACATACCAATCTAAATCTTTATTGGCATTCCATTCAGTACCTTGTCCAAACTCACAGCCCATAAACAACAGTTTTTTACCCGGATAGGTAAACATAAATGTGTATAACAGTCGTAAATTAGCAAAGCGCTGCCATTCATCCCCCGGCATTTTGTTAACTAATGAACCTTTCCCATGCACCACTTCATCATGCGAAAAAGGCAGGGCGAAGTTTTCTGTAAAGGCATAGAGCATACCAAAAGTTAGCTGATCATGATGGTACTTACGATGGATGGGTTCCTCGCTCATGTACGAGAGTACGTCATGCATCCAGCCCATATTCCATTTCATCGAAAAGCCCAGACCACCAGTCCATGTCGGACGGGTCACTTGAGGCCAGGAAGTCGATTCTTCAGCCATCATGACTGTACCCGGATGCAGATCATGGGTGACGGTATTGAGTTCTCTAAAGAAATCGATGGCTTCCAGGTTCTCGTTACCGCCATACATGTTGGGAATCCAGTCATTACCTTCACGGGAATAATCCAGATAAAGCATGGAAGCCACCGCATCGACCCGTAAACCGTCAAGGTGAAATTCTTCCAGCCAGAAGTTCGCACTGGCCAATAAAAAGTTTTTAACTTCATTCCGTCCATAGTTATAAATCAGCGTGCCCCAATCACGGTGTTCGCCTTTACGTGGATCTTCATGTTCATACAGGGCGCTGCCATCAAAACGGGCCAAGGCAAACGCATCTTTAGGAAAATGGGCGGGTACCCAGTCCAGAATAATACCGATGCCGTTTTGGTGGCAAATATCAACAAAATAGCGAAAATCATCAGGTGAACCGTGACGACTGGTTGGCGCAAAGTAGCCGGTGGTTTGATAACCCCATGAACCATCAAACGGGTGTTCGGTAACCGGCAGTAATTCAATATGCGTAAAGCCCAGCTGTTTGACATAGTTTACCAGTTCGATGGCGAGTGCCCGATAAGAAAGAAAATTGCCCTGGTTATCACGTCGCCATGAGCCCAGATGGACTTCGTAGATAGACATGGGTTCGTGCAGCCAATCGTGTTTGACTCGCTGAGTCATCCATTGATAATCGTTCCAGGTATAATTTTTTTCCTTTATCACAATGGAGGAAGTGTTGGGACGAAATTCAAATTGCTGACCATAAGGGTCTGTTTTTAATAAAACTTCGTTGGTATTGCGATTTAATATTTCAAACTTGTATAAGCAGCCGGTTTTTAAACCGGGGACAAATATTTCCCAAATACCGCTACCACCCAAACTACGCATGGGGTTGCAACGACCATCCCAGCGATTAAAGTCACCCACCACACTCACTCTGCCTGCATTGGGAGCCCACAAGGCAAATAAAACGCCATCAATGCCGTCAACGCAATGCAGGTGTCCACCCATTTTCTGGTAAATATGCCAGTGTTTACCTTCACCGAACAAATGTTGGTCAAATTCAGGAAATTGGGTGCCAAAGTCATAAGGATCATAGCCCTCGTGGGTGTAACCGTTTTTATCTACCCAAGTTAATTTATAGTGTTGCCGCAGTTCTCCTTCTTTGGCGAAATATTCGAAAAAATCCGAGCCGGGTATCCGATTTAAGGCCGGCCCTTTATCACTGAAACTTACCGTTTCTGCATAAGGTAAATAAACTTTAACCTGGACTTGGTTATTTTTGATATGTCGACCCAAAATTGCAAAAGGATCATGCTGTTTCGCTTCGCTAATTTTTTGTGAGTCGGAATCCAGCTTGTTCTCTTCCATTTTTACTGCTATGGTTTTTATAGGTTTGGTAACAGGAGCATTAATTTTTACATTTTCTTTTTCTTTTACCGCCGGTTTTACGATTTTCTTGGGACTGGATACGGGTGTGCTCAATGCCGGTTTTTTATCAATAATTTTTGTGGCGTCAGAGTCAGTCGTGTTTATTTCCGGTTTTATCGGAGTCGTTTTTTTTGGATCAGAGTCAATTATGTTATCAGAACGCTTTATCACTTTGAATGGCCTCGGTGTAGTAGTAGAATAAAAGTTAGTTGAATCTTACCAAAATAACAAACAATTGTAATATCTAATCAACATGGAGATGAAATATGTCAGCGTCAAGCAATCAAAAGCATGATCATAATGTCGGTCATTTAACCCGTAATACAATCGCATTAATATTAGCTGGTGGCCGAGGCTCGCGGTTGATGAACATGACAGATTGGCGCGCCAAGCCCGCTGTTCCCTTCGGTGGCAAGTTTCGTATCATTGATTTTCCGTTATCGAATTGTGTTAATTCCGGTATACGTAAAATTGGCATTTTGACGCAATACAAATCAGATTCCCTTATTCGCCATATCCAGCAAGGCTGGGGTTTTTTGCGCGGTGAATTTGGTGAATATGTAGATTTAATGCCCGCACAACAACGACACGATGAAGATTCTTGGTATAAAGGCACCGCTGACGCTATTTTTCAAAACATCGATATTCTCCGCAGTCGCAATCCCGAACACATTTTGGTATTGGCCGGTGATCACATTTACAAAATGGATTATGGCGCAATGCTGGCTGACCATGTTGAAAAAAAGGCGGATCTAACCATTGGCTGTTTGGAAGTATCACTGGAAGAAGCATCCGCCTTTGGGGTGATGGATGTTGATGAAAATCGTCGCGTTAAAGCGTTTGTAGAGAAACCTGAACACCCACCGGTCATGCCGGGTAGAACCGATACCGCTTTGGCGTCCATGGGTATTTATATTTTTAATGCCGGCTTTCTTTTTGAGCAATTGCTTAAAGATGCTGATACTAAAGGCTCGACCAATGATTTTGGCAAAGATATTATTCCTGCCGTTATAGATAGATACATCGTTAATGCGTATCCGTTTTTAGACTTGCAAACCGGCGACCAAAGTTACTGGCGTGATGTAGGTACCATTGACGCTTACTGGACGGCTAATATGGAGTTAATCGGTGTAAATCCGGGCTTAAATCTATATGACAATACCTGGCCAATATGGACTAACCAAGAACAAACCCCGCCCGCCAAATTTGTTTTTGATGATGATGAAAGGCGGGGGCAGGCGGTTGACTCCATGGTTTCAGGCGGCTGTGTTATTTCCGGGGCAAAAATCAGGCATTCCTTGTTGTTCTCAAATGTCCGTGTTAACTCGTTTACTTCAGTGCAAGACTCTATCGTGTTGCCTCAAGTTAATATTGCGCGTCATTGCCGTATTACCAAAGCGATTATAGAAAAAGGCTGTGAAGTTCCGGAAGGCACTATTATTGGCGAGAACAGGGCAGACGACGAAAGACGGTTTTTTGTCAGCCCCGGGGGTGTTATTTTAGTGACACCCGATATGCTGGGACAAAAATTGCATTACGTGCGATAACCGGCAAAGACCGGATGGGTGACGCCTAAGCGAAACCCATCCGGGTTTTCAGTCGGTTGTGACTGGTTTCGTTCCTGTCAATGTCAGGAAATCGCCTAAGCTATACGTTTAAAAAAATCCCTTCCCTGCATAACTCTAATTGCTAATTGGCGAAAATAGAAAACCATGTCCGACAAAAAAAAGTTGAAAGTAGTCTTTTGCTGGCACATGCATCAGCCGGAGTACAGGGATTTACACACTGGAGAATTTAAGTTGCCTTGGACCTATCTTCATGTCATCAAAGACTATGTCGATATGGTCGCTCACCTGGAAGCCGTGCCGGAGGCTAAGGCCGTCATTAATTTTGCACCTGTTTTACTTGAACAAATTGAAGAATATGCCAATCAGGTCAATAGTTATTTAAATAATGGGTCTGCCATCAGGGATCCTTTGTTGGCGGCTTTGGTTGCCTCAACTGTTCCGGAGGATACAGAAGATCGATGGCAGTTGGTTAAAGATTGTTTGCGGGCAAATAGGGAGAGGCAAATCAACCGCTATCCGGCCTTTAAAAAATTGGTTGAAATGACCGAGTGGCTTGAGCAGAATTACGATTCCTTGTGTTATGTCAATGCGCAGTTTATTAATGATTTACTGGTCTGGTATCATCTGGCATGGATGGGGGAAACGGTAAAGCTAACCGATAGCCGGGTAAAATATTTAATAGAAAAAGGATCAGGTTATAGTCTGCGTGATCGGGTTGAAATCGTGCAGATTATAGGCGAGCTGTTGTCAAATGTGCTCCGTCGCTATAAGGTATTAGCCAGAAAAGGCCAAATTGAGCTTTCGGTGACGCCTTATGCACATCCTATTATGCCATTGTTGCTGGACTTGAATACCACACGCGAGGCAATGCCCGATGCGCCTTTGCCGGAGATGGCGTCTTATCCGGGCGGAGAAGAGCGGGTGCTATGGCATCTTGAAAAAGGTGCGCAGATCTTTAAACGTTTTTTTGGTGCAAAACCTAAAGGCTGTTGGCCATCAGAAGGCAGTATCAGTCAAGAGACCCTGAAAATACTGAGTGATTTTGGCTTTAATTGGACGGCAAGTGGCGGCACGGTTCTGCATAATAGTTTACACTTGTCTGAAGTTAATGAGTTAACAGGCATACATCATCCGTTTAAATTAAAAAAAACCAAAATAGCCTGTTTTTTTAGAGATGATGGTTTATCTGATCTTATTGGTTTTGAATATTCAAAATGGCACGCAGATGATGCCGTTGGCGATTTTATTCAACACCTGGAAAATATTGCAGCCCACGAACCCGGTGATAAAGTGGTTTCAATTATCATGGATGGCGAGAATGCCTGGGAATATTTTCCGGATAATGGCTATCATTTCCTGAGTGCTTTATATAGACAATTGGCTAGTCATCCGGCCATTGAATTAACCACTTTCTCGGAGTGCCTAAAAAACAAAACCGTCGTTAAACCTTTATCGACACTCGTTGCAGGTAGCTGGGTCTATGGAACCTTTTCAACATGGATAGGATCGCCGGACAAAAATCGTGGGTGGGAAATGCTGGGTGATGTAAAATGCGCTTTTGATAAAGCCTTGGCAGGCGGCCACTTAACGGATAAACAAATTCAGCATGCTGAATTTCAATTGTCTGTTTGCGAAGGTTCTGATTGGTTCTGGTGGTTTGGTGATTATAATCCTGGTGAAGCGGTTAGTAGCTTTGAAAAACAATTTCGGCTTAATTTAACAAATTTGTATCGATTATTAGGCGAAGAGCCTCCCGCTTATCTGGCACTGTCATTCACTCAGGGTTTTGGTGATCCCTCTATGGGTGGCGCAATGCGGCCAGGTATTGAACATTAACCAGAGACCCTTATTCGTGAATAATATTTTAAACAAGCGCCGGGCAGGCGTTCTACTGCATATTACTTCTTTACCCGGCACTGATAAACAAGGAGATTTGGGGCAGGAAGCCTATAATTTTGTCAATTTTCTACACGATACCGGGGTTAGTGTCTGGCAAACACTGCCCCTAGGCATGACCCATGCGGATGGATCGCCTTATCAATGCTTGTCGGCCCACGCCGGTAATCCGCTATTAATTAATATTGATAGCCTGGTAAATCTGGGTTGGTTGGCATTATCCGAACAGTGCGGAGAATGTCACGGGTCTTCTGCATTTAACAAAAGCTGTTTGATAGCAAAAGTTTTTGAAGGTTTTTTAGAAAATGCCAATCAACATGATAAGGATGACTTTGAACATTTTTGTCAGGAAAAAGCCTTTTGGCTTGATGATTTTGCTTTATTTCTGGCACTTAGAAACATGTTTAATCAACAATGCTGGAATCAATGGCCCAAGCCTTTTAAGGAAAGGGAAATTAGCGTCCTTGAAGAAGCGCGTTACCGCTTATCAAAAGCAATAGAAGAGATTAAATTTGAACAATATATCTTTTTCCGGCAATGGATGGCGTTAAAAGTCTACGCCAATGAGCGCGGGGTACTTTTGTTTGGTGATATTCCTATTTTTGTATCTTATGACAGTGCGGATGTCTGGGCTAATCGTAAAGTATTCAAGCTGGATGAAGCAGGTGAAATGTCTGTTGTTGCAGGCGTACCCCCTGATTATTTTTCAGAAACGGGCCAACGCTGGGGCAATCCGCATTACGACTGGAACTATCTAAACAAAACCGGATTTGCGTGGTGGATTGCGCGGATGCAAACGCAGTTGGAGCAGTTTGATATTTTGCGTATCGATCATTTTCGTGGACTGGAAGCTGCGTGGGAAATTCCGGCAGATGAACCTACCGCACAAAAAGGTGAGTGGGTTACAGCGCCCGGAAAGGATTTATTGAATGCCATAAAATCCAATCTGGGTTCGATTCCTTTGGTGGCTGAAGACTTGGGTATCATCACCGATGAAGTCGAAGCATTACGGGATGAATTCAATTTGCCTGGCATGAAGATTCTGCAATTTGCTTTTGGCAGTGGGTCTGATAATCCCTATTTACCCGATAATTATGAAAGGAACTGTGTTGTTTATACGGGTACGCATGATAACGACACCACGATAGGTTGGTCACGCAGTATCAGTGACAATGAAAAAAACTACGTTTACGAATATCTGGGTAACCCCGCAATGTCTTTGCATTGCGCATTAATACAGGCGGCCTTGGGGTCGGTTGCCAATCTTGCGGTTATCCCCATGCAGGATATTCTTGAGCTGGGCTCAGAGGCACGCATGAACACCCCCGGTACGACTGTAGGCAACTGGAAGTGGCGTTTTCAGTGGCATCAATTGTCAAACGATGAAGTCAGCCGGTTTACCCATTTGATAGCATTATTTAACCGAAATTAAATTGAGGGCAGGGTT
>SESA01000654.1_pt1 | contig 21234 bp, 18 predicted proteins | sample 3171451 | NCBI WGS metagenome assembly SESA01 (sample SAMN06051862, study PRJNA518727) | freshwater metagenome | biome: subpolar coniferous forest; feature: holomictic lake; material: water; isolation source: holomictic Lake 227, 8 m depth | place: Canada: near Kenora, Ontario | collected...
GTTGCGATTGTTCAAACACGCCATCAAATCAACCACCGCCACCAAGCGCGCGCCGTGGATTTATGTTGAAATTTGGAATTGGTCTCATGGGTATCGGTGGAGCAATCGCATCTATTCCAATTATTGGCTACGCCGTTACGCCAGCGCTGAAGAAGTACAAGAACTCATGGATTGATTTGGGCGGCACTGCGGATTTTCCGGAAGGCGAAACACGCCTAGGCAAATTCACCAATCCAAACGCATCTCCAACGGATGGCGAAAGCGCGGAGCAAGCGGTGTGGGTGCGCTCGTACAAGCCCGCTCAATTTCAAGTTTTTGCCGTCAATTGCGCGCATTTGGGCTGCCCCGTGAAATGGTTCCAACAAAGTAAATTGTTCATGTGTCCTTGCCACGGCGGCGTGTACTACGAGGACGGCAGCCACGCCAGTGGTCCGCCACCGCGCGGATTGTTTGAATACAAATGGAAGATAGTGGATGGACGACTGCTGATCGACGCTGGGCGACTTCCTGGCTTGGAGCAAACGGTCTAATGTTTCGCAACATAAAAATGGTTGGAACAAAAATGATTGGCGGTCTGCTTGGTTGGACCGAGTCGAGATCAGGCGCGATCGGTTTTGTGCAACCTATTTTAACGCACCGAGTTCCTCGAGACGCCAAGTGGTGGTACGTCTTTGGCAGCGCCTCGTTGATGTTCTTCTCCATACAAGTGGTCACTGGAATTTTGCTCGCCACCATGTACGCGCCAAGCGCTGCGGAGGCGTATTCCAGTCTGCAATACATCGATCAACAAGTTCCATTTGGTTGGATGTTGCGGGCGCTGCACGCGTGGAGCAGCAACGCCATGATCCTCATGGTGGTCATCCACATGAGCCAGGTGTTTCTGCATGCGTCGTTCAAGTTTCCACGTGAACTCATGTGGATGGTTGGCGTGCTGTTGTTGTTCTGCACATTGGCGCTGGCTTTCACGGGACAAATCATGCGCTGGGATCAAGACGCGTATTGGGGGCTTGGTATTGGCGCGGCCATTGTGGATCGTGTGCCGGTGCTTGGAAACCAAATGCGCAATGTCATGTTGGGCGGCCCGTACATTGGCGGCGCCACGCTGAGTCGTTTCTTTGCGCTGCATGTTTTTGTGTTGCCAGGCCTCACAATTGCCCTGATTGGCGCGCATATGGCGCTGATTTTGAAAAATGGAATTAGTGAAATGCCAAAGCCAGGCATGGTGGTCGATCCTAAAACCTATGTGGAAGAATATGAGGAGCGCATCAAGAAGACAGGCGTGGCATTCATGCCGGACGCGGCGCAACGCGACATGGTGTTCTGTGGATTGATGCTGATCATTGTTGGTTTTTTGGCGTGGTATCTGGGACCAGTTGGTCCAAACGGCATTCCAAATCCAACAATCATTGATGCCAATCCGCGGCCTGACTACGCGTTCCTTTGGATCTTCACTGCCATGGCGCTCATGCCACCGCAAATTGAAACGGCAGTGTTGCTCATAGCACCGCCAATCGTTGTGATGCTCCTTCTTGGCTTGCCATTGATTTCTAATCGTGGCGAGCGCGCTCCCAGTCGCCGACCTGGTGCTGTTCTTGCCTATGTGCTTATAGCAACTGCTTTGGGAACATTGACATGGCTTGGCGTGGTCAGCGCATGGAGCCCTGTCATGGACGCATGGACAAGTTTGCCAACTCCCGTAAAATATTTAGTGGGTCGAACGCCGCTTGAAATGCAAGGCGCCCTTGTCATACAACACAGTCAATGTCGCAATTGTCATAGCTTGGGTGGACAAGGTGGATTGCGTGGACCAAATCTTGACAATGTTGGATCGCGCAAATCGTGGGACCAACTTGTGCGTCAAGTGCAACAAGGTGGCGGCAACATGCCGGCCTATGGCAAAAATCTTTCCAGCGCGGAGACCACAGCCGTGGTTGCGTTCATGACAACGCTGCGCAACGCGGGCGCGCCAGAATCCACCATTCCAGGCGCAATGGAGCGGCAATCCTCGCCGGATCAGGCGCCCACAGCCGTCGCCAGCGACGCAGGAAAGTAATTCATGAATGCTCCCGCGACCATTTGGTCGGCGTGGAATTTTCTTGGGTCATTCACGCTTGTCGCGTGCGCAATTCTTATTGTGTATTGGCGCGGTTGGCGTCGGCTTCACCGCGCCATGCCAGCGCGCTGGGGTTGGCGACGCGGAATCTTTTTTAGCGCGGGCGTGATTGCGTTGTGGATCGCTTTGCAATCTCCCATTGACGCGTTGGCCTCATGGTTGCTTGCCGCGCACATGACTCAACACTTTCTGTTGACCATGATCGTGCCGCCATTGTTGTTGCTCGGTTGGCCTATGCCTCCGTTTCTAGCGGGTGTTCCACGCTGGTTGAGCCGCGACATGCTTGGACCAATTCTTGCGTGGCCGAGCGCGCAACATGTGGGAATGCGGTTGACTCATCCAGTGACTGGTTGGTTGGCCATGGTGTTGCTGACATGGGGTTGGCATTTACCAGTGACGTATCAATTGGCGCTGGAAGTTCCCGCGTGGCACGTGGTGGAGCACATGTGTTTTCTGTGGGGCGGACTTTTATTTTGGTGGAGCGTGGTGGCGCCGTATCCGTGGCGTAGCCCTTGGCCGCGCATTGCCATGCCTTTGTACTTGCTCAGCGCGGACGTGGCCAACACCATTGTCGCGGCCATACTTGCGTTTGCGCCTGGCGCTATTTACCCATGGTACGAATCAACGGCGCCAATATTTGGTGTCTCAGCGCTCACGGATCAGCAAGAAGCCGCGGCAATCATGTGGGTTCCTGGACAGTTGGTGTATTTAATTCCCGCAGTGATCATTCTATTTAGAGCGCTCTCCAGTACGCGCTCGCAACGCGCGCAACAATTTAAATCCATCGCATTGCCGCAATTTTCAATTTCCAATCGTCGCGCCAAGAGACAAATTTTTGATGTACTTGCGTTGCCCGTCATTGGCGCGGCGTTGAAGTCCGCGCGAGTTCGTGGCGCGATTCGTTGGGTGATGTTGATTGGCGCTCTCGTAATTATTGCGGATGGTTGGTTTGGCCCGCGTGAAGCATCCACCAATATCGCGGGCACATGGACTTGGACACATTGGCGCGGATTCGCCGCCATCACATTGGTGGCGGGTGGCAACTTGGCGTGCATGACATGTCCGTTGATCGCGCCGCGAACATTTCTTCGCCGCTTCATCACGCCGCGATTTCGTTGGCCGCGCGCGTTGAGCACAAAATGGCTGGCCGCGGCGTTGATCATGGCATGGTTGTTGAGTTACGAAATCTGGTCTCTGTGGGATTCCAGTTTTGCAACGGCATGGATTATCGCGGGATACTTTGTGGCCGTGACCGTTGTGGACTTGCTCTTTGAAGGCGCGACATTTTGCAAATGGTTGTGTCCCATCGGTCAATATCAAATGGCGCTCAGCGTGGCCAGTCCGCTGGGGGTTGGCATGCGCTTGGCTGATGTGTGTTCAAATTGCCAAACGCAAGATTGCCTGCGTGGAAACGCGGCGGCGCCAGGTTGCGGAACGGGCTTGTTTATGCCTAAAAAAGTGGGAAATTTGGATTGCACATTTTGCCTGGATTGCGTGTCCGCGTGTCCGCATGACAACATTGGTTTGCTCACGCGCGTGCCGTTTGTGGACATGACCCAAGATCGTTGGCGCTCAAGCATTGGAGTTCTCGCCAAACGCATGGACTTCATGGTGTTGCTTGCGGTCATCGCGGTGGGCGGATTCGCCAACGCGATCGCAATGACCGAGCCCGCTCTCGCATTGGTGCAAGATTGTCGTGAATGGATCGGCGGCAACTTTCTGGCTGTCATGTGTGTCGTGCTTGCATCCATGATGGCCATCGCGTTGCCAATGGTGGTGGCTTCACTGATTGGGTCAACATCACGCGCCGATATTCGCTTGCGCTTCTCGCATATCACGTTGTCGCTTTTGCCACTATCGATCGCCATGTGGTTGGCGCACTTGGGATTTCACTTTGTCACCGGATTCCGCTCAGCGTTGCCACCACTGCAACGCGCGGCGCAAGACCTTGGCGTCAATGGATTGGGCTCACCACAATGGAGCGCCAATTGCTGCGCCATCATGCCTACGTGGCTTATTCCCGCTCAATTATGCATCTTGGGTGTTGGGTTGTTGGTGTCCCTGACGCTCATGTGGTCGCGTGCGGAGCGATCACCGGAATCTGACACACGCACTTCGCTTCCAACGCTGTTCGCGGTTGCAAGGCGTGGCTTCATTGGCATGATGGCTTCCTTGTGCTGGTGGGCGATTGGAGTTTGGATTGTCTTGCAACCAATGCAAATGCGGGGGTTGCTCAACTCATGAATTTCCGCGCCAACACAATGATGTTCTTGACTGTATTCATGTGCTTCATCACAGGCCACGCCAAAGCCGATGGTGGACAAGTGATCGCCACCGCAACGCTTGGTCAGGAGCACGCGGTCATGATGGTCAATCCATCGCCAGCCACGGTTGGAATTGTCACGGTGATTGTCAGAGTCAGCGCGGGGCTTCTGCCAGCGCACTCTTTTTTGATAGCGCATGGCGCTTCAGATGATGCTCCTATTCAATGCGAGTTCAGCGATGACCCCGATGGACTTGGTCAACGCGCCATAATTGAATGTTCCGACGCATCAAGATGGACACTTTCTGCGCGTGTCACAACACCTCTTGGAGACATTCAATTGAAAGGTGAATTTCAAGTCGCGCCTGCGCCCGCAAAGTGGCAAAGCCAATCGCCGTGGATTCTGGCGTGGGTTCCAATCGCTGGAATTCTTTTCATTCGACAAGTCGCCCGTCGGCATGCAAAGCATTACGATGCGTCTGTTGAACCATTTCCTCCAACACGAAACTCGTAGAGATCACCACCCAACGTGACCCAACCGATTGACGGCGCATCATTCGCGGAACAATTGAAAAGCGACGCGCTTGAAGTGTTGTTGATTGATAGCTCTGGCCAAATCATTGCCATGAGTCCCAATGCCGCCAAGTATTTGGGGCGTTCGCAACATGAATTAATTGGCAGGTCCCTGAGCGAAGTTTTTCACTATGGAATTCATTTGGCTTTTCCATGGCTTGATGAATTGGCGAAAGCGGGTTCACCGACTCCGCCATTGTTGTTGGATCTGGAGCATGCACAAGCTGAAATGGCCTCCATTCACATTGAAGCGATTTTGTATGCCATTGAATTTGGCGTTCGCTCCAAAGGTGAGACGGTGGCGGGTCTGGCAATTCGTCCAAGCACTGGCACGGTTGTTGCAAGCGAATTGCTTACGGCTCAACGGCAAATTCTAGAGCTTGTCGCTCATCGATCCACGCTTGGACAAATACTTGGAGCGGTTGCGAAATTTTCCGAGAAGGTTCTTCCAAGTGAGGTGTTCTGTTTATTGACTCCGGTTTCTGAAGCGGGGGTTCTGGGTGAAGGACTGTGTCCGACTTTGCCTGGTGATATTCAAAATTTGCTTGACCAGTTTCAAAAGTCAATCGATGCCGCGCCGGGACTGATGGCCAGGGAAACAGGAAAGATTGTTCTGGCGGATGATCTTGAGCAAGATCCACGATGGAACAAGTATGCCCAGCGACTACGCAGGCATGGATTAGTTTCTGTGTGGAGTTTTCCAATCCATGATTCACGCACGGAATTCGTGCGCGCTCTACTGGAATTTTATTTGCCGGTTCGCCGCGGACCCAATCGCTCGGAATTGAAAGTGATTGAAGAATTGTCTGATTTGGTTCGATTGGCCATTAATTTGCATCAATTGCAATCCGATTTGGACATGAGTGAATCCAATTTGCGATCCACCGTGCAAGCCATTCCAATGCTTTTGTGGGAGACTGATCTGCAAGGCCGCTTCACTTCCTGCGAGGGCAAAGTGCTTGATTTGCTTGGTTTGCGCGTGGGCGAGGTGGTTGGTCATTTGGTCGGGGAAATTTTTTCCTCCGACATGAACGCGAAAATGTATCTGGAAAAAGCGCTTGCGGGCCACTCTGTGGCTGGCGAATTGGCCGTTGGATCCACGCAATTAATCCAGTCCGCGGGACCGCTTCGCAATCAAGCGGGATCCATTATTGGCGCGCGTGGAGTGGCGCTTGATATCACGGCGCAACGACTCGCCGAGGAGTCCGCTCAAGCGCAAGGAGATCTTCTGAAGACCGTCATTGACACCGCGCTTGACGCATTGGTGACCATTGATTCGGATGGAAGAATTGAATTATGGAACAAGCAGGCGGAGTTGCTGTTTGGATGGACGCACGAAGAAGTGTACGGCAAGCGACTTGATGAGACCATTATTCCGCCCACGCTTGTGAAGGCGCACCAAGATGGCATGCGCCGCTACCACGCCGAGGGTGTGGGTCCAATTTTAGGAAAGCGAATTGAAATCACCGCCATCAACCGCCAAGGGACTATTTTTCCGGTTGAGTTGGCCGTGAGTCCTCATGCTGGAAAATATGCTGGTGGTTTCAGCGCGTTCATCCGAGATATTTCCGATCGTCGTCGAAGTGAAAACGCTGTAAAGACAAGCGAAGAACGTTTGAAGTTGGTCATTGAGGCCAGCAGCGATGGATTTTGGGATTACCGACTCGATGGCGCCGCGAGCGTTGTGAGCGATCGCTGTGTCACCATGCTTGGATACAAATCAGGCGAAGCACCGTTGACAACGCCCGATGTGAATTCGCTGATTCATCCAGATGATGCGCCAAGCGTGAAGCAGATTTGGGAGGCGCATGTGGCTGGAAAAACTGCGCGCTATGAATCACAGCATCGCCGCCGCGCCAGTGATGGATCTTGGCGTTGGATTCTTGACCGCGGAAAAGTTGTGGAGCGCGCCGAGGATGGTCAACCTGTGCGCATCACTGGAACACAAACCGATATCACTGAGCGTCGTGGACTTGAGGCCAGTTTGGGTGCCGCCGAGCGTTTGGAATCGCTTGGTTTACTTGCCAGTGGATTTGCGCAAGAACTGGACAGCGTTCTGTCGGTCATTCGGGCACACGCGTCGCTGGCGAATATTTCAACGGGTCTTCCAACCAAGGCCGTTGAAAGTTTGGAGGTCATTCAATTGGCGGTCGCACGCGCGAAAGCCTTGAGTCGAAATCTTATTTTGCTAGGCGAAGGCGCCGATGTTGGCAAAGAGGCCCACGCTATTGTGGTCAGCGACGCCGTGCGTGATGCCGTTCGATTGCTCAATCCCAACTTGCCCCGAACAATTTCCGTGGTGGTGGAGGATCTCACCGACGGACGCAAGCGCGTTGCGATTGATTCGGGTCGCATGCAACAAGCGATTTTAAATTTGCTCATGCGCTCAACGGAAGCGTTGGCCAACAATGGTGTGATCACGCTGCGCGTGACACAGGCCGTTGAGGGCGCGCAATCATTGGTGCGTGTTCAGTGCATTGATCAAGGCGAGCCATTGAACGCGGATCAACAGCTGCACGCCTTTGATGCGTTGGCCGCCGATGGATCGTTGCGTGGAAGAACCGCAATGGGGCTTGCCGCCGCCAAACGATTCGCGGATTCGGCTGGTGGTCATGCCACTGTGTCTGTGGGCGCTGAGGGAACTATTTTTTGCCTCTCGCTTCCCACTGTTGCTGAAGCTTTTACTCGAGAAAAGTGGCAAATTGTATTGGCCGAAAATCATCCGTTGTTGCGGCCCATGTTGGTTGAGGCTTTGCAAGCCAACGGTCATCGCGTGAGCGCTGTTGAAAACAATGTGGAATTGCTCGCGGCCGCCAAGCGAGCGGGCGCGCGCTGCATTCTGATTCTTGATCAAGCCAGCGTTTCAGGTTCTCTTGGCGAAGTCCTTCACACTATTCAATCAGGAAAGAAGTCCATGCCGCCAGTGATTTTGCTCACGGGTATTGGGTCGAAGGAAGTGGACACTGGCATTGTGGTGCATCGATTGCAGAAACCTTTTGAGCTTGATGATTTGCTTGAAATAATTACCAACGTGTCCTTGCCGCATTCGTGATCACGCGCGTTGTGAATGAAATCCCATTCAAGAGCGCCTTGCCCATGGCGCGTCGAGTAATCTTCTTTCAATGACGCATGATTTGAATTCTATTTTAAATACGGAAAGTTTCCAGGCCTTGGCGCAAGAACGCTTAAGTCAAATGGCGTTCGATTATTACAGATCCGGCGCGTGGGGCGAGTGGACTTTGCAAGCCAACATTGACGCGTGGAAAAAAATTAGATTGCTTCCTCGCTCACTGGTTGATGTGTCGCAGCGCAATTCAGCAAGCGACCTGCTTGGCATGAACATGTCGTGTCCATTGTTGATCGCGCCCACCGCGATGCAGTGCATGGCCGACGCGGAGGGCGAAGTGGCCACGGCGCGAGCAGCGGCAAAAGCAGGCGTTCCAATGGTGCTTTCAAGTTTGTCCACGCGTTCCGTGGAGGATGTCGTCAACGCGTCAAGCGCTGATGTGGTGATGCAAATTTATATTTCCAGCGACCGTGGTTTCACCAAGGCGCTGGCGCAACGCGCGCAGGCCGCGGGTTGCAAGGCGCTTATGGTGACGGTGGACACTCCAGTGTGGGGCGTGCGTGAGCGCGACATTCACAACGGCTTTCGTGTTCCAGATGGAATGTCCATTGTGAATTTGCAGCGGCCTGGTCAACCAACGGGTCACTCTGGAAGTGGAATTGGCGCGGCGCTGGGTTGGACCATTGACGCGTCGTTGACATGGAAAGACCTTGATGTCATTCGCCAAGCCGTACAGATTCCAATGATGGTCAAAGGAATTTTACGCGCCGACGATGCGGGTCGCGCGTTTGATCAAGGCGCGGCGGCGGTGGTGGTGAGCAATCATGGCGGCAGGCAACTTGATGGTGCCGCGCCAACCGCCGAAGCCTTGCCCGCGATTGTGCGCGCGGTCGCTGATCGTGGTCCAATTATTGTGGATGGTGGTATTCGCCGCGGCATTGACATAGTGCGCGCGCTGGCCATGGGCGCAAGCGCTGTTCAAGTGGGCCGCCCAATTTTGTGGGGACTTGCGGCTGGCGGTGAAGCGGGAGTGGATCGCGTGCTCAACATCCTTGCGCAAGAATTTGACTTGGCCATGGCGCTTTCGGGTTGCGCAAATATAAAGTCGATCACATCGGATTTAATTTGCCAACAAGCGTGATCCGCGCGTGCAACTTTGCCTGAAGCCAAAAAAGAAAAAGCCCACATTTGGCAAATATGGGCTGTAAACACAGGGTTTCAATTGCGCCTTCGCGCTTACTTCTCTATGAAATATTCCATGCTCACCACGGCTTTCGCGTTCTTCTTTATGGATGAAGTATCGCTGATGCCGTAGTCGGAGACGTCGGTTGAACCGTACGAGACAATTTGGAAAACACCTTGCGAAGCGTTGGCCAATGTTCCAACTTTGCTGCCGGAACTTTTCGCAAGAACTTGCGCGCGGTCGTATCCATTTTGCGTGGCCTTCTCCAGCAAGGTCATCTTCACGCTTTCAATGGCGCTGCAGGTATAGGTTGGATTGGCTGAAGCAATTTGAACTCCATCGCGCATCAAGTCGGAAGCCTTGCGTTGCAAGTCGCGCACCGCATCCACGCGCGATGAGGACACGGACGCGGTTTGCGTTGCAACGTAGTAGTCAATTTTATTCAGCGTCACTCCCTTTTCGTTCTTGATGTACACCGGCGTGACATTCAAACCCGACATATTGATTTCGTCCGCTTGAAATTGGTTGGCCTTGATCAACGCCTGGACCTTGGTCATGGAGACATCGAGTTTGGAAAAACTTTCAGCCGAAGTGCTTCCACTGGCGGAAATGGTTCCGCTCCAATGCCCCATGTCTGAAACAAGCAACACTTCGGCCACGCCTTTGACATTGATGGTTAAGCGTCCCTTGCTGTAGGAGCCAATGGCGGTTCCAACAGCTTGCGATGACAGAACCACGCCTAATGCCAGCGTGGCCCCAAGGAAAAACATTCCCAAGCCGAAATTTTTGATGAGCGGGGGAAAACGAGAAATAAATGAGGTGTTCATGCGCGCGGTCCTTGCGAAAGATTTTGAATGTTCAACAACCTTGTCGAACTGAGCGCAGCATATGAATTTTGTATTTGCAAGTAAATAGAAATACTTCTTTAAGAAAATATTTTAAAAGCGATACGTCTTGCGCGGGGGCACGTGAACGCACGCAGCCGCCATCTCCCCGCGCGCTTGTCTGACTCAGCTCGGATTTGAAGCCAAAGGTTGCTTCGCGTCGCCGTCGCTCAGTCCGCCGTAGGTCCGGCGGCGATTGGCAAAGTCTTCAAGAGCGAGATCCAGGTCGCGTTCACAGAAGTCTGGCCACAAGGTTTGCGTGACATGAAATTCAGCGTAGGAAATTTGCCACAATAGAAAATTACTCACGCGCATCTCTCCCGCCGTGCGAATTAAGAGGTCAGGATCAGGCAATCCCGCCGTATACAAGTGGTCGCTCAGCATCTGCTCGTCAATGGATTCAGCTGAAATGGATCCATCTTTCACGCCAAGCGCTATGGCTTTGCACGCGTCCATAATTTCAGTTCGCGCGCCGTAATTCAAAGCAAGGCACAGGGTTAAGCCCTTGCAATGGGCCGTTGCGCGTTCCGTGTCATCAAGCAATTCAAGCACGTCCGCGTGCAAACCTTCACGGCGACCAACTCGGCGAAAGCGAATGTCGTTGGCAAGCATGGTGGGTAATTCGCTCTTCAGGTGCTCGCGCAAAAGTTGCATGAGCGCGGCCACTTCCGCCGGTGGACGTTTCCAATTCTCGCTTGAAAATGAATACAAAGTAAGAGCGGTTATGCCGCGCTTGGCGCATGCCGTGGTGATTTCACGAACGGTTTTGCTGCCAGCTTTGTGTCCAAACTCGCGCATCAAACCACGCGCTTTGGCCCATCGGCCATTGCCATCCATAATGATGGCGATGTGCTTTGGAAGAATCGGCTGTGATTGTGAATCATCCATGGAAGTTGTGGTTTGTGCCATGGGCTGATTCATTGTGGAATGCTAGGCGCTTAAGTTCCTGCGGCGACCAATGTTTGAGTTCGCTCTGGACCAACGCCAACCATTTCAATGGGCACGCCCAGAAACGTCTCAATGCGATCTAAATACTTGCACGCATTGGGCGGAAGTTGCGAGCGATTTTCCGCATGTTGAACATGCTCGGACCAACCCGACATGGTCTCGTACATGGCCGTCACGCCTTGAAGGCGATGCGCGTCTGGAATGAATCGATCAGTTTCCTGGCCGTTCGGCAGGCGGTACTTGGTGCAAATCTTCAACTCATCCACGCCGCTGAGAACATCAAGCAGCGTGCATGCAACTCCGGTGGCGCCGCAAATCATGACCGCGTACCGAACGGCGACAAGATCAAGCCAGCCAACGCGACGCGGACGACCAGTGGTGGTGCCAAATTCCCGACCACGTTCGCGAATGCCTTGTCCAACTTCGTCAAGCAACTCAGTTGGAAACGGACCCGCGCCAACGCGCGAGGTGTAGGCCTTCATAATTCCAAGCACGCGGTGAATTTTGCTGCCAGGCATGCCAGTGCCGGCTGGAATTCCAAGCGTGGAGCAATTGCTGCTGGTGACAAATGGATAGGTGCCGTGATCAATGTCGAGCAAGCACGCGTTGGCGCCCTCGAACAAAATTCTTTTGCCAGCTTTCACCGCGTCATGCAAACCATAGACGGTGTCCTTGATGTGCGGCCGCAAAGTTTCACCGGCATTTGCAAAGCGCTCGGCCAACGCATCGGCATCAAGTGGCGGCGCCTTCACGCCAAGAGCCTGCAATTCCTTGGTGCGCAAACGACAAATCACGCGCAGGCGTTCCTGCAAATAGTTCGCGTCCAGCAAATCGCCCATGCGAATGGCGGTGGAGCGGTTGATCTTGTCGCCGTAGGCCGGACCAATCCCGCGGCGAGTTGTTCCAATGGCCAAACTTCCCGCGTCGTGCTCGGTGACGCTGGCTAAATATTCTTCAAGCGCCGCGTCTTGCTCCTTGTGATAGGGAAGCACCGCGTGCGCACGATCGCTGACGTGTAAATTGTCCGCCACGCGCACGCCGCGTTTGCGCAGGCCGTCGATTTCCTCCAGCAATTTTTCTGGATCAACCACCACGCCGTTTCCAATCACGCATGATTTGTCCGCGTGCAAAATTCCGCTGGGCACCAGATGCAGCGCGTAGCGTTCCTTGTCCACCACCACGCTGTGGCCGGCGTTGGCGCCGCCGTTGTAGCGCACAATCACATCGTGTTGCGAAGTCAGCAGGTCGACAATCTTGCCCTTGCCTTCGTCGCCCCATTGCAAACCAACAACGGCTGTATTTTTAATTTCTTTCACAGTGTGATCCTACGGGAAGGGCTTGGCGATTTGTAGCGTTATTGAAGGCAAAATGCGGCTGTTTATTTGAAACGGCAGATTCAAATACGGACTTTCATTCTTAGAGCATTTCCCCGCGCGATTGAGATTCTCTGTCAGCACGCGGTGATCATGATTTTTCAAATTCGTCATTTCCATCCAAGCGTCTATTGTGCGCACTGTGAAAGTCACCGCCGCCACAACATCGTTACCCATGGCTCCAACCAACGCGGCGTTGCCCGTGGAATTAGGCGCCCAGTTGCCAGCCGACGGCGCGCGTGGCGACGGCATGTATGTGCACGTTCCATTTTGCCGCCACAAATGTCATTACTGTGATTTTTATTCTTTTGTCGACGCGCAAGATCGCCAGGAAGTTTTTGTTGAGCGCATGGAAAATGAATTGCAGCAATGGGCGCGATTGCAGCGTGGTGAGTTACAAACGCTTTTTGTTGGTGGCGGCACTCCAACCATGTTGCGACCCGAGTTGCTTGATCGAATGTTGTCGGCCATCCGCGGCGTATTGAAGTGGCGCGCTGGCGCCGAGTGGACCGTGGAGGCGAATCCTGAAACGGTCAGCGAAGAGATTGCTGCGGTATTGGCCAAACATTGTGTCTCGCGCGTTTCGCTGGGCGCGCAAAGTTTCCAGCCCGAATTGCTCGCGGCATTGGAGCGCACGCATGATCCAGCATCGGTTGGACGCGCCGTGGGACGACTGCGTCAAGCGGGTATCAAGGCCATCAATCTGGATTTAATTTATGCCGTGCCCGGCGCCACAATTGATTTGTGGCGGCGCGATCTTGCGGCCACGTTGGAGTTGAACCCAGAGCACATGTCGTGTTATGGCTTGATGTATGAATCCAACACGCCGCTCGGAGTGCGCCATAAACGTGGCGAAGTGAAGGCGATTGGCGAGGATTTAGAAGTTGAAATGCACGAACTTGCGGCGCGCATGTTGGGCGACGCGGGCTACCAACATTATGAAATTTCAAATTGGGCCAAGCCGGGGCATGAATGTCAGCACAACATTTTGTATTGGAATAATTCCAATTGGTTCGCCGCGGGTCCTGCGGCAAGCGGCCATGTGGATGGACTGCGTTGGCGCAATGTGCCGCGGTTGTCGGATTGGCTAGAGACCAGCGGCTTTGCGCCCGTGCAAGATGTGGAGCGACTTGATGTTGACGGTCAAGTGGGCGAGACCTTCATGATGGGTTTGCGATTGCTTGAAGGCATGTCCAGCGAACGCGTGCAAGAATTGCTTTCTAAGGGTGCGCGCGCAACCGTGCGCCGAATTGCCATCGCCAAATTCCGCTCGGACGGTTTGCTGGAAGAAGTGAATGCGCGGCTTCGCTTGACCGTGCGTGGCCGTATGTTGGCCAGCGAAGTCGCCATCGCGTTGTTGTGAATCACGTTTTGTTGAGCACGTCAATCAAGCGCGACTCGTCGGCTTCATTTACCCAAATCACGGCCGACAACGAACCGCCAATGGTCAGGCTTTGAATGGATTCAATGTTTATACCCACGCTGGCAATGGAGTCCAAGCGTGAAACAAAACTTCCGCTTTTGGAGTTGTCGTTGATCAAGAACGCCGTGGTCTCTGTGTACGGCATTTCGGCGTCGCGCGCGAATGCGCGGAATTGGTCGGATCTCTCTGGAATGCAATGAAAACCAACGGAAGCGCGCCCAATGACGGGTCCCCACATTCCAATCATTTCAACATCCGCTTGTCGCAATTGAGTGCATAGCCGCGCAAGTTCTCCAGGTCTGTGTGACAAACGCAAAACGAAATCGGTGACTCTAGACCATTCAAGCATGAAGGAATAATAACGGCATGTTGCATTCAAAATCATTAAAAATTCGCATCATCACGCATTTCCCCGTACTCTTCTCCACATGATTGGTCTTACACGATTGCTTGAAGGTTCCATTGACTACGCGGGTTTATTTCCGCCCGCCTCGTACTCCATGGAGAAAACGGTTGAGATGTTCGCCAAGCACCGCGAGACTCCCGAACGATGGTTGCTGTCACGCATTGTGATTCCCGCCAAGCGACTTTCCGAGTTTGAAAAATTTGCCGCGCCGCTGTGGCCCAAGTCCACCACGGACAACAACGATCAAATGTGGCGCGTGACTGCGCTTGTCTCTTCGCTTGATGATCCAGAACTTGAGCGTGACCTTGAGCAAATCGACGAGTTCAACACCTTCTACAAAAAGAAGGGCGGAACGCCGGTGCATATCGAGGCCATTGAAACCAAGGCCACCGATAGTGAAATGATTTCCGAGTTGATTGAATTGATCCCCGACGAATATGAAGCGTGGGTGGAAATTCCTTGGGACAAGGATCCGCGCGGCATGATCGCGGCGCTTGGCGGTTATGACGTTGGCGCCAAAATTCGCACGGGTGGAATGACGGCAAATGCGCATCCAACTGCGGAAGCGTTGGCTGTTTTCATTGAGGCCGCCGCAGCGACAAAGGCGCTCTTCAAGGCGACGGCGGGCTTGCATCATCCGGCGCGCAACAAGTCCACAACGTTGGGCTGCGAGCAATTTGGTTTCTTCAACGTTTTTGTTGGCGCGTGTTTGGCTTTTCATGATTTGGCCAAAGGCGAAAAGTTGGTCAAGGTTCTCAGCGAAAGCGATGAAAAACAATTTGTGTTCAGCGCCGAAGGTTTGAAGTACAAGGACTATCGCTTGACACTGAAACAAATCATGGAGGCGCGCAAGAAATTCATCCGCTCCTTTGGCAGTTGCTCATTTGACGAGCCAGTCGCCGATCTGAATCGACTTGGGTTGATTCGACTTGGGGAGACGGCTTCATGAAATCCAGTTGGGTTGTGTCGGCGCAAACGCCAGAGTGCGATTTCCCGTTGGCGAATTTGCCTTGGGGTTGTTTCACGCGCGTGGACCGCGCGGGCGGCGCTCGTATTGGTGTTGCCATTGGCGATCAGGTGTTTGATGTGCGCGAGGCGGTTGGTCACGGATTTTTGAGCGGGTTGCCCGCGAGTCTTCAATCGGCCCTGCGTTGCGATTCGCTCAACGAATTCATGAACTTGGGAAACACCGCATGGAAAGCGGTACGCGCGGAAATTACAAAACTTTTATCCAGCGACGAGCGCGCCTTGCAGGATCACAACAAGGTCGCCGACATTGTTGTGCCCGCCAAGAACGTGACCATGTTGTTGCCCGCCAAAATTGGCGATTACACCGACTTTTACGCCAGTATTCACCACGCCACCAATGTTGGAAAAATGTTTCGTCCCGACAATCCGCTGCTTCCAAATTGGCGACACTTGCCTGTTGGCTATCACGGTCGAGGCAGTTCCATTGTGGTCAGTGGCGTGGATATTCGCCGACCCATGGGTCAAACTTCCGCGACCGACGATGGTCCGCCAACATTTGGCGCCGTCCGCCTTTTGGATTATGAACTTGAAGTCGGCGTGTATGTGGGCAAGGGCAACGCCATGGGCGAGCGTATTGACATTGCACATTCGCGCGAGCATTTGTTCGGCGTGTGCTTGCTCAATGATTGGAGCGCGCGCGATGTGCAGAAGTGGGAGTACCAACCGCTTGGTCCATTTAACGCCAAGAATTTTGCCAGCACCGTTTCGCCGTGGATTGTCACGCTTGACGCCATTGAGCCGTGGTTTGAACGCGGACCTGTTCGTGAGGCCGATGCGCCCGCGAACTTGCCGTACTTGGTGTGGAAGGACGACTTCACATTTGATTTGCAATTGTCGGTGTCTATTGTGAGCGCCTCCATGCGCGAGAAAAATATCGCGCCGTTTGAAATCAGCCGCGGTTCCTACCGCGACATGTACTGGACGCTTTCACAAATGTTGGCGCACCACACCTCCACGGGTTGCCCCATGAACGCGGGTGATTTAATGGGTAGCGGAACGGTCAGTGGCACAACGCCAGACAGCCGTGGCAGCATGTTGGAGCGCACGTGGCGCGGAACTGAACCACTTCAATTACCCGATGGAAGCAGCCGAAAATTCATTGACGACGGCGATGAAATTATTCTTCGTGGCTGGCTGCCCGCCAAGGGAAATCTGCCGCGCATTGGCTTGGGTGAATGTCGCGGGCGAATTCTTGCGGCGAAATAAATACGCGCTTGAAATCGCTCAGCGCAAATAGCTTTTCAACTTTGCGTGATCAAGCGTGATGGTGTCGCCAGGCTTCACGCCCAACTTGGTGAATTCGCCAGGCGGCAACTCAATGGCGTATAAAGCTTCCGCAGCCGATGGATAGTGTTTCAAGCGCGACTTGTACGCGTCATCGGTTTCGGTTGGCGCGCGCAGTGGTTCCGCTTTCATGGTGTCAATTGAAACAACTTTTCCAGAGCGGGTGACATAAGCCACATCCATGTCGGTCAAGCAGTCGTACATCCAAAAACTCAGCATGTCAGACACTTTGAACACAAAGATCATTCCGGTTCCAGCGGGAACTGAAGCGCGCTTGCCCAGTCCACGTGTGCGACTTGGCGCGTCGGCGGCAATTTCCAAATCAAATTTCTTGCCGCCAATGGTCACGGTCTCAAGTGGTAAGCCCGACGGCGCTTTACGCACAGCGGTCTTGTTGGCCGCGGTCGCAGAGGGATCTTGCGCGGAATTATTCAACGCGACAAATCCCACAACGCTGGCCAACATCAGCACAATGATTCCAAGTTTGATTGACATTTTCATGATGTGAATTCCAGTTTGAAGACAATGTTGAATCCCGAGTTTCGCACGTTTATTCCCACGTATTCGCACTTTTAGGTCCTTGTGGTTTCGCATCTTGGGTGGCTGCAGCGGCGGGAACAATTTCATCTTCCCAACTATTTGGATACGCCAAATCATCAAGACCCAGCGCGGCTTGTGTAGGAAAGAGCGGACGGAATGTGTCGCACATGACGGCCAGTTCATCAGTCACCGTGGCGCCAATACTCTTTTCAATTGTGCCTGGATGCGGTCCATGCGGAATGCCTTGCGGATGCAAAGTCATGGAAGAAACTTCAATGCCGCGGCGGGCCTTGTAGTTGCCGTGCACGTAATACAACACTTCATCTGAATCCAAATTGGAATGGTTGTACGGAAGAACAATGGCCTGCGGATGGAAATCAAGCAGACGCGGACAGAACGAGCAGATCACAAAGTTGTGGCCTTCAAAAGTTTGGTGCGTTGGCGGTGGCATGTGATGCTTGGCCACAATCGGACTGAAGTCGTCAATGTTGAACGCGTATGGGTAATAGCAACCGTCCCAACCAACCACGTCGCATGGATGATGCTTGTAGTAGTAGCGATGCACTTGGTCGCGGCTCTTAATACGAACTTCAAACTTGCCAGATTCATTAAAGTGCAGCGGCTCTTGCGGCAGGCGCAAGTCGCGCTCGCAGTAAGGTGCATGCTCCAAAAATTGCGCGGTAGTTTTTGACAAGTAGCGCGGTGGCGGCAGAATATGGCTGCCATTTGCAGTTTCAAATCCAATGAAACGCGCGTCGGGTTCGCCAGCCGCGGGCTTGTTGAATGTCATTTTGTAAATCACGCCCTTGGGAATGATCAAGTAATCGCGCGGACCAAATTTCAGCGTTCCAAAAGTTGTCTCCAGCGTTCCGCTTCCAAAGTGAATGAACAAACATTCATCGGCCTGGCCATTCTTGAAGTGGTAGGTCATTGTTTCAGCGGGAACGCACGCGAACATTTCAACATCGCTATTTCCAAACAGCACAACGCGGCCAGTGATTGGATCGCCGTTCGGTTTCATGCCCGCCGTCTTAATGTGGCGCATGCGCATGACGGATTGCTCCACATACACGGGCTTGGTTTCATAGAGTGGCTCCCAGCCAATCACCTGCGTGGGTGGATGAATGTGGTAGAGCGTGCTCGTTGGCCCAACAAACCCCTCGGTGCCGAAGACTTCTTCGGAGTAGAGCGCGCCGTCGGGTCGGCGAAATTGAATGTGTCGCTTCGCGGGAAGTTTGCCCATGCTTGTGTAGTACGCCATGGCAAGAGTGTACGAAACTGTTGGCAATCGTTGCGGTTGTTACTCTGCACGAATGAACGATCAAGTGGCAACCCACAACACGCCGCCCACGGTGCTGCATGAAACCAAGGAGTGGCTGGTTGTGAATAAACCAGCGGGTTGGCACAGTGTTTCGCGCCAAGTTGACAAGGGTGAGAATGATGCCGCAGAGCAGGGCGAGCGGGTTCAAGCTGCAAATAGCCAAACTGAAATTAGCCAAGCTAAAAATAGTCAAGCTAAAAAAAGCCAAACTGAAATAACCCAAACTGATCACGACCAAAGCGTGCAAGCGTGGCGTGAGCGTAAAGAGCCATCTGCACGCAACATTCCAGAGGCTGGTTTGTGCCATCGGCTTGATCAGGGAACTTCCGGATGCTTGCTAATTGCAAAAACGTTGGAGGCGCATGAGCGCTTGCGCACGGCCATGGGCGGCGCCGACGGAGCGATTGCCAAAACATATTTGGCGCTTGTCAAAGGCGGCTTGGACAAGGAAGGAAATTTCCGTCTGCACTTTGAGGGCCGCTACAAGCGCTCCGCGAAAGTTTCCGTGTCGCGAGCGGGTTCATGGGAAACCGGCGGCCGTTGCAAGTGGAAAGTGTTGCGTCACATAGTCGCGCGCGGAGTGGACGTGGTGGAAGTTGAATTGATCGGACCAGGCCGGCGCCACCAAATTCGCGCGGGCTTTGCGTACTTGGAGCATCCACTTGAAGGCGACACGCTGTACGGCGCGCAGGGTCCTTCGCACTTTTCACTGCATGCGTGGAAAATAATGATCGATGGTCTGACAGTGATTGCGCCGCCGCCGCCACGATTTGTGCCGTAAATTTTTTGTGCGTGAATCACCTCCATTGAATCCGCCAAGCACTTTGCGTCAAGCGTTTGCGACGCAAGACTCACATGCACTTTGTAGTTATAGTTGACGTCTGTCATGCATCACTTCATTCAAAGGAAACCCAAATGAAAATCGCCAAATTTGCCGCCGCTGTCTGTCTTGCCTTCATCTGCTCCGCTTGCAACAAGGGCACCAATGTGGAGTTGACTGGCTTTATTCCCGCGAAGTTTCCTTTGGACTACAACAAGAGCACGGAAATTCACTCCTACAAAAATCCAATGACGAACATGAGCGCTTTCAAGTCAGTGCTTGTTCAAGAAGTAAAGATTGAAGCCAATGGTGACAATCCTGACGAAGCCAGCAAACTTTCTATTCAGTTCCGCAATGACATCATTGGCGCGGTTGGATTGCCTGTCGCGACGGCCGTTGGTCCTGGCGTGTTGGAAATTCGCGCGTCCATCACTGGCTTGAAGCAAAATATTCCAGCGCTGAACATTGCGCCGCAAAGTCAGATGCGTGGTAGGGGCTATGGCTATGTTGCGTGTGAGATGTACGCTCTTGATGGCAAGGACGGCGCACCAGTTGCTGCCTACGCGGACACGCAAAACACGCAGCGCTTTAGCTCTGAAAAGATGAGCGACTGGGGCAGCGCGCAACTTGGTTTAAAAACCATGGCCGACGCGTTTGGCGTCATGCTGAAGAAGAAATAAATTTCTATTCAGTAGAAAAAAGTTTATCAAGGCGCTTAGCCTTCAAGTTTTTTCATTCCCATTCTATAAGTATGCGCCCAAGATCTTGTGCGTCAATATGGGAATCATAATTCACGTCGCCCGCGCAACCCAAAATTCCGTTTGGACATTCTCCCCAATTCAGGAGAAACTCACCCAGATCGGCGGCATTTGTTTGGCCATCAAAGTTTAAATCTGATGGCGCGTATATCACGCATTCAGTGGCTTGATAGCCGCTCAGGAATTGGAATGCGCCGCCTTGGATAGGTCCAGTGGCTGCTTGACCGACAGTCCCAACGACAGAAAATTGTCCGCCAGATGAAAGACCTCCTCCGCCTGAATGCGAAGAGCTTGAAATTTCATACATATTTTGCTGTGCGAGTGCGCTTTGAGAAAGAAAGAGCAACGCTGCAAGACAGCCAAAGCCGCTGTAAACGCGCAAATTTTGAACTGGATTTATTTTGCTAATCATGGAACAACTTTTATTTAGGAACTGAAACAACATGAGCAGTACTTAAATTTCAAACACAATGAAACATGATTCTGCTCAAAAATTTATGTAAGTCAAATTAAAATTTAGATTTTTTAAAAAATATCGGATTCCAAATGAATCGGATTGTTAATTTAAGACAATATTTCTTTAAAATTTCAAATTCCTTTTGACATTCGTAAATGGTGAGTTATTTACTGATGTCGTACGTCCTAGTTGTTCGTTTTTTTTATGTATAGGAAATCAAAGAGATGTTTTCACATAAGTCCATTCGTTCGCGCGTTGTTTTAGTTTTGACATCATCGCTTGTGTTTGGACCTGTATTTCCTCTGAGTGCAAGTAGCACCAGCTCGGCTAGCAACAGCAAATCAAATGCTCCAACGACTGTTCCAATCGGGACGGCGTTTTCCTATCAAGGGCAATTGCGCCAGAACGGACAGGCTGCCAATGGTCTGTTCGATTTAAAATTCCGTCTGTACGACCAACTTGTTGAAGGTTCGCAAGTCGGCCCTGAAGTAGTGGCTCCTGAGTCTGATGTAGCCGGTGGAACCTTTTCGGCAGACCTTGACTTCGGAAGCGTTTTTCAGACAAAGCGTTGGCTTGAAGTGGAAGTCAACGGGACAATTCTTTCTCCACGTCAATCAATAATGCCAACACCTACAGCGCTATTTGCGTTGTCTGGAAACAATGGTCCACAAGGTGAAAAAGGCGAAACTGGAGCAACTGGTTCAAGCGGCGCTCCTGGCGTTAAGGGTGAGACTGGTGCAACTGGACCTGCTGGTGCCAAGGGAGATAAGGGCGACACTGGTTCAACTGGTG
>SESA01000656.1_pt1 | contig 21211 bp, 26 predicted proteins | sample 3171451 | NCBI WGS metagenome assembly SESA01 (sample SAMN06051862, study PRJNA518727) | freshwater metagenome | biome: subpolar coniferous forest; feature: holomictic lake; material: water; isolation source: holomictic Lake 227, 8 m depth | place: Canada: near Kenora, Ontario | collected...
GGCCCGCGCCTGCTCCTAGTACGCGCCCCGCGCCTAGACCCGCCACAAGGCCAAACGTAACTCCCCCCAATCCCACTGTGCGCACACCGGGAATCCCTAAAGTAAGCGCCCCGGCACCTAGGATCCCTAAACCACCCGCGCCGGGTGGCCCCAAACCACCAAAACCACCAAAGCCGACGGGAGTTAAACCCCCAAAGCCGCCTAAGCCAACAGGACACAAGCCAAAGGGTCCCGGTTCGACTACTCCCGCAACCGATACGTCCCAGACCGATACTAGCGGTTCCGGTTCGGACACAAGCAACTACAGTGATCCTACTGCTCCCCCAGAAGCCCCACCCGTAACAGTTGACCCGACTGCTGTCGCTAATTCTACGGTAGCGACTGGGGATCTTACTAGAGCCGGACAATATACGTCGGATCTATCTAAACTTGGAATCGGCTATGGGCAGCAGGGGTCAACCGGATACTCCTCGTTTGGGGACGTATTCGGTGCTGGCAATAGTTCCGTTGATCCATCAAAGTTTGTACTCCGTGACGCAATGGGCAACGCTATTAGCACAGCAAACGCTGGAAACATTATGGGAACCGATGTTTATGGTCCCGGCGCTGCACAGAATATTGCTGGCACAGATTATGGGAATATGATTGTTAATGCGCGCAGGGGGGCGGCTGCTTCCGCAGAAAACCGAGCAACTTCTGGGGTCGGCACTGGTGGCGGACTGGGTGAAGCCGCTAATACTCAGCAGCGTTTTAGTAATGAGGCTGGCGTTGGTGGCCTTATTAACCAGTACGCGGATATCCTTAAGGGTGTTCAGGGCGCACGATTGACTGATTATACGACTGGCCTTACTGACGCGGCTGCTGGTGGTACCTCTGGTTATGCTGGTGTTGCTCCTACGGTTACTCCGGGTACTCCTACTGGTGGTAGTGGTTCTAGTAACCCGTCTTCTGTTTCTAAGCCTTCGATGACTCCGGGGCCGAAGGGACAGTTTTCCACTTCTACTGGAAAGATTCTTGGCGGAAATGGGACTTCAAAGCAGAAGAAGGCGGCATTAACTGGTATCCTTAGAAGTAATACTTTGACTGCTGCTCAACAGGCTGCTATCAATAAAATGATTAAGAATTTGAAGTAGGTAGATATGGCAGTTGCCCCTAATCAGCATATTTACGGACCCAAGGATGGTGCGGGTAATCCTGTTGGGACTAATGCTTCTGCGCGCAAGGGTTCTGGGGATAAGGGGAAAGGGAAAGGTAAGGGCAAAGGGAAGGGCCATGCTCCTGTAACTAATGTTGTTGCTGGCCCTATTGATCGACCGTTTATGAGTGCTCATCAAATTGCTCAGGAACAGGCTACTCGTGCTGCTGGTGCTGTGCAGAGTCAGGCTGATATTAATGCTCAGTATGCGCAAGAAGCCACTGGTGCTAATAATCTTACTAATGCTTTTACTACTGTCGTTAACGATCAGACTGCTAAGAACGCTCAGGTTTTGCAGGGTTTGCAGGGCGCTGCTGGTACTGGTGTTGGTAGTGCTTTGACGACTGGTGCCGTTACTGGTGCCGTTCAAGAGCAGCAGGCTGCACCTCAAACTGTTCAGGCGTATGGCAGCCAGTTGGGGCGAGATATTTTTGGTCGTAAGGCCGATGCCACAACTAAGCGTCAACAGGATTATGCGGCTGCGTATACGAATGCTGGGGCTGATATTCGTAAGTCTGAGACGGATAAGCAGGCTTCTCAGATTGAACGTAAGGCTACGGCTGCTGCTTATAATTATAAGTTGGATCAGGCTAGTGTTGCTCAAAGTAACGCTGATCGTAATTATAATCTTGCTGTGGATCGTTTTAATCTTGCTTCTAGTAAGGCTGCTCGCGATGCTAATGGCAAAATTATTGATATTGGTAAAGTTGTTGATTCGACAATTGCTTCTATGCCGAAGATCAAGTCTGGGGCGTGGCAAGGAAAGATCACGTATACGGGTTCTGACGAAAAAACTCATACTTTTGATGTTGCCAATGTTAATTTTGATGCCAAGGGTAAAACTATGGCTCAGCGTCAAAAGTTTTGGAATGATTACTTGAAGAGTCAGGGTGTTATTAGCGCTGGTGGAACTATCGGTACTGGTTCTTTGTCTCGCGCAGAAAAGGGCATGTCTATTGCGCAGACTGCTCAGGCAATTCTTGACCAACTTGTTGCTGGTGGTATGACGTCGGAAGAGGCGCGTCAGAATATTCTTAAGAGCCAGTTTGGTCGAATCAATTCTGCTGCAGTTAATGCTGCTGCTAATGGTTCTACGGGGTAGGCACTATGCCGAACCCTGATAAGACTTTTAAGAAGCCCGTACCCAAGGTCAAGGCTAAGTTCGCCGGTTCGTCGCGTCCGTCTCCAATTAAGCAGCAACCACTGCCTGCGTACGGTCCGTATAAGGCTCCGCTTACTCCAGCCGAAAAGCGCATTGTTATCCTTAAGCGTTCTCCTAAGTTTGTAAATACTCCTGCTGGGCGTGTTGCTACTGGTGGTGGCGGAGTGGGATTCTATACGAAGGGCAATAAGGGTATTATCGCTAATCGTGTTATGCAGCGTGCTATTGCTGCTGCTCCACATAAAACTATTACGGCATCGACTGCCGATAATCCTATTATTCCTTCTGCTAAGAAGGGGTCTGCTGTTGCAATTCGTCCGGCTGCTAAGCCTCCGGTTATTGTTTCTAAGGCGCATTTTGTAAATCAAAATAAGAATGTTCACGATTTTGGTAAGTGGCTGGATCAGAATGCTACGCCTGTTCTCGGGGATATTATCGGTGGTATTTTTTCTACTGCTAAAACTCCAGAGCAGCAGGCTGCTTGGGACAAGTTAATTAAAGAACACCCAAAGTTTGATCTTGCAAATATGAAAGCAGGGGTTAATCCTGCCAACCGCACTCTTCAAACAACTCCCGACGCTAATTTTATGCACTTAAAGCACGCAATATCTCTAGGCTTAAGTGGTGCTAAGGATGCTGCTGGTTACACGATTGACAATATTCTTAAGCCTAGCGTCAGTGCTTCTAAGCATTTTGCTGCTCAGCATGGGGCCGAAGCGGTACATGCCCTTTCGTCTATTCCGCTTGTACAAGAAGTTAATAATAGTCATGTTAAATCCGTTGTTGATAACTGGGCGTCTAACGCTGTTATCCATCCGGCATCCGATTTTGTAACAAAAAAGTTTGACCAGATTACTGGTGGTGGTCTTGCTCCGCGTCTCGCTAAAGCCACTCCACAAGAATTGCAGGTTCTTTATTCGTCGTCTGATGTTGGGGGTCGGACATCAGTATCGCCGGAGTTGCGTGCGTATTGGATGAAGTTGGCGCTTGGGCAAACGTCTCTTCCTGCTTGGAAGAATTATAAGAGTGCTTATTCTATTGACCAACTTAATCATATGTCTGATTATGAACTTGTTCAGCAGGCCTATGGTACTGACCTTAACTGGTTTGAATCGCACCTTGCTTCTCTGCAAAGCGATTTGCATAAGTTGGGTCAGGCTCCTGCTGCTCTTAGTGCTTTGCAGGCTCAGATTGATGAGCAGAAGCGTCTTGGGAACTCTAGTGGTCTAGGGACGCTTGGTATTTTTATGGCTAAGCAAGCCGTGAATACTGCTGTTGCTATTGGCAAGGCCGACGCTAGCATAATGACTAATGGTGGTGTTGGTAGCACTGAGCCACTTAAGAGAGCACTAAATACTGAACCTATTTTTACAACGCTAGATGCGATTGCTATTGCTAGTGGCGTTGGCAAGGTTGCGACGACTACACTTAAGACTGCTGGAATTGCTGCGCGTACTGGTGCGATCATTGGCAAGGTACCTCTTGCTGCTCGTGCGGGTAGTATCATTTCTAGGGGTGCCGAGGCTGCCGCTGCTCCGCGTATTGTCGGTGCTCCATTGCGTGTTGCTGCTGCTGCTGGTCGCGGTGCGCGTAAAATTGCTGATACGTCTTTTGAGAATCCAGTATTGGCGCAGGATCCGAACCTCGCAAAACTGGGTGGGAATGGTGGGGTACACGCATTTAGTCCTCAGCCAAATATTGTTTCTCAGGCAGCGGCCCACCTTAAGGGCGCTCTTTATGGGTCGGATACAAAGTTTGGGCAACTTTACCGGAAGGTTGTTTTGCATAATAGTGCGGTACATACTCGTGCGCTTATTAGCCACCTTTCGCGCGCAGTCGGTAATAACCGTGCGCGTCCACTGATTGCAGCATTTAAGCGCTTACATAAGGCTGATCCGGTTTCTGCTGCTCTTGTCCAGTTTGAGTTGAATCATGCTCCCGAAATTGCTTTGACGGGTAGGCTTGCTCACCTTGCTGGTCAAGATTCCCTAACTGTTACCCCGGCGTCTGAGATTGATAGGCTTAACCGTGTTCTCAATAATGAGTTGTGGACCACTACACATCCTGATGCTAACGGTGTTCACCAATTCTATTACGGTACGGAATCGCCCGGTCCTGCGTATGAAAATGTTCACCTATCAACTGCTGAAAACGCTAACGTCAAGGCCGTTCAAGAACAGTTGCAGATACTGGCTGATGCCACTCCAGAGCAAAGGACCATGGCGCAGGAGTTCCTTAATCAGCCTCTTGATGCTGCTGTAAATGGTAAGAAAACTGGACGTAAGATTCTTGTCGGATTTAAGGGCCGCAGGCCACAGGCGCAAACGGTGCGTGATGCGCTTATCCAGTCAGAGAATCAGAACATTAGTGCCATTTCGCAGTTGGGCGTTACTCCTCTTTCTAATATTCAAAGCGGTGTTGACCTGCGTGCGCACTTTGGTTTGCCGCCAGAGGTTGCTGGTTCTCGTCGAATTGCTGGTAATGAGGGTATCGCTCGCGTTCAGGATCCGACTGCTGCAATCCTTGCTGCTTCTCCAATTACGGATAAGGTTCGCGCTGAAGCACTAAACTACTTGAATGGGCAGGGTGTTGCTGCGGCGGATACTCTTGCGAAGTCTGAGGCTACGGTCGCAAAAGTCGGTCCTCGCCTTGCCGCATCGAAAGAAAAACTTGCTTCGTTTGATAAGACTAAGCAGGACATTGTTGGCGTTCGTGCTCGCATTGCTAAGGACGAGTCGATCATCGCTAAGTCTAAGGATGCGAAGGTACGCAGGAATGCTGCTGCTCGTATTAAGACGGCGAATAAAAAGGTTGCTTCTCTTGAGGCTCAGGTAAAGAAGGAAACTGCTGCTGCTCGTGGTACTACGCAGCGTATGTTTGAGCAGACATCGCAGCATGGTCTTGCCTCGCATACTGCTGAGATGGCTAAGCAAACGCAAGAGGCGATTGATACTAGCGTAAAGAATATTCATACAGAAGTAGATGCGCTTATGCGCGATGCTATTGAGAGTGGCGCAAAACTCCCGGGCGGAGGAATGGTCTTTCGACCTAATCTTGGTACCCTAGAACGCAATAAGGCAATGGGTCTTAATAAGGGAATCATGGGTGGGCGCGCTTCTGCCCGCGATATGTCTCTTGTCCATAAGGGCCAGTACACGCTTTACGGTAACGCTAGTGATATTGCAAACTTTGGTGCTGTTCAAGTTAAGTATCAACGTATTCCAGTAATGGCTCTTTCTGCTGTTCAGGCACTTAATAGGTTCCTCCATAGTGAGGGAAAGGTTATGGTTCTTTCCAAGAATGCAGAAAAGTTTGCCGAGCAAAAGAAACTTCTTGAAGACCTAAACTTAATTCAGAACGGATCCAGCGCTCCCGATTATGTTGTACTAGTCGTTGATCCAAAGACGGGATTCATTGCCCGCGATTTGCAGCCCAAGTTTGATGCAGCCATCCCTGAGCGTGTGGGTGCGGTTACTGCTCTTAATGATGCCGAGCACGCGCGCGCAGTTGCGGAGATCGTGCGTCAGGGAATTAGCGAATCGGTAAGCGAAACTCTTGATGCTGCTAAGGGAAAGACTATTCTTATTGTTCCTAAGAGTACGTTTAATACGATTAATAACGAGTTGGCTGCTGCTGCTAAAACACCGAATATGTTGCAGAAGTTTTCTCGTGTTTGGTCGCGTGTCGCTTTGAGTACCCTTCCTCGTACTCCTATCGCTAACGTCCTTGGCTCTGGCGCGCTTGCCGCTCAGGGTTCTGGTTGGCGTATGTTTGATGGGTATCATCAGGCGTTGCACCTCATGGAAACTGGGGACACTCCACCAGAGTTGATGCATACTGGATTGGCGGGTGCGAACAATCCTGACTTTGGAATTGGTGGTGGTTGGAAGGTGCCGGGTAGTCCAGCGGTTGCTGCGGCGTCTAGGCAGATTCAGCATTATATGGATTGGATCTATTCGTACAATGTTATGGGCGAGGATCTTGCTCGTCTTACCGTATTTGTTGCTCATGTTAAAAAGGGTATGAGTAAGATGGACGCGGCGTCGTTGCAGAAAGAACTTGATTCGCTTGGCCCATTGCAGAATTCTATGCAAGATCTTCTTAAACATGTTGCGAATGGTGATTTTAATAGTCCGGGGGCGTTGTCTCCAGAACTGTTGGCTATCCGCGATAAGGCTTTGCGTGCTTCAACTGATTGGCTTGGCGGGCGTATTGGTCTTACTAGTTCGCAGCGTAAGATTCAATCAATTATTCCTTTCTGGTCGTGGTACTCGCATACACTTAAGTTGTTTTTTTATACGATGCCTGTCAAGTATCCCGGGCAGTACGCATTTGTTCACGCGCTGGCAAGCCTAGGACAAGAGTCCCAACGGATGAATGGTTTTCAGGACACATTCTTTTCTTCTGATATTGCATTGCCGTATGTTGGTTCTGCTGGTAATAGGTTTGGAGTTGGACAGAATATTTATGCTGGACAGTTCCCGGCACAGATGGGTAACACTCCGGGTCTAACAGGACTTATTTCCGGGTTCGGTTCTGCCGTTACTCCTGTTGCTTCTGTGCCTCTTAAAATTATTGGTAGTGGTTTGGCTGGACAGAAGATTCGCGACTATCAAGGGCAAGCGGTAAACGTCAATGACTACGGGACGCTACGCGGGGCCGAAGCGGTTCTTGCAAGCACGGAAAAACTAATTGCTCCCCTCGGATTGTTGCAGAGTTCTATCTCTCCGAACACTAGCGTTACCATTGATATGTTCCGCGCCCTCACAGGGAATCCGATTCCTGTTGCTAGTTCCGCTGGTGGTGCTACCGGATTCTATGCGCAGACGCCACGCGGTTCGGCTCTCGGATTGCCAATGGCTATCGGTTCTGGAATCGCATCCTCTCTGGGTTTCCCAATCTCTCGTGTCCCGACTACGACACCATCCGCTAAATTGCAGAATGCGAATAAGAGATCCAAGTTTAGAAAGGCGCATGGTCACGGATGAGTATCAACTCTGCACCTAAACAATACTTCAGTGACATCGCCCCGACTCTCGCGCGCATGAGTTCACTTAAGTCGAAACTTCCACTTAACCCTACCGCTCCAGTAAAGTCAAATGCTGGGACAGTACATGGAAGTCCGATCCATGGCAAGGGGCCAATGGCGGCTATCGGCGGTAAGCAGGACGGTCGTGTATATACAGTTGGCGGATACCCATTGTCGAAAAAGGGTGCTGTTATCGGCAGGCCGTATCAGGGGTCGCACACTATTGGGAATTGGGAGAGCGATAATGCGGTGGACTTGTCGGTTCCTAACGGGACACCAGTTCTCGCTACCCAGAACGGTACTATCTCTCAACTTTATGTAAGTACGCTTGATCCTAAAAGCCGGTTTGCTGGATACCAGATTCACCTAAAGACGGGTGACAACTCTTGGTTTTATACGCACTTGGAGAGAATGGCTGCTGGCATTAAGCCGGGAACAGTTGTTAAAAAGGGACAAGTCATTGGGTACTCCGGGTCTGCCAATAGTGCGGCGCATCTTCATATCGGTGTTGAGTATGGCAATCCCGTTAATCTGCTGGGACTTGTTAGGTAATCGTGACTACCTCTGACGTTGACCGATTGTACTCTGCTGTACAGTTATTGCGTGAAGAGGTACACGGTTACAGAGCAGATTTGAATGGCCGGTTGAGGAAACTTGAGGTTGATAGTGCAGAGTTGGCGGCTCGCGAAGAGTTGCGCGAGGCGGAGAGGAAGCACTTTTATACTCGTGCCGCGTTGTTGATTGCGTGTGGGAGTGTCGCGACTGCGATCATCACGACAATCATGGGGAATATGTGATGAGCATTACCGCGGACTTAATAAGAGTTTAAAAAAGTGGAACTGCTAAAATACTGTTGACTACAGAGGAGAATAATGCTTAAGACACTAACTATCACGAGTCCACCCATGCGCGGACCAGAGGTAACGTATGCGCAGAAAAACCTTACGGAGTTTGGTGCTTGGGTAGGTGCAGTTGATGGTCTGTATGGTGAGACGACTGGGCGCGCAGCATCGCAAGCAAAGTATATGCTCGGCTATGCCACGCGAAACATCAGCCCAACGTATGGCAATACTCTGGACAAGTTTCTAACTGGAAAGGCTAAGCCGACTATCGCTATGCAGTTGCGTGCTCGCAAGCGAAAGAATAATAAGTCGCTTGCCAATGGCGTAATTGCTACAGCGCGACAGTATCTTGGCGTAAAAGAATCTCCCGCTGGTTCTAACCGTGTGATGTTCTCTGAGTGGTACGGAATCATTGGGCCGTGGTGCGCAATGTTTGTGACGTACTGCTTTGTTACGGCTGGGTCGAAGGCGTTTGAGAAGGGAAATCGGTACGCGTACTGCCCATTCATTCTTGACGATGCTCGTCATCAGAAGAATGGTCTTAATGTTGTCCCAAAGGATTCTGCGTCGCGCGGAGATATTGTTTTGTTTGACTGGAACCGTGATGGTGTTGCGGATCACGTCGGAATTGTTCTGACTTCCGTGGATGCTAGTGGTAACTTTACTAGCATTGAAGGTAACGCTGGAGCGGGAGAAGTTGCTATCGCTCAGCATAATGTCTCGGACGTTATTGCTTTTGTTCGTGTAAGCAAGTAGTAATAAAACAGAACAAATTATGGGGGTTCAATGCGAGTTATTCGTGTATCCGAAAAGTTCTCTGCAAAAGATAATCACATCAATCTTTATCCTATTGGCGATACGCACTTAGGTGCAGTCGATGTGGATGAAGATTCTCTTAAGCGTGACCTCGCGAAGATTGCGGCGGATCCGAATGCTCGTATCATTTTCATGGGAGATTCTGGTGATTGCATTACGCATCGCGACCCACGCTTTGCTGCTGGCATGTGGAGCCAACGCTACATTGAAGCGATGCACCACGAAGGTGGAGTTATCAGCGAGACAGTCGATCATGTTGTCGAATTATTTGATCCCGTGAAGGATAAGATTTGGGCTTGGCTTTCGGGGAACCATGAGCGAACAGTCCGTAAGCATACTGATCGTGAGATCGGCAATGAGATTTGTGCGCTGCTTGGTATCCAATCTAAGTACCTTGGGTATGGTGGGTTTGTCCGCGTCGAATGGATGCGTGATAGTAGTAAGGCTGGTGGCGCTCAGGCTGTTACCGTCATTGATGCTGCACATGGTTGGCAGGCTGGTCGTCGCAGTGGTGCTAAGTTGAATCAGATGGAAGTAGAACTATCTTACACTGATGCTGACGTTATCTTGCGTGGACATTCGCACGACCGCGTAGCACAAATTCTACAATCGCTACAGATTGAGCGTGCTGGGGTTCGCGAATGGTTGCGTGTCATTGCGCACACTGGAACGTATAAGCAGGGATGGACGAACTGCGACTATGGTGAGACGCACGACACTTGGGAAGAGACTAAGGGTTTCCGTAAGCGCGGAACCGCTACGAGTGGTCCTCCTGTTATCAAGATTATTCCTACGCTTAGCCGTCCCACCGTTGTCCCGGGAAGCGCTACAATTAACCCTGACGTCAACTACGAGGTAATGATCTGATGAATATGAACCCCAAGATTTCTGCTGCCGCAATTGCTGGTGCCGCTACCGTTGTTCTGGTGTGGCTGTGTAGTTTGTTTGGCGTTTCTGTCCCGACTGACGTTGCTTCCGCTGTTACGCTTATTGTTGCTATTGGCGCTGGGTATCTTCGCGGTCAGGGTTCTTGGTCTTCGCGCGTGTAGCGTGGAATCGAAAAACCTGCGTAAGTTGAATCAGTTGATTCTTCGTGCGCGAGAAAGAATCTCTGCCGATCAGCCGTGGGCTGCCGACGAACTATTGCGTGATGCGCAACGCATGATTCGCCTAGACATTGGCGATGGTATTGATACTACGCCGCGTCGTCGTATGGAGAGTCAAGGGTTATATCGCAACCGCAAGACTCGCACGGAGGAGTAACTCCTACGCGCTGCCAGCATGGGAACTCGCAGTCGTCTTCGCAGACACAGTTCGGCGTACTGATCTTTCCGTCAGAGTGGGGCTTCATTCTACGCCGTCGATGTCCGTCTTGCTCTCTTCGCATGACAACAGTCTAGCCTCGTTGTAAGACGTTGACGAGTTGCCACCATATTTGCGTGCCATCTCTGTGCGCACGATGTTCATTGCTGTGTACAGGATCATGTCGTAGACTTCTTCTTTGTAGTTTTCCATGAAGAGTTCTTCGTCCCAGTTGAGCCATTCGTGGTCATGTTCTTCTGAACCGATGTCGTAGCGTTCCATCAGTTCTAGGTTTAGTTTTTCCCTGAGCAGTACAAAGTGAATCGCTTTTTGTGCTTCGTGTTTTGCTAGGTCTAGCGCTAACTCTACAAGTGCGCGTACTTTAGAATCCTGTGTCATCTTCAACCTCCACCGGATCTACTTCCTTGATGTACTTCTTTCCCTCGTTGCGGAGAACATCCTCGTAAGTGACGATAAATTCTGCGCCTAGTTCTAGTTGTCCTTCGATGATCTCTAGGCGTCTGCCTGTCACGAACCCCTTGGCTTTGACGTTAGCCTTGAACTCCGCGTAACTGATGTTTACTGCTGTGCCTTCTGCGCAGCCGAGGTCGCAGTAGTCCTTTCCGTTGTACTCAAACGATGCGCGTGGCTGTAGTGGTGCGCTGCATCGTGCGCAGGATCGGAATCCTAGGGGTGCTTGGGTTGCGCCGAACATGCGGTCGCCCTGCTGGATCAGCCAACTGGGATCTTCGTTGGCGTGGGCTTCGATGCGCGTTACCTTGTACTTGCGGAAGCCAGCAAGGTTGTCAATAATCATTCCCTTCTTCTTGTCTCGCTCTATCGCTTCGTCCGCTAGTGCGCCGATGATCTTGTTGCGGTACGCCTCATCCATGCGATGCCAGCCAGTCGCGGTCTTCGTCTGTCAGGTCGCCGATGGCTGCGAGAGTTTCGATGCGGTGCGCTAGTGCGATACCGAGCGCGTCGCGGCAGTCTTCGTTTGTGGATTCCCAGAACTCTGCGGAGATCGGCAGGTGGGTTGAGAGGGCTAGGTGGATGCGTTCCTTGCGGGGCGCGTCGCCTGCCGGGATGGTAAGTTCTCTGCCGAGTACGCTGTGCCACTGGCTCGGCGTGTACCACTCTGTCGTAGTTCCGGTCACTGCGCTTACTGCTCCTACGATGGGGAGTAGTTTGCCGCCGAACCCTACTGGGCTTTCGATTGCTACGGACGTGATGTCTACGCTACAGTCGATGACGCCTAACAGTGCGCCGAGTTTCTCTGCGACTTCAAAGCATCGTTGTGGTTGCTTCTTCGATTCGATTGAGAAGCCGAAGGATGAAACATCGTCTAGTTTCCCCATCGCTGGGATGATGCCAAGCGCGATGAACTTTGTGCTAACGTCAATTCCGACGATCATCGGGTTGCGGTCGCGTGGGGATTCGTGTTCGGGGAACAGTCTCTCTGTCAGGCAGAGTGGGCATTCGCATTGTTCCGTGGTGTCTGTCATTACGTTTTGTCCAGTCCGATTGCGATGAGTATTACCACGATCAGACCAATGATGTGTTCTAGGTCTATTCCCATTCGTGGCTCCGATTAAAACCGTGGAACCCAATCGTGTTGCTACAGTCCCACGCTGTCCACCCATTGCCGGGGTACGTCTTGTTTGCCCACTGGTACAAACGCCATGATGCCCAGATTTGTTCCATGGGTGTTGCCTTGTTCATTGTCGCGGGTTGCCCGTTCCTCTTGAACGTAGTCCAATTCAAGTTAGTTAGTCCGAGTCCACCCAAGAAACTATAATTCTTAGTGTTCGTCCAATTCACTGCACCCCATGTACCGGATCTACCACTGGGCTGTTCACACGCCCCAATCTTAAGTGCAGTTTTTATCCAGTACCGTGGTGGTGTGTCTGATTTTGTGGCGTTGCGTTCGCGCGGTGCAGGTCTTGTTTGTGCCGCCGCCACCACTGGGCTTAACCCGATGGTGGTGGCGGCGATTAGGCAAGATAGGATGATGCGCATCTCAGAACGGGATGTCGCTGTCTCCGACTGGTGCGGATACTGGTGCAGAAGTTGAACCACTACCTTCTTCGGAGCGAGAGCCAAACGAGTAGACGCGGTTGGCGATCACTTCAATACTGTCACGCTTCTGTCCATCCTTCTCCCACTGCGAGTAGGAAAGTTCTCCTTCTACGCAGACACGCATTCCCTTTGCAAACTGGGATACGATTTCTCCAGTCTTTCCAAAGGCGACGCAGCGAATATAATTCGTCTTCTCCTGTTCCGCCCCACTCTTGTCTTTCCACTTCTTGTTGTGCGCGATGCTGAACTTCATGGCGACGCCGTTTGCTTCTGGGTCGCGCGTCAGGTTCCCGATGATGTAGACGCTATTCATTTACGTGCTCTCCTCTGTTTTGCCCTGTTGATTGTCTGGTCGTGCAGGAATATAAACGCTAGGAACACAAGTGCTCCCATAGCATAGACGATCCCGCTGACGATGATAAGTCCGAACCCTGCGAATGTAATGTATAGCAGGCATTCAAGTAGGTATAGAAGCGTATCCATTATCTTAGAATTCTCCGATTGGCGTTGTGGTCTGCGCCTTGCGCCCGTACTCGCAACGGTCGTAGAACTCGCAGAACTTTTCGGAGCAGAGCCATGTGCTGAGTCGCCCGTAGGGTGGGAATAGTCCCGTCTCGCAGGCTGCTTCCATCTGGTTGAGGGTGGCGAGAATGTTGTTCGTTGTGTTCTCGTTGGTCTGCTCTTGGTTGTGGTCTTCGACGTGGACGCTTTCGATTCGTCCGGGTGTCTTGCGTCCTACGTCTGCGACTACCCAGCCGCGAGCGACGACGGGGGCGTCCATATCCAAGCCGAGAGAATATACACTTAACTGTTCATCTATCGTGGCTTTGGCGTGAGTGAACTTGCCGCTCGTTTTCTTGATGGTGGTCTTAATATCCGTGACCATGTACTTGCCATCGCTGTGACAGATTTCTACTAGGTCAATGTAGCCGGTCAGCATTACGTCGTCTTTGATTTTATAGTTGATCTCTTGCTGCACTGCGACTGGCTCAGCGACGGAGAGGTAGCCGGTTGCGTATTCGGTTGCCGCTTCGATCATCTTGTTGTTGATGTTCTCGTCGTCGGCGATGTCGGTGCAGTCAAAGTCTTCGCCGGGATCAGCGATGTACTTCTCCATCGTCTCTACCGCAGCGTCTAGGGCTGGGGCTTCGGTGCCGTCGATCTTCGCTTGGTTCATCACGTTCGCTGCCATGTCGAACGCGCTGCCCAGCATGACCTTACCCGGCATGATGCTCGGGATGCCTTCGACGTAGCGCAACTCGTACGCCTTCGGACACATCTTGAACTTGCTCATTTGGCTGTGCGATACGAGCGCCATGCCGTCATCGTTCTGCTTGGGTAGGTTACTCATTGGTTGCGATCTCCTCTAGGTCTTGGATGATTTTCTTTTCGCTGTCTGTCTGTGGAGTTTGCTTTGCTGTTTCCTCCTTGGCGAGCGCCCATGCCTTCACGTCCTTGGCGATGGACTCGTGCTTGCTGACTTGCTCGGCGAACAACTCAAACGTCGTGGCGTTGTCGTCGATGATGCCGTGTGTCTTTAGAATCTGTTTGATCTTGTCGCGCTGCGGTTTCGTCCACTTCGTTGCCTGCTCCATCACGAGGTCGGCTGCGGATGGGGGCTGGGCTGCGGACTCCAGATCACTCTTGCTCCACAGATTGAGGGCGATGCCGAATCGCATCGCTGCGTTGCGGATGCCATCACCGATGATCTCCTTGATGAGATCGCCGTCCTGCTTGCGGTCATTCACTTCGACGCTGCCGTACCCGACGCGGCTGTGGTCGAAGATTGTGAGTTTGATCCACATTCCGATGGGTCGCCCGTCAATGTTGCGATCCATAAGTGGCTCGCCACTGAGTGGGCTGACTGCGTATGGAACCCATGACCAGAGTGGGTCGTGGCGGAGTAGCATTTCTGTGACTGCTGCATGTCCCACGAATGAGAGCATCGTGCCGCCCTTGGGCTTCTGTTCGATGAGACTGTCGGGTGGTGTGCGTAGTTCGGTATGCAGGTCGCGTAGCGCTTTGATGCGTACTGCGTCTGGTAGGTCGGGGTTGTCGATGTACTCAGGCACTGGGTCTATCCTTCTTATAGTTACTTTGCTTTATGGATTCTTTATCACCTAAGTGACGTGTCACTGTGTCCCGGTTCCACAGCGCTCTTACTCTTCCCGGGTTTTGTACATACATAAGTGGTGGTGGGATCGTGCGGTTGCCTTTCCTTCCGTCGGCTGGGATTCGTATGCCTTCTTTTCTTGCGAGTTCGCGAAACATGGTGAGTCCGATAAGGTCGTCGTAGTCTAGGGGCAAGAACTTACTTGGCGATAGTTCGTAGCCGTGGGCTGGCTTGTGATCGACGATGCTGTACCAGTATCCGTCGTGCTTGTAGTACGGCTTGTCGTTTGTGTGATCGTAGTAGTTGGCGTACGTTGGGCGTCCACCTTTTGTTGGGTCGTCGTCGTATCCTTTTACTCGTCGTGTTGTTCCGGCTTTGTAGATGCGTGGCATTAGAGTGGTTGCAGTACATCTAGTGGTGTGTAGCGTGTGTGGTCCGGGTCGAACGAGGATGGCTCGCCGAGAATCCAAGCGTCGTTCGCGCTCATGTAGCCGTACACGGTGACAGTCCGATAGTCGGGTGCCTCTGCGTACGCTGCGACCATGAGCCTGTCCATGTCTACGTCGCCCGAGCGGACAGCGAACGGCTTGCCTTCTTCGCGGACGCGGCGCACTTCGGTGTTGACACCAACGTCTGCGATCTTCTTGTGCTTGTCGTGGTCGCGCGCGTCCCAGACGTGACCGCCCCAGTATCGGTTAGTCACCTTAGCCACGGCTAGTTCGCAACAGCAGGTGGCGATGGTTGCTTTTAGTTCATCTTCTAGTCGTGCGTTATCGGCGTAGTGAGAGGCTGGCTTGCTTCCCTGTCGGGCGATCATGCGCCGGATGCCGACGTGTGCCGCCCACTCGTATTCGTAGCCGAATAGGTGTATGGTTGTAGCCATTGTTTAGTTCTCCGTCTTGGGGATGATTGTCATCTGCATACCGGGTGATTGGATATGCATTCGCGCGGTGTCGTTCTGTTGGTGGTGGGAGAATCGTAGTGCCGATCCTCGTGCGTGTTGCGCGATGGCGTTGTAGTTCACCGGCTGTCGCTCGTGGTCGATCCAAGTGATCGCCTCCTCTGCTCCGGTCACGCGAATGTCCAGCACGATGTTGCTCTGGTCGGTCATGATTCCCCAGCGGAGTAGTGCCTGTTGGATCATGGTTTTAGTTACCGTTTCGATGGTGAGCATTTCGTCGGCGCAGTATTCCATGCGGCCGATGATCTGCGCTTCGACGTACGATGGGTCTTCCATGTAGTCGTAGGCTTCTCGTTCTCGGATGTAATGATTGGTATCCATTAGACTTCCTTTAGGTTGATGTCGATATCGCCGACGGTGAATGATGTCCCCCGCGTGGCGACGAGTGCCTCGGTGTGCCGATGGATCATGTTCTCTAGTGCTTCGATGTCTGCCGCCAACTGGTCAGTGTGCGCGACCTCTGCGTACACGTCGGTGGTGACGACGAAGTGTGCGGTGCTTGTTCGCGGGTGTGCGAATGCCATGCTGTCCTCCTGTGGTGTACCCCCATCATACTCGCCGATGAGGGTGGTGTGTTGTTAGAGATGTTCGGGTTTTGTAAAGATTGAGAACCCCTCTCCGATGCCTAAGCGTCGGAGAGGGGGAGGCGGAGGTGGGGAAGGGATCACCTGTTGCCTCAGAACGGACACCCGACCGTCCTTCTAGCGTTGATCGTACCATGCCTTCACGTCGTGTGGGTCTAGCATGGTGCGATTGCCGAAGGTTCGGATGGGTAGGGTGTTGATGCGGATAGCCTTCTCTATCTTGGCTTTGGTTACTTTCATGTTTCGTGCTGCTTCTTCGATTGTCCAGAGGGTCCCGATGTTTTTACTTGTACTTTCCATCTATGTCCTTGCAGTAGGTGAACAGGTTGGCGCGTCCTTCGCTTGCCCGGTCTTCCCATTCGTATGACTTGTCTAGGTTGCCTTGCTCGCGGTAGTCTCGGGATCGTGCTGCTGCTCGCTTCCACGATACGTCCATCTGCTTGTGGCGAACCCGCTCTGCCGCTGTCATTCGTGCGTACGTCTCCGGGTAGATTACTTCTACATCCCAGATGCTCATGCTCTGCTCCGTTCTCGTCGTGCGGTTAGTCCTGTCTGTTCGTACTGAATCCCAACGAGCGCGTCTGCTAGTTCCTGCTCGTCTCCATCCACGTCAGCCTCGTAGATGTGTCGCGCCTGCTCGGGTGTAAGTTTATCCACGTCTATGATGATGAACTCACACGCCTTGCATGTGCCGAACGATCCATCGGCAAGGCTGTACCAGTAGATAGTAGCCATTGTTATCCCTTCGTTCTGGTGGGGGACTGAGCGGTATTGCCCAGTCCCCCGTTTCGGTTAGGCGGTCAGTGCCACCTTGATGCTGCGATCCTTGAGCGTTGGTACGGTCGCTCCGCCTAGTACGTTCTGGTCTAGGAACTTCTCGTCGGTGCGATGATTCTTGCCCCAGTCAACGTACTCTGCGACTGCTTGGACGAATCCCCATTTCGTGTACTTCACGTTGGCGATGTTGTCCACGTCCCATGCCATGTGGATAGCCTCGCGCGTGTTCTCTGCGATGGTCAATCCGCGTGTGCTGTCCTCGTCCTTCGGCGAGGGCAGTGGCACGAGCATGTCTAGCATCCGCTGAAACGATACGCGGTCGATCTTCTGTACGATCAGGCTGTCGCCCAGTGCTTGCAGTTCGTCGAAGTAGGCGTTGCTGAACCCGAGCATGTCACGCGCGTCGCGCGCTTTGTCGGTGATGCTCGGCGTGTGCCGTCCCTTCCACATGTTCTTCGTGCCTTCCATGCTCCACTGCAACGTGTTCTGGCAGACGACGCGGATCGGCGTGGTGTACACGCTGACTGCGGTGTTGCCGTCGTGTCCGTTGACAAGTGTGACGAACGGGTCGATCTTCTCGTCGGTGTCGCCGCCGATACAGATGTCGCGGTTGAGTCGGGCGAGCGCCCAAATCTTCCGCCCATTGTAGAGGCTGCCTGCCGTGTGGTAGTGCGCGTCGCCCTTGCCGATGATCTCGTCGAAAAAGTCAAAGGCTTCGGAGTTCTGCACTACATGGTACCTGCCGCCGACGATTCCCAGCGCCTCGCCCGTGTCCATGCGGACGTTGGCAACCTTGCCGGGGATGATCGTGGTCAGGTCTGGCGTGTCCATGCCGGTCGGGATGTGCGCGTGGACTTCGTGCTGCTCAACAGTCCAGTTGAGACGGGCCAAGTCCATCGCTTCCTTTGCGGTTACAACGTCCGCGTCGATCACGGTGCCGAGCCGGTGCCATGCCGGTTCTCGCCCCCCGTAGAAAGCGTGGTCGTTGTCTAGGATTCCTGCGCTCATGATGTTCCTTCCATTCTGGTAGCGGGTGCTACCGTTTATCCTTACTTACGATACCGCATTCCTGTGCGGTGGTGTTGTCGTAGTTGTAAGGATTCCGTTAGAGTTATTTCTAACGGGTGTTTAGATTCGCGCCCATAGGATGATGATTACGGGGACGAAGGCTAGTCCGCTGCCGACGATGATGATCGTGGCGGTTACGGTTTCGCTCATGGTGTTCCCTTCCTTAGACCGGCGGTTGCCGGATGGCTAGACAAGGGTTCGACCCCTGTGCCTAGCGGTGGTTTAGAATCGTGCGAGGTTGCGAATGAAACAGTCGCCCTCATGGATGACGCTAGTAAACGTGTCGTCAGTGTTGACCACTAGCGCGGCGTCGGAGTCTGTTTCCAAGTACGCGGTGTATCGGTCGCGGTAAGAGTAGTTACTAATATCTTTCCCGATACAGGCGGCTATCGGTACGGCTACCCACTGGTGTCCGCAGTCATGGTGAACGGTGTACGTTGCCATCGTGGTGTTCCCTTCCTTAGTGCCGCCGATTGGCGGATGGCTAGGCAGAGGTTCGACCCTACTGCCTAGCGGTGTTGGTCTGTTGCGCGTTCGTGTCTATGCCTCCCAGACGTTCACGACGTCGTAGTCGTAGGCGTCCCAAGAGTCATCGGACGAACCGCTGACCGTGATGTTGACCTCGTTAGAAAGTACGTCGCCGATCATGTCTACCGCATCGGATTCGCTTTCTGCCGTGACCACCATCGTGATGCTGACGGGGATGTTTACCGTCACTTCGTAGTCGGATGCAAGGCTGACGATGCTGTGATCGCGGACGAACTGGGCGAGCCGCTGATCGTCTCCGCACATCTCGCGGATGTCATCCTCTTGCCCGTCGGACAAGGTTCCGATCAACCGAATGGCTACGCCTAGATCACTGTCTAGTTCTGCCACTAGCCTTTCCTGCGTTGCCGCGTGGACGGTGACAGCCTTCACCTGCGCGCGTAGCGCGTCGATGTCGGCGGTGTCCGCGTCAAAGATTGCGGCAGGGTAGGTGACTTCGTGCATGGTGTTTCCTTCCTTAGTACCGGCGGGTGCCGGATGACCGGGCAGGGATTCGACTCCCTGCCCAGTGGCGTTAGACAAGCGGTTCCCAAATACTACGGACGGATTCCGCTTCGAATAGTGCGACTTCGACGGCCTCCCATGCGGGTTGTATTTCGTATGCCAGTGTGTAGACCCCGGCGTCCTCGTACGTTCCCGCCATGTCGCGCAACGTGTCGCGCATTACCAGTAGCCGCGCGATGTTGGCTGCGTGGGCTGTTCGGTTCACGGTGTTCCCTTCCTTAGACCGGCGGTTGCCGGATGGCTAGACAGAGGTTCGACCCTACTGTCTAGCGGTGTTGCGCCGCTAGATCCCGGCGATGGCTTGCCGTACCTGCGACTGGTGCCGCGACGTGGTAACGCTGAACCGCTGTTCAACGGTGTACCATCCGCTAGGCGTACGCCATGCAATCGGCGTACCGTATGACACGATGACGTAATCCATGTCGCCGCGCTGATTGTGCCATGTCTCGCGTTCGTCGCCGGATAGCCATCCGGGTAGGCCGTAGGCCGCGTCCGCTGGGCATCCGTACAGACTGCCGGTGCTGTTGCGAAACGATAGGCCGTGAGTAATGACGGGGGCAAGGTTCGTGCGTCGCGTTGTCTTTACGATTTTCACGGTGTTCCCTTCCTTAGTACCGGCGGATGCCGGATGGCTAGACAGAGGTTCGACCCTCTGCCTAGCGGCGTTTACTCCCCTAATCGGGGGCGCGTTGCAGAATCTTGGACCGCTACGATTAGGCTGAAAAGTACCTCGACCGTTTCGTCGTGCGGTAGGCCATGCAAGAGGCTTGCCAAGGTTTCAACTTTTGACGTGTGTTCGTCCTGCGTATGCGCTCCCCAACAGTTACCCAGCGCGTCACCTGCAAGATACGCGGCCACGCAAGCGGCGCGCGTAATGTTGTCGGTATAGTCGCTTTTCAAGATCATGGTAGATCCTTCCTTAGTGCCGCCGGATGGCGGACGATTCGCCGGGGAGTCGAACCCGGTTCGCGCAATGCCACTACCAGAATCGTGGCGCGAATCGGCTAGGCGCGGTCAGTATCCGTCGGCAGTCTGAGTGCCGATAGTCTGCCCGCCTAGCGTGGTCGATCATTGCTAAGGAAGGAAGGAAACTCAGTGCCGGGGATTCGCCGCTCCCCGTATCTTCTCCGTCTCCCCGGTGCGGCCATGGGATCCATACCACTGACTGCGACACCGCCGGACGTTCGCCCTATCGGACGTAGACCCACTCTAAACACAAATTTAGGTCTTATGTTGTCACAAAGTCAACACAAACAAACATTTTACAAATCGAACAGGTGTTCGCATATCGCTCCCTGCGCCCCATTCGCCCCTACCCGCACCCCTTTCCCTGCCACGAACGCAAGGCCCAGAGAACGCACGGCAGAGGCCCCACAATCCACACCCCCAAAGGCCCCCACAACATAATGGAAACTAATGTCAGACATAAGTCAAAAGTGTTGCAAGCGTGTCACAATCACCCTTATTTGCCCCACATTGTGACAACATAGTAACGATTCTAAAGGGCCTAGCGCAGCGCCTAACGCGCACCCCAGAACCGAATAGCAATACCTGCCCTTCACCGATGCGCCACAGCGACCACGCTAGACACGTCCCAACAGAACCCGAAACCCCCAGCCACACCCACACCCTGCGGGGGGCGTGCGGTTCTCGCGGGTGTGTGGCGTCGTGCTGCCCACCGATCATTATGCTAATCCGCAGCACCATCACTTAGCACTCAGCCGACCCAACCCCAGCGACAACCCCCACCAAAACCCAACCGCGTCTAACTTACGAAGGCTTTCTTTTTTGTGGGTATGGTTTTTGCTCTGAACTCGCGGTTTTGTGCAGTGTGGTGTAGATGTGTGGTGTGTTTATGTGCGCTTGGTTTGTATCTGTGTGTTGATACTTTGGTAGAGTCGCGTTTTTGTGCGGTTTGGTGTGGTTAGATGGTATTTAATCGTCTTTTTTTGCGTGTTGTTCACGATGAGCGTGTACTTCGTGGCATTATTCTCCCCTCCCTCCCTAGCGTTTGTGCTAGTCATCGTCCGTTTTACATGCTTGATGTCCCTGCATGAGTCTATTCCTAGCCGTTTCCGGGGAGCACCCTTGTGGGTGGTGTCTGTTCGTCTAGTGGAGGGGCAGGATTGTTCTGCTTGGCTCGCTAGTTGCTACGAATAGGCTCAGAGTTAGGATGTAACGCGGCGGATTTAGCGGTCCGGGGGCGTGTTGTAGTGACAGTGTAACTGATGCG
>SESA01000657.1_pt1 | contig 21190 bp, 13 predicted proteins | sample 3171451 | NCBI WGS metagenome assembly SESA01 (sample SAMN06051862, study PRJNA518727) | freshwater metagenome | biome: subpolar coniferous forest; feature: holomictic lake; material: water; isolation source: holomictic Lake 227, 8 m depth | place: Canada: near Kenora, Ontario | collected...
ATGAAACCGGCAACTGCGATCACCGGAAATTTATTCTACCCCGTAATAAGCAATCAGAGCTGCATCAGCGAAAGCTTGGCCAGCACCTTTTTTATCTAGATCACGCCACTCTGGCCACATCTGTATCGCCCGCGATCTGGCTGCATCCTTGTCTGTACCGATTAACCCAGCCCGCTTCTTCCATGCTTGAGGTGGAACAAGTTCCACTGGCATCTTGAACGCCCCCAATATGCCGGCGATTACTCCGCAGGAATGCCCAAAGCTAAACATCGATGAAACACCCTGCCCCGGCATTGCACCTACTTGTTCTACATAGACTTGTACAGGGACATAACTGGCTGAGTAAGGCCTGAGCATAGTTGCCAACGCGCTCGCGTTCACCCTAGAACTTTTACCGATCTTCATGACGGGCATTCGATAAGCGTCCGATGGTTGGCCGTTGTAGAGCACCACGATAGCCCCTGAAATGCCGGGGTCGATACCTATTTTTCGCATACTTTTCCTTGGTAAATAAAAAAAACTTGCAAGACATGAAAGAACATGGGTACAATGTGTTGCCATTCTACATTAAAGGAGCAAATCGTGATTATCACGAACAAGTTTAATCTTCCGCAGACCTTTGTGAACATCATGAAGCGTCCTACCTACTCTAAGGGCAGAGCACACCTCTCAGCCACAGAGATCATCAACAGCCCGCGCATTGTCCTCTTGCGTAAGAAGCACGAAGACAAGATCGAGACAGACGTAACAGAGATGGTTTGGTCTATCTTTGGCACTGCGATCCACGGCGTACTCGAGCACGGCAAGGACGAGAACCACCTAGTCGAAGAGCGCATCAGCACCTCTCTTGACGGCTGGAACATCTCGGGCGCCATCGACTTACAGATCGTCAACGAAGACGGCTCTATCACCATCAACGACTACAAGACCTGTGCGGCTTGGTCAGTCATGAACGAGAAGATTGATTGGGAGTACCAGCTCAACATCTACGCATGGCTGGTTGAGAAGGTGAAACAAGTTCCAGTTACCAAGCTGGAGATCGTAGCCGTGATCCGCGATTGGAGTCGCCGTGATGCAGCTGTCAAGGCCAACTACCCAGACGCCCCGATCAAAGTCATACCGATTAATCTGTGGCCGTTTGAGCAACGCGAGAAGTTCATCCAAGACAGGATTACCCTGCACTCCAATGCTTTATTTGAGTCAGAGACGGGTGAAGAACTACCAGCTTGCACACCTGATGAGATGTGGGAGAAGCAAACCACCTACGCCGTCAAGAAGAAAGGCGGAGTCAAGGCTAGGAATGTATGCCTCACAGAGGAAGAGGCCAACGCCAAAGTAGCCGAGTACGGCAAAGATTACGAAATAGAAGTGCGCCTTGGTGAGAGAACCCGTTGCGCTAACTTCTGTTCGGTTCGTCCATTTTGTTCACAGTGGGAGGAATATGTTCTTCAACAACAGCAAGGCTAACTGCCAAAAGATATGGAGGCGTCACGGTTGGGCGCCTCCGACAGAGTACAGAACAGACTATCTGTTCTTACATAAATGGGGTACCAAACTAGATGGCACCCCGAAACTTAAAACCGGTCCAAAAGGACCATGGAAACATGGAGTGAAAGCATGATTGAAATAGAGTTAACCAAAGCAGAAGCCCTTTTGTGCATGGAGCTTATCAGGCACAACACCGACGAACTTCTTCAGCAAATTTCTCGAGAGATAGACAACGAAATTACCGTATCAGAAATGGAGGTAACCGCTCAAGAAAACTACCAAGCCAACTTGAAGATCGAAGCCGACAAAGTGCCGAAACTTGAGGCAGAGATTAAGCAACTGCGCGCCAAGATAGATTCAGAGAATTTGTCATCTAAGCTGAACAAGATTAAGTTTCCAGAAATTAATTTGGAGTTTGCTCCTTACGGCTACAAGAAAGACGGCACACCTAGAAAGCGCGCTGGTCGTCCACCAACCAACATGTTTAACCTGCCCTTCTAATGGAAGTTAGACAGATGCGCCCCGACTACTCCATGAAGTTCACTAACCCAGAGGGACAGATCATTGGGACATTGGACTTCAATGGATGGGTCATGACGTTTGATGGCGCTGCAGAAGAGAGCGCCATCATATTTTTCCACCATGTCTCGCAGATGTTCTCCCAGCGTCTGGACGAGGAATATCAACGCGGTTTAACAGAAAGAAAACAATGACAGTATTTAGAAAACTCCAAGCCGTGCGTCACGAGATAGTCAAAGCCGAACTCAAGAAGACCGGCCACAACGCATTTGGCGGTTGGAACTATTACGAGCTGGGCGACTTCATCCCTACAGCTCACAAGCTGTTTGATGCAGTAGGCCTGTGCGGTGTTGTTCGCTTTGGCGATAACGCAACCCTGACAATCTACGACACAGAAGACGGCTCATCCGTTGTCTTCACGACTCCCATCGTCTATGCAGAGGCAGCTAAAGGCCAGCCTATCCAGCTTCTCGGTAGCACACATACCTACATTCGGAGGTACCTCTGGTTGCTGGCGCTCGAGCTGGTCGAAGCTGATTCAGTGGACGCTGAGAAGCAAGTAGAGAAAAAGGAAACGATCAAGATCGATCCACCCAAGCCAAAACCTTTGCCTATCCCACCACCATTCAAGAACGATATGAAACAGTGGGAGATCAAAGTAACTGAAAGCACCGAAGCCAACTGGGGCGACATCGTTATGGATGCAGCCAAGGTTTGCTTGGAGCTAACCAAATCGGCTGAAGATGTGCAGAACATTTTCAAGACGAACCGATCACTCTTTGACAAGCTCAAAGTTGATCACCCTGAGCAGTACGACGAACTGCTTGAATTGTTTAAAAAAGAAAAACTGTCCTTTAAGGAGTAACTCATGGACTATCCAAATCGCGGCACCTTGTGGATGAACAAGTACAAGAAGAAAGATATTCAGCCTGACATGACTGGCGATATCAAGATTGAACTCGATCTTATGAAGCAGCTCATACAGAGCGCAGAGTCTGATCACGTTGTCATTAAGCTTGATGCTTGGGTGAGCAAAGACAAAGACGGCAACCGCAAGGTTGGCTTGAAGGTCAACACTTACAAGAAAGAAGAAGGATCAACTTCAGCAAAGGATCCTTGGGATGACTGATAACACCATTCAGTTTGAAGGTGTCAAGATGGGTTTGAAACAATCCAAGGACGGCTATGTGCTGACCTTGGCTGTTCACCCAGATGAGCTACCAGACGCGATGATGCGAGACTTTGTTGGCTCGCGTTACGTTGTTGTAATGGTTCGTTTGGGTGACGATGAGCAACCCATGACGCGAGAGAACGAGTTCCCCGGGGATCATGCCGTGAAGATGGCTGGCATCCTCTGCCGTGATCCTGAGTTCTGGGATTGGTTACATGCCAAGGAGTGGCTCATGGAAAAGAACGAGAAAGCTTGCTCTGAGTGGATTTACTCCTACATTGGTATCGAGTCCCGCAAGGAGCTCAAGACCAATCAAGAAGCGCGCGAGTTATTTAACAGACTAAAAGCCAGTTTTGAGGCTTGGAGAAACCAATGAAAAACCTAGTACCCTACAGCGTGTACTTGCCAGTCGAGTACTACGACAAAATCAAAGAGCTGGCTAAAGAACGAAAGGCCTCTAGCACTGTTAGAGACGCCATTTGTATGATCTTGGACGGCGACGATAAATTCCAAGCTGGCTATAACAAAGCCATCAAGGACGCCATAAAAGAGATTGACGCCATTAAGGAGATCGAGCATATTGCTATACGCGGGAAGTACTTAAACGACCTGTTGGCAACTCAGCTCAAACAATTGGGGGCATAAATGCCAGACCACGATCAAAACCTACGGGATTTGGCAGCCATGTTCGCCATGGTTGGCCTTATCCAAAAGAACTCAGATCCTTTTGAGGTTACGAAAGATGCTTTTATTTACGCCGATCACTACATGGACGCACGAAAAAAAGAAGAGGAGGGGATCGTTGCCATCCCAAAACGAAGAAAAGCCGACGTTTAGGGTTTACGGCAAAAGGTTCTGCGCCACCTGCGGGTACTCTAGGAATCTAGATACTGGCAGAGTCGTAGATTACAGAACAGACCGATGGGTTTGTTTTCCATGTTTAGAGAGTCCACCACCCAAAGATGTATCGGAACAAGAAACTGACTGACGCTGCCCGCTTGCTACCTTGCCAACACTGTGGAACAAGTGACGGCACTGTAGTAGCGGCGCACTCCAACCAGCTGCGCGACGGCAAAGGACGAGGGCTCAAGGCTCATGATTATCGAATCGCATCTTTATGCTACAGATGCCATGCTGATTTAGACCAAGGAGCCAAGATGTCCAAGCAAGAGCGTGTTGATATGTGGGAAGAGGCCCATCGCAAAACGATAGGCCTTTTCTTTGAGCAGGAGATTATTGGGCCGCTTTAACTTGCTCGTTGAATTTCTTCATCATTGCAGTCTTACGATCTTTCATCTTCTGTATTGTTTCTTCAGGCCGATCTCTCTCTTGAGCAACCTTTATTTGTTTGTTGATTTGAGAGATCTGGTTCTCTAAGTAGTTAGCCCTGTTGTAGTATCTCCACTCTGGATTTTCAGCCTTGTAGTCAGCAGTAGGCTCCTTGTTCTTTATTAACTGCTTGATCTCATTCTCATGCTTTGCCAAACGGGTCACGTTGTCATAGAAGTTAGCTGAGATTGCCGCAGGAGAACCTGTCTCTCCCAAGAACTTACCAACTACTGGCACTTTGTATGTTGGAACTTCAGCTGTCTCGCCTTCAATAACAGCACCCACATACTGAGCAGTCTTCATCACCTCGCGACCAGCGCCACCTGTTGCCTGACCGATGAGGTAATCCACCTCGTCAGCAGTTGGGCTCATAAATCCTTTGGTGTATTTAGTTCCAGCTGGGGACGATACATAGTTTAGGAACTCAGCTATGAATTGACCGACAGCACTTGCACTTTCGCGTGAACGCATGTAACCCGGAGTTGGATTGGTAGCACGATCCTCTTTGTAGATTGGGCGTCCAAACGCATCCTTGTTTGCAGCCAGCGCAGCAAAAGGATCTGCAATGGTAGGCATAGCCATCTGCCACAAGCTTCCAGAACCAAACGGGTTGAACGCTTCCACGCTCATCGACATGATGTCGACCACCACATCGCTAGCACTCTTCTTGCTGCTTATGGCGCCGTTTTGAGCCAGTATGTACTCTGTTATCAGACGGCCAATTCCGGGGAATATGCTGTAACCCAAAGGCATTGGGAACACTTTGTAGGTGCCGTCGCCAGTTGGGAATACAAAGTTCTTTGCCTTGATGAACTCAGGAGGATCATCATCATCGAAGCCAGCCAGAGCCATGGCAAGAGCTTGAGCAATACCAACCATCACGCCACCAATCATGATCTTTCGACCAGCTGGGCCAGCGAGAGTTCTGCCGACTTTCAATCCACCCTGTACAGAAGCGTTAAAGAATGCATACAGAACTTGAATCCACTTGCTGGCTGCACCTTTGCGGTTGAAGTTCACAGTCAGGTCTTTGGCAATAGCCGCGCCTTCTTGCTCGCTTAAACCTAGACCACCCTGAGAGACTGGCTTGGTTGCAATATCAAAAGCAGCTAGACGAACGGCGTTCTCCATGGTGTCGTTGTAGTCCGACAGCCAATTAAATACACCATCAGCCATTTGTCTGGCGTTACCACGATCAAGCTTTTCGAGCTCTCTCTCAACAATAGTTAATTTGTTTTGGCCTTTGCTGAACTGCTCTTTAAATCCAGTCTTACCGCCAGCGAGTCTGTATCTGTTGTAGATATCAACCCAACGTGAGCTGACTGTCTTACCCTTGCGAGTAGCGCGCATCTCTCTGTAGATCGCGGCCATGGCAGGCATAGTGTTCTTCAGAACGTCAACCTGTTTGCCAGCAAGAGGCGTGTTTGTCAGGTTAATAGTGGCAGAGCCAACGTCGCGTAAGAAGTTCCATGCACCAAACACTGGGTTGTACTGAGTGTTAACCGCCGCAATCCAGCGAGTGACACTGCCAACCATTCCCAATACCATGCCAAGTTGTTCAGACTCTAAGTTCTTCAATGTCTCAGCCATACGCAAAGCGCGTGGATCATTGCCATTAAAGAAGACATAACGGTCTTTGCCATTGACCCGAATAGCCACTACGTTTTTACTGTCGCGCAGTGTTGGGTTGACCTTGTATCGAACAAGACCAGTCTTAGGATCGATGCTTGGGCTCTTAGGCTCTTGGAACAAGTTCTGTGCGTCTGTAGGGTTCAGACCAAGCTTGATCAGCTCTTCTTCAAGTTTCTTCTTGTTCTTGATAGCGTCAGGGTTGACGGCCATCCAGAAGCCGGGGTTTGGATTGCTAATGACTAGACCATATAGAGCACGACCTACGCGAGCAGCTTCCGCATTGATGATGGCTTTCTCACGTTGAACAGCAATGTTAGAGAAGATATCAACAACGTCTTTCAACGAACCCATGGCTCGCTTGCTAAACGGGCCTTTAGTCTGGATGCCTTTGGCTACTCCGCTACCGGTGTTGACATAGTCCAAGTCTGCGCGTTTCAAAGGAACATAGTTGGGGTATAGCTGGTTCCAAACGTCAACAGTCTCTTGAGTTTCTAGACCACCCTCAACCACAACTTCCTGAGTTCTTCTTACGATGGCGTCAACCTCTTTAGCCAGCGCCTCAAACTTATCCTTCTGATCTTGGGTTAAGTTGTTGAGGTATGCGTTTGCATCATCGGTGAAGATGCCGGAGCCACCATCCGGCATGGTTAGATTGATCTTGGCAATCTGGATGTTGTACTCTTCAGCGTGGCGGTTATGGAGGTACTCCTCCAGCTCGGCCAGCGTGACCTTCTTCTCGCGCATATCTTTCAAAATAGGCAGAAGTTCTTTGTTTAGGAAATCTTGTATGGCCTCTGACGCCCTACCATGCATCAACGTCTCTTTTGTATAGGCGTCGAAGTTCTCCTGAATTGTTCCAGCGCCTTTCTCAATCTCACGAATAACATGCTTGAGGTCAACGAACTTATCAGCTAGCTGGTACTCAATGTCGTTCATGGTCGTTGAGTCTGGCGATGACCACTGAGCTACTGGAGCTGGACCACCCTGATAGTTCCTAGAGAAGAATGGTTCTGGAGTTCCAAACAACTTAGGTGCAGAGTCTGCTGCAGCCGCAAATTTCTCTGCGTTTTTGAGCAATGCCAAGACGTCGCTGTCTGAAAACTTTATTGTGAAGCCAGCATCTCTGAGCCATCTACGCACAGCTTGAATCACGCGCTGTACTAAGCCACCATACAGACCACGCTCTGCCATGATGGCCACGATTTCTTTAGCGCGACGCTCATCAGATAGGCCGGGTTGTGTGCGGTCTACTTGAGCTGCAATGTCTTTAACCAGCTTAGAAGTCTCTTCTAGCGTCAGGACGTTCTTAACCAAAGCGCCCATCAATTGTTTGCCAAGCATTGCTTCCAATGCGGCGTGACCGATAGCCTCATGCGCCAGAACTTCCTGAACACGCTGGGCGTTAGGCAAGTTGTCAGCTACGAGGTAAACAGTATTGCCTGAGTACCACACACCTTCAACATCAGACGGCGCAGACTGGTCTGGCAAATCATCAGAAGATTGAACGACGTTAACCCTGATGCCTTTGATCGGTACGATTTGAGACTGAACATCTTCAACGCTCTGGCCACCCTCGGCAACCTTGCGAGAGAACATGCCCTTCTTAGATTCGCTGTCGTCAAACTCAACCTTCATTACCTCGCGGGCAAGTTGACCGAAGTCAGCTTCCACAGTCGCTGGGTAGCTCTTATGCAACTGCTTGATGAGTGAAATTAGTTTTTCAAAGTTTGTTATATACGATCCACCAGACATCTCATAGCGACCACCCTTTTTCGCCATGGGGATGTCTTTGATAGATGTAACAAACTTCTTAGGCGCGTCACCAGAAATAGACAACTTAAAGCCAGTAGGCCTGTAGCTATCTAAACTTAGTGTCCACAGGTTTTGTGTGCCACGAATAACGACGTTGGTGTAAGTACTCTTTTGAAGATCAGTAAACGTCTGAAAGTCAGGCAGGTTTGGCAACAAAAATGGTTGCAACATATCTGCCAAGTTTTTGTACTCTTCAACTTGAGTGCCTTCATACTTGTTTTGCAAAATCTTTTGCCAAGCAGCCAATGTGTATTGCACGGCAGCATTAGGATTACGCAAACGTACAGGCTGTGCGCTGATAGCCACAGGCTCATACTTGGCAGGCATGATCACACCAGAGACTGGCTCTAGTTGATTCTTGATGGTGAACTTGGCAATCTCACCGCCGTCTTTATCAAACAGCTGCGCCGCTCTCAGGATGTTTCCAAGAGCGATGTAGCGAGTAGTACGTCCACCGGTTACTGACTTCAAAGCAAACCAGTCTTCAAGCGGAGGATTGCGCCATGAAGAACTTTGGTCAATGCTTGGGCCTTCCAAGGTAGCCAAGGTAGGAGCAACCCTTCCCTCTGGAATGTTGCGCTTGAAGATGACTTGGAAGTTAGATGGTGAGTATGGGTTACCAGTCTTGGACTTTCCAATCCTAGCTTTATCCACTTTGATACCAATTACAACCGCGCTTGCTGGAACATTATTCAGCATGAACGACTCAAAGCCAGTGCCAATTGCGTACTGGTTTCTCAAGGCACTTAGAGTTCTTTCTCTGCGCTCACCAAGGGTAGCAAACTGCAAGTCCAATGCTTCTTTTCGCTTGGTTAATAATTCAATGTCTTTTTCGGTAGCGTTAGGTGCAGCAATTTCTGCGGCCAAAGCTTGTTGTTTTAAAATGATTTGGTTTCTCGCTTCGACAAAGATTGTGTTGAGATCGGTGTCAATCTCTTCTACAACCTGTTGGGCAGTACGGCCGTTCAAAGCTTGGGCAATATCGTCCAGAATGTTTTGCTGGGTAGGTATTGATCCAATAACGTCGACATTCAACTGAGCCATCACCACATCAGTCAAGAATGGGTTGTTGCTGTCCAAGCCTTCCTCGATGAGGTTTTCTTTAATCATCTCGGCATTGAGCGGTAGAACACGGCGCTCTAGGGCGTTGGTGCCTGTAGAGTTACGCAGCTCGATATCAGCCAAGTAACTAGCCTCGATGGAGTCAAAGAACTCTTGTTGATCTGCTGAAGACAACAGACCAGCTGTACCAGAAGCTTTGTGAGCCAAGTCTGTTCCAGCTTGTTCTGCGGGATCGTTAAACAAAGGCTGGCCTAAGAACTCGCGAATGTCAGCGTGTTCGTTCAAATACTCAGCAGTAGCGACGTCACCATATCTATTGATAAAGTCAACGCCGTTTACCTTGGTGCTACTAGAGCCGCCCGAGGTGTTTGACTTCAAGCTGGATAACTTCTTACGAAGCATAGCCAAGATGCGTCTCTCGGCAGGGATGCCTGTAGCCAGCATGGTGAACGATGGCCACTCGACCTGACCAGTGCGGTGGATACGACCCAGCAGCTGGATGAACACGCTGATGTCTCCATGAGGCTGGAGCACAACCATGTGGCGTGGACGCTGATCAAAAGCCTCAGTAGATGCGTGTAACGAGATACCAGTCGCGCCGGCAGAGTTAATGATCAATACATCAATTGGGCCATTCTGAGAGTCTTCACCGTTTTGGTATGAAGAGATCATGGCAACCCGCTCGGGGTTGTTTAAAGACATGTACTTAGGTACATCGCCCTTGTAACTTACAGCCGTGCTACGTCCAGTAATCTCTTTGACCACCAAGTGTCTAGCCTTAACTCCGGGCGGAGGATCATCTCCAACATGAGTCTTGCCATCGATTGTCCAGACATACTTGTTCTCAAGCTGGTCGCGCATGTAGTCGATAGGAGCTACAGGCAAATCAGACTGGAAGTCCTTGAGCATGTTTGCCAAGTTGTCATAGCCAGCCCTGACTGACGGAGGCATCATGGAGTATGGAATTTCAACCTTGATATTGTCCTTCTTGTTTCCAGTAGCCGACTTCAATGTGACTTTTCTAGTCGAATCAATCGCGCGCTGGAGCAAAGTCTGCCAACCGAAGTTAGGTATCTCATCGCCAACTTTGATGCCGTTCTTTGAGACGAAGTCATCTAGCGCACTGCCGTTTGTATTTTGCAGACCAACAACAACTTTTTCATTGTTGTTCATCTTTTCTATCACCATGTCTACGGCGGTCTGCGTCTTGGCAGACAACAGCAAAGTTCCAATGTAGTTGTGGACTACAGAGGTAAACATGTTGGCTTTAGCTTCTGTAAATGCGGTCGGGCCAATCTTGCCCATTGTTGAACCGGGAGGAGCAAACGTCTTGATCAGCTCTTCTTGAACTGCAGCCGACTTCATCCACTCTTTAAGCGAGCGGTCAGCGTTGACCAGAGCTCTCAGAATGACTGTAACTTTATCCACTTCCCTGATGTCGCGTGGAGCGTTATCGTCGTCTGTAACGAAGTCCATCTTCACGCCTTCATACGATCTCTCGCGGCGCAACATAGAACCAGACTCAACCAGCATCTCAGATGAAACTTGTTGCAGTACATCCGTTTTTACACCCTTACCAAATAGGGCTGTCAACTCTTCAGGAGTATTAGCCGCATAACGCAAGTTGGTGTGAATGTACAAAGGCATGTTGTCTGGGCGCTTTGCAAACGTCGCAGACAAGTACACGGCAGGAGGTGGCTGCCAATCTTCTGGTGCATCTTTCTCTTTGCCAAGCAAGTTGATACCTGTCAGCAAAGACATGAAGAATGCGTTCTGACCCATGGAGTCTGGGTTAGTTGGCACACCAGCTGCGTTGTGCGCCTCGTCCATGATCAAGACGGCTTTGCCAGCGGCAACTAAAGAAGCTATCGCACCCTGTCTAGCTGGAGAGCCTGTTCCGCCATTGAGCTGGGAATAAGCCGTAAACAATACGTCCATGCCTTTAGGCAAAGCACCATTCTTGGTGATGTAGGACATAAGTTCTGGGCCAGCTTTACCCTTGTTCTCAAACACAACCTTAGTCTGGCCGTTACCAATGTTTCTTTGGATAAGAGCCTCGTTGTTGGTCATGCCGATCTGAATGTCTTCATGGCCAATGTTGATCAAGTCCTCGTACATCGCGGTGTACAGAGAATCACTGAGCGTCACAAAGATTGGTATCTTGCCGTTCTTCTTAGCCCAAACAATCATGGCAGCTGCAGCACGGCCTTTACCCACGCCGGTGTCGTCACCAATGATGAAGCCCTTACCCATTTTGTTTGCTTGAATAGCCAGAGCCAATCCGTCTATCTGGTAACCAGCTAATCCTTTAGCCATCTTCTCAACTGATGGGTATCCAAGTTCGTTAGCTACAAACTCATCGATGTTTCCAACTTGAGCTTCTAATCTTTCTAGGGCTGAGTAAGCGTGTTGTGACTGAGCGCGTGGCAAGTAGATGCCATCGCTAGAAAAGCGTGACTTGCCGAGGTAGACAACGCGGGATTCAGTATCAATAGGTTCTGCTTGGACAGGGGTCTGGTTCTTGGGGCGGCGTTGTACCACGGCGCGCAGACTGTCCACAAATGTGCGTAAGTGAGCCTTGATAGGATCACCAAACTTAGTAACCAGCAATGCATAGACTTGCTTGATGCGTTGGGATACGTCGCTAACCTTTTCTCCAACGGCATTCCATACCTTCTGAATGATTGGTTGGACGTTGGCATATTCCTGATCACCCTTCCTAGAATACAGACCGCTGTTTGGGTCATCGCTAGTGTTCTTGGTGTTCTGGGCAATACGACCCATAGCCTCTTCAGCTTGCTTGTCTAAGCGCGCTTGGCTGTCTTCTGGTGTAACTTCTTTCGCTACCTCGGGAGCTTTGCCGTTTAGGGCAACATCTAGCTCATCGAGTAAAGCCTCAAGACCTAAGCCTTCCAACTCTTTTGGAATGACTGTTGGGCCTTTGGCTGTCGGTGTTTTTGGCGCTCTTGGAGCACCAGCTTCTTTAGGAGCTCCGCGAGGTGCGCGTGGGCCGCCTTTTGGCTTCTCTGGTTTACCTAGCTCATCAAAGATGGCATCTAGGTCTACGTCAGAAAGTCCTCCCAGTTCAGCTTCTGATCCTCTACCGCTATCAGAGCCTCTTTCTGAGCTGCCGGCCGGGCCACTGTTGGATCCCCCTCGTTGATTTTTTCCGATATCCGGCTGCTGTTCTCCAGCACCAGCTGCACCAGCTGCTCCTCGTCCGCCGGCTGCGGTAGTTCCAGCGCCCCGTCCTGTTTTAGGTAGTTGTTCGCCGACGCCAGCGCCCTCTCCAACCCCCACTCCTCCGCTAGGCTCTCCATTTTCCAGCGTACCGCCTGTTGGTACTCCCCCGGTAGGTCGATTTGCACCGCCAGTAACTGGCTGTTTCTTTCCGGTACCCACCACGACTTCTTGGCTACGATCACTGGTTTGAACATATCTGCTCCAAAGTTCATCAAATGTAGTTATCCGATTGACGTTGAAGTCGTTTGGATAAGCGTTTTCCGTTTGGTTTCTACCGGCAATAACTAGGACGCGCAACGGCCAAGACGCACCCTGTTTACGATATAAATTGCCAGCGATTTCATAGTGGTCTACTACGTTGTAGTTGCCATATAACCAGTTTAAGAATGTCCGATCAGGAGTTGTTATCGTTCCAGCTTTAAGGTGTGCTCCAAGTATCAGAACAGCACGGCCATTGTTAGCCATAGCTCGTAAAGACTTGGCTGCAATCAATTGTTCTAATTTACTAATTTTATAAGTTTGTCCAGTCCAAGATAAAACTTGTTCCGGAGTTGGTAAGTCATCAAACGGAGGGTTAGCCAAAACTACGTCAACCTCTTGATCTCTCAAGTCGCTAATTTTCTCGAGAGCATCACCCTCAATCACTTTACCGATTTGCATCAGCTCCATGTTTTTAGCACGGTGTGGGTCTAGCTCAATGGTTGTGACGTTCTGTGGGTTGGCCGCTACCACCAGCATTCCGTTGCCTCCCGTGGGGTCTAAGACTGTAGTGGTGGACTTAACTTGTGCCAACATACCAGCCAAGAATCCAATAGGCAGGGGCGTAGAGTAGGCGTTGTTTGTTTTGCTTAGTACAGACTTGACGTCTAATGTAGGCTGGGTTTGATACAAGCCAACGATGTGATCGTAGATAGCTTTTGTATCTGAGCCTGCCGCCCTCATGTCAGTAATGACTTGACTAACAAATCGTACAGCTGCAGCTTCAAAGTCTTCTTGAGTTTGTTTGAGTTTGACGCGGTCGCCCTCAAAGTCTGCAATCTTGTACTTCTCTATCTCGCGCTGATCTTTGGCTGGGTTAAAGCCAAGCAGCTCAGGCTTTTGCAAATAGGCTTTGATGCCGTACTCTGCCAGCTCGCGGTTGTTCTTTGGCCACCAGCCTTGGCGCATGTGATAGAACATGGACTCAGCCATTGAACCGTTCTTAATCTCAGGCCACTTGAATAGACCCATCTCTTCCATGATGGAGTCAACGCGCTTTGCCATGTCAATGATGCGCTGGTTGACTTTGCTCAACTGCATCATCTCTGGTGTCAAGACTCTCTCTTCACCATCGCGTTTTTCTTTGGCTACTTTGGCATCTTCTTCATTCTTCCACCAGAAAATACCACCATTGTGTCCAGAATCTAAGTTGTACTGATCCAAGACGGCGTAACCTAAGTCTTCAATAAAGACGATCTTGGTTTCCATTTTGTAGGTCTTGACCGCCAAAGTCTCTGGATCAATTTGCTCAAGCATCTGCTTGTAAACTTCATTGAGAGTTGGGCGCTCTTTGCCTGCTGGGTAAGATGTTCCAGCGTAACCATTCTTCTTTGATATGTACCCATCAGCAACTGTTGGGCCAACGAGGTATGGCGAACCACCTTTAGATTCATCAAACAACATAGCCTCAAACGCGCGAGACAATAGCTCGACGTTGGAACTCCAGTAGGAAGGACTTCTGCCTTCTGCTTCATCTAAAGCGCGGGCATCTCTAAGGTACTGAGTTTGTTTGTATGAGTTCCTAAAGATTGGCGCTTGCTCATAGTACGAGCGGTTTGTAATAGCAGCAAAGAACGCTTTCTTAGGAGGCAGATTGCGGTTGTCTGTGCTGTTAGATGTATCCCGCAGAATGGCTTTTAGATTGTTCTCTACTGTCTCAGGATCTATCGTGTTTTTCAGGGCGTTAACTGTTCCATCCATCAGCTTCTTGCCGTTGGCTTCTTGCTTAAGGTTCCAATCTAAGCCATGTTGCCACTCATGACCAAGCGATCCATCGCCTTTGGTTTTGGTGAGGTTTATTTCATTAAGATTTGGATAGTAATGAGCTGCAGTTCTACCGCCTCTTCCTTGCGCTCCAATAGCCATCTTGAGCTTTTGACCCAAGCCAAGCATCTTTGGAGAAATACCAGAGACATCCGCCAAGTCATACATGGCGTCATAGATGGCATTCAAATGAGCCGCGCGCTCGCTCTGGTTAACCCAGTTACCAAAGTCAATACCGCCCGGGAACATGCCAAACGTATCTACAAAGTCTTTTGTATCAACGTCACGACCTTGGCGGTGATCACGCATACCACGGCGGATGATGTTGCCTAGCTCTGGTGGTACTTCAGTTTCTTTTTTGACGATGCGGTTAGTTTGATCGGTTGAATCTTCATTAGCTCCAAACAACTGGAACATCTTGTCAAAGATTCCAGTTAAGTTATTAACTTTTAATTTGGTACGAAGAGCAAGACCATCTGGCGTGTACTTTAATGTTGACGAATTTGCATTTTCATCTTGAACGTATTTTTCTTTTAATGCAAGATCCAAATCTCCTACACGGGCGTGAGAGTCAAAAACTTCCTGTAGTTTTTGAAGTGCGTCAACATAACCTTGCACAAGCATTTGAACTTCATCTTGCTTACCCGCTTCCAAAGCCATTTTGATAGCTTGTCGGCTACCCGTTCTTTCAGATATACGAACAGTTCTGGCATTTTTAAGAGCTGCAAGAATATAGTCAGATGCAGGCAATACATAGCTTACAACGCCCTCTTTGTACATCATCGTGCCAAACGAATTGTCTGGGTTTGAATTGATATCGAGAAGAGTATCTTTAGCCAAGCCTGCCAACATCTTGGTGATCTGGCTGTCTGTAGCATCTTTAGGTATTGGAGGAGCAGTAATTAAACTTTTTCGGTTTTTAACAAACTCAGCGCCACCACCTTGGATGCTTACCTTTTCAGGTTTGTATAGCGCGGAAATAGTTACACGCTCAGGGCCTTTGTAATCAGGATTGTCCGTAGTCGCTGGGACTGAGCGATCTGTGATACGGAATCCAAATTTAGACAGAGCAGTTTCGATAGTTGAAACATTGGGGATATCCACAGGGATGCGTAGCAACATTTCGTCAGGGAAGATCGCGGGCATCAAGTCTTCAGCTACGGCATTTCCGTACAAGAGAGACGCAACAGAATCCGCATTGCCAGACTCCATGGCAACCTTCATAGGATTTTTATTGAACTCTTCAACCTTTTTCTTTTGCTCTTCAGCCTTGGCTTTCTCTTCCTCAGCCTTAGCCTTTTCCTCTGCGGCTTTAGCTTTCTCTTCTTCAGAGACTTCTACCTTTGGAGGCTTAGGCGCTTTGGGTGGAGCAGCAGGTCCGCCAGTAGGTGCAGCAGGGCCTCCTGTAGGCTTCTCAGGCTCTTTGACAGGCGCAGCTGGGCCAGCTACAGGAGTAGGCTCTGCAGGCTTCTCTGTAACCTCTGCTGGTTTTTCAGCAACTTCGGCAGGCTTTTCTTCTGCTGGTGCAGCTTCTTCCGGTGCAAGACTATTACGCAATGCTTTAATAGTTCCAACGGGGTCAATTCTTAAACCCTCGTTGATTTTCATTATTTGAGCCGTGCCTAACCTTTTGCCAATTTCAGATTGAGCAAATCGCTCAGGACTCATTCGTCCTTTGTTAGCACTATCTTCCAAAGCTTCTAATTCAAAATCAGCGTCTTCTAAAGAAAGTGGTTCTAAGCCTTCGTAAGCAGGACTTTCTAACAACGTATATTTAAATCCTGTTGGTACGGGAGATTCCTGTGCGGGAGCTTCTTCAACTTTAGCTGGCTCAGTTGGGCCAGCTGTAACTTCCGCAGGCGCTTCTGGTGCGGCAGGCTCTGCTACTTTTACAGGCTCGGCTGGGCCAGCAGTCGGAGTTGTTGGCTTGATGTTGAATAGCTCTGGATATTTTTGAACATATTGGTTAACACTTCTAGGAGCTTCCTTCATTCCTTCAGCCAAAGCCACGGCTTCATTTATACCAATACCGCCCCTGCGTATAACTGTTTCTAAAGTTTGTCCACCAAACAAAGGTATTTTTGTATTTAAATCAAGTCCTTTGAAATAACTTATAGGAACAGCAAACCCACCATAGCCAAACTCACCATGAATTGGGACTAGTCCATTTTTTGGATCTTTAGCCTTTTCATGTAAAGCTTGATCGGCTTTAACTTCTTCCGGCGTCCTTGTTGGCGCTACTGGAGCTGCTGGCTGGGCCACTTTAACGGGCGCAGATGGGCCACCAGTTGGGGTAACTGGAGCGGCTGGCGCTTCTGGCTGGGTAACTTTAACGGGTGCAGCAGGCCCTGCAGTTGGAACTTGTTCCACTTGAGGGGCTGCTTCTGCGGGTTTACCCTCAATCTGTTGTTCAAGTTCAGCCAGCATGGCTTCGTAATCTTGGCTTGTTTCCGCCTCTGGAATAGTTTGTTGGACTAGATCAGTGCTTGGTGCTTCGGCAGGTGAAACGGCAGGCGCAACGGCAGTTGGGGGTACAACCTGCACTCCATCAATGTCTACACTACCGTCTTGTCTTGTAACTTTTGTTCCAATATTGCCACCAACATCTACTTGCATAGTGCTAACAACTGGGCTGTTAGATGGAGGCGCAGGCGAAACGGCAGGTGAAACGGCAGGTGGTTGAGCGCCTGCCGGAGGAGTACCAAGTATCTGTTGATTCTGTTGAACGAGTTGCTGGATGCCTTGTGGTTGCTGGCCAGTAGCACCGGCGCCACCACCAAGCAATCCCATACCAAAGCCAGTGACGGCTCCCATACCCATGGCTTCTGGAACACCCTCCATCAAAGGACGGTCTGTGGCGTAGTTCATCCACATCTTTTCCTGACCAGACTGCGGCATCTCTTGGAATACACCTTCAGAGATTCCAGAGCCAATAGCGCGCTTAGTAAAGTCAACAACTGACTTGGCTGGGCCTAATGAAGAGCCAGTTGCAAGCATGGTCTGTACGTCATCAAGGCCAAGCTTCTGAGCTAGACGACCACCGGCCACGCCAAACGCGGCAGTACCAGCGCCACTTCCAAGAGCGGCTAAAGACTGTTCAGTTGTGAGTAACTTGTTTGCGTTCTGTGCGCGGATGTCTTCAGCTGCAGAGCCTGCGCCCAAGATACCTTCACCAAGACCGCCAGCAATTGCACCGCCAACAGTAGGAGCGGCTTTCAATATGCCTCTAGCTATGCCAGCGCCACCAATCATTTGAGGCAGTGACTCAGCGACAGAAGTAGCAATAGTGCTTGGGTTTTGTAAAGCGGCTTGGACTGTTGGAACAAATCCTTTGGCTTCGCTTACCTTGCGGTTGGCCGCTTGCTGTGCTTCAGACAGGTAAGTGTCTAGGATGGCGCTAGCTTCTTTGGGCTTGTAGCCGTTTTCCTCAAGGAACTTACCCAACGCACCGCGACTAGGAATGTCAGCCAAACCTACAAAAGCCTCGGGCAGGCCAATAGCACCTTTGAGAAGAGTAATACCAGCATCTAAAGCTGTACCTGAGACTGTGCGCTCTGGTGTTTCTTGATTACGCTTTTCTAATGCTGCCTTGTATGCTTGGGCATCCATCACATTAGGAGCCATTGGAGCGGCTGGCTCGGCTGGAGCGGCCTGAGCTACTGGAGCTGGCTCTACAGGCGCAATAGATGGCAATCCAGCTTCAGGAGATTGCGTCTTGGAAGCTGTGTATTTGCCATAACGTGCCAGTAATTCTGTTTGTGTAGTACCTTCTGGGACACCAGTAATTGTGGTGCCATCTGGCATTAAGACATCCATGCCCGCCCCTTATTTTGGAAGTTGGTCAAATGGTACCGCGTTTGAAGACGAAGAACCACCCATCCATGACGGCAAACTCCAAGAAAAAGATTTTTTAGTTGGGGTAGGCGTAACTTCTCCTTGAACTTCTGCGGGAGGAGGTAGGCCAGCTTCTACGTAGTAAGGCTTGGCAACTTCATTAATTCGTTTAAGTGCATCATAGTACTCTTGAGTACCGGGCGTGATCATGCCTTGTTTAATGGCATCAGCAAGACCTTTGACCACTGGGTGAGCATTGACTGTGGTTTGAACTTTGAGTAGCTTTTTGTCTTCTGCAGAAGGTTTTGACTCTTCAGCAATGTCAGCCATCCTATTGTGATAGTCAAGCATACCCTTCTGATATGAAGCTGTATTGGCATTTGCCGCGCGTTGGGTTGCTGCAGTTTCTGTTGTATTAAAGATGTGAGAAGCCAATGTGCCACGGTCATTTTGAACTTTGGCCGCATCAAACTTAAGTTTCTCAAAATTAGATTGGGCTTTTTCTCTATCTGAAACAGCGGCATCAATAGCAGCTGCATTACCACGGCGTTTGGCATCGTCTTCTTTAGCCAAGCTTTTGTGGAACTCAATAGCAGCAGACTCTTGTTTATCGCGCAAAAGATCCTGCTCTTTTTGCAAAACCTGTGATGCATCAGCAGCTGCAGCGCTTTGATAGCCAATGCCACGGGCTGGGTCGGCTTTAGCAAACGCACTAGCTTGAGCAATCAAACGGTCAATACCGCCACGCTCATAAGCTTGTTGTTCACGTTGTTCTTTTGCGGCTTGGCGTTTATTTGCTTCTGCATATGGATTTTCTTGAACGCCCGCCAAACGCTGGCTTTCTTTGATGCCCTCATAGGCTTGCGCTCTATTGATAGGCTCAGGAGCCGCCATGGTTAGCTCTGGAGCTGGAGGCAATGAAGCAAGAATTGATTCATATGAACCGGGCTTTGGTGCTGGGCGAGCAGGCGCGGCTACAGGAGCTGCTTGAGACTTTGCTAACTCTGCTGCAATTTGAGCATCACTTAATACTTGTCTGTTCTGGCGTTCTTGTGGAAAAGAAACAAGTTGCTGTTCATCTGGGTTTAAAGCTGGATCGCCAAACGCAACAATACCACCACCCGCGTAGCTGTTCTCATTGAAGTGGCTTACAGGCAGAGACATCAATCCACCTTCTGCGGCCATTACTGGTCGTGCAGGTGATGGCTGTTGTACAGGAGGAGCCTGAGTTAAGTCTGCGCCTTGCGGTAACTGAGTAATGCCTTGGCCAAATGGCGAGGCTGTAGGGTTAACCGCGTTTGGAGCAGCTGTAGGATTGACCGAGTAAGGGTTGGCAGTTGGATTGATGCCAGTAGGAGGAGCTGTTAATGATCCAGCAACTTGGTCTTTAATAGTCCCCTTGCTAGAGTTTTGAAATGCCGCAGTTGAATCTTCGATTTGCTTGCGACGATTCATTTCAATCAAAGCAAGGAATGCCGGCACCTCTGGGTTCGATCCATTGGCGTACTTGATCAGGTCTTCATTCTTAACCGTTAATGGGTCTTGAAGACTGCTTTGAACTTGAATTAAGTTTGCTGGTTCGATTGCCATATTGTTTCCTTATTGAAATCCAGCATCACCTGAGCCGTATTGGGTGTCTGTAGTAGTTGTGTCTTCTGGAACATCTGCCGCACGATAAAGCTGCGATGTTCCATCCGGCATAGTCTTGTATACATTACCTAACGAATCAGTTGTATACCCGCTTCCTTCGTCGCCGTAACCTGTGCCAGTTGGCAATCCGGTAGATGGGTTGTAGTTTTGTGCAGTCAAACTATTTGGATTAATACCAGCAGACTTCAGCACGTTAGTAATCGTGTCCCCTGTCATGCCTGTAGCTTTAAGGTTCTTAATAAGCTCTGCAGTATTTGCAGCAGTACCAACAGCAGTCTGCAACAAACTTGGCTTGGCGTTGAATGTGCTTGCAGTAGATCCGCCAATACCTTTGATGAGGTTGGCTTGATTGGCCAATAAAGTGCCGGGGTAGTTTCTTTGCTCGAGATACTGGTTGTACAGAGCATTGAGGCCAGCTTGGTTTTGACCTTGCTGAGTATTTCCTGCAGTAGCCAAAGCTGTAAGATTTTGTAATCCATACTGAGCTTCGTTTGTGCCGACGTTTCCTGCGGCTTGATTTGCAGTAGTAGCTTGAGATAAACCTTTAAGGCCTACGTCTGTGCCGTACTGGGCTTCTTGAATCTTGCGGGCTTGATCGGCATTGAATTGAGCCGTTGCTTTATCAAAAGCAGTGTTGTAGCCCTGACCGGTAATAGCGGCCAAATTAGTTCCTAGATTGCGCTGAGTCTCGGTGTCCATCAAAGCTTGTCTAGAGCCGCCATAAGCGCCAGCTTGTGTGGCCTTGGCGTTGTTTGCTAACTGAGTAATTTGAGCTTGACGGCGGGCTTCTTCCAGTTGTGGATTAAGTGATGCCTGCAGATATGGGTTCATGTACTGCTGGGCGGCGTTTGCATCAAATGCACTACCAACAGGGTTGTAACTTGTTCCAGCTGCTTGGTTACCAAGGTCTAAAAGATTAGAGCCAGCCGTTGTCATGGTCGACGGCAGTGTCAGGTTTGATAATCCTTGCCACGCTTTATTCTGAAGATCAGAAGTACCGGCAGTAAGTTGTCCGGTGTATTGAGGAGCTGGGTTATTAAGAAGCGCCTGACCCTTACCAAGTACGTCTTGAACGTAAGGTTGCGTAAAAGTGCTTGGGCCTGTTACCGTTGCCGAGCTTGGCGTATCGGTAAGTCCTGAAGATGATAGTAGTGCCATGGTATTTCCTTACTTAGGAATAAATTTTTGGGGTTTAATTTGTCTGCCCTGCTTAGGATTTCCTGTGCGGGCTCTGCGAACTTGATCCATCATCTTGTACAAGACTTTGGCTCCAGCATCCGTAGAACCATTTCCAAGATGAGATACAACATCAGCAGGGACTACAAACTCACCGTCAGCCAATCTGGCCGGCTGTTTATTACTGATTGAAGCTGGGATATTGTCTGACATTCCATCTCCGGGGCCTTTGAGTAAACGCCCACCATCAGA
>SESA01000659.1_pt1 | contig 21146 bp, 28 predicted proteins | sample 3171451 | NCBI WGS metagenome assembly SESA01 (sample SAMN06051862, study PRJNA518727) | freshwater metagenome | biome: subpolar coniferous forest; feature: holomictic lake; material: water; isolation source: holomictic Lake 227, 8 m depth | place: Canada: near Kenora, Ontario | collected...
CACATAGCCTGGACACGCACCATGATTGTTGCCGTTGCTTGGGCAGGGGTGCGCGTATTTAAAGCTGTCCTTGGCTTTCTCGCTGCGTTCTCTGGCATCAACCGGCTGATAGCATAGGCCAATGGCTAATAACGCCAGTATGAGGACTTTAACCATTGGTATCTGCATTATTTCCGTCCAAAGAGTTTTTCATATAACCGCGATTTAACCGGCCTTTCGGGTTCCGGTTGGTGCGTCAGTAACATCGTGGCCTGATTGCGCCACTTGTCCGCGTTTTCCCGTTCCCTTGCAAGCTGTTCCCGATCCCGTTCGGCTTGTTGCCTTAGTAGTTCGTTTTCGCGCCTTAAAAACGCTATTTCGCTTGTGTCGTTCACTATGTCGCCTTGTTTACTTTGGTTTCCCTGCGACACGTTCACCGCGACATAGACACGATACAGTTCTGCCGGATCAATCAACAAGTGGCCTTGCGCGTCTTTGGTTGCCGATAGTCTACCGGCCTTGATAGCCTTGAATAGCGTTGAGCGTGTCCGGCCTACTTCCTCGGCTGCTTGGGTCAATGTCAGCATAGTATGTCCTGCTATGTCTTTTTGTTGAACACGACACACCAATGGTTAACAATCACGTCCTTATAGCCTGGTAAGCGTTTTTACCGTTGTCCTGAAGTCATCGGGATCAACGCCCAACTCATCGGCAAGTGTTTCAATGCTGTTCTGGTCAAGGTTGTTACACCATAGCAGAACCTCAAACCTGTTTTTACCGGCAAGTTCAAGCTCTTTATCTTCAATATAGGGTGCATCAAAGCCATGTGTCCTAAGCATTGATATTACCTTTACCGCCAGCCAATCCAGTGATGTTATTTCTTTTTTCATGGGTTACGCCCTTTCGATTATTGGCTTATTTCGCCAGCTCGGGCCGGTTTCACAACATGCCTTTGCAGCGTCCAGCGTTCCAAATGCTCCCCAAACGGTGGGGCGATCCCATGCGCCGCCATCTAAACAATAAACGCGGTACGCTGTACCGGTCGGGAACGCCTTAAACCATGCCTGCTTGCAATCCTCAACAAACGCGGCAAATTCATTTGCTGACATAATATTGTCGGATAACCATTTAATCCTGTCGGTGTAATCCTCAAAATTATCGGGCTGGTATTCATCCGTTAAAATTAAAGGCACGTCCCAAAATCGTTTTAATTCACGTGGTGACCGGGCATCGTTGGCACGGTTGAAAAAATGCTTGGGTAATTTTGGATTGATTAACATGATTACGCCCTTTTCAATACATTACTGACTGTAGAGGCGTACCACTTGCCGCCCCGTCTGGACTTAACGCCCCAATTGTTTAACTGAGCCGCGATAGCGGGTAATGTTTCGCCTTTGTCCCGTAGTTGTATAACCATGGGTAAAACGTTATCCGCGAACGCCGTGGCCTGTTCGCGGTTGGTGGCATGGCCTATTAACCGTGCGTCGTCCAAATTGGTAGGATTACCCAGTTTAACGCCGCTGGCCTTCAGTACGCCCAAAGCCGCCTTGGTGCGCGTGCTGATCATCTCCCGCTCTTTTTCCGATAAGGCTGCATACAAGTGCAACATGAACGCGTCGGCTTCCCTGCCTAACTGGGTTACGATAAAAGCTACCTTGGTTTCCATCAGTGCCGATATGAAGGCAACATTCCGGCCTAGCCTGTCCAGCTTGGACACTATCAACGTGGCGTTTTCTTTCTTGGCGTGCGCCAATGCCTGGGCTAACTGAGGTCGTTTATCCAGTGAATCCCCTTTACCTGATTTAACCTCGTCATAGTGGCTAATGACCTCTATCCCTTCGGCAAGGCAAAACTCGTTGATTGCGTCGAGTTGCGCTTGCATACCAAGCCCCGACTTGCCTTGTTCGGCTGTAGATACCCTGGTGTAGATGATAGCTTTCATGCTTTAGTGTCCTGCTTGTTAATCTGTTACTTATTATATATGACCATTTAATATTAGTAAATAACAAATAGTAAATGCCCCCGTATAAAGATTGTATTGGGCTTAACCATTGGTGTCGTGTCAAGTAGTGATAATTCTACTTATCTCTACTATGCAAAAACAGGGCATTATTTCCGTCCAAAGAGTTTTTCATATAACCGCGATTTAACCGGCCTTTCGGGTTCCGGTTGGTGCGTCAGTAACATCGTGGCCTGATTGCGCCACTGGTCACGATCAGTTTTTAGGTCGTCGATCTGTGCCAGGAGTAAAGCACGCTCTCTCTCCCTTTCTAACTGCTCTTTTTCCAGTATTTGAGTTAGTTGAGCGTGTGTTGTTAGGTGTTCGGTTGGTGTTGTGTTGTGTTCGTTGTGTGTTGTGTTCGGTTTTGCCGGATAAACTCTGAATAATTCCGCTGTGTCTATCTGCCATTGATTCTTTGTGTCACGCTTTGCGCTCAATCGCCCTTTCCGTATGGCATCAAGGATTGTTGACTTATGTCTACCGCACTCGTCTGCGGCTTGGCCTAGCGTTAAAAGTGCCATGTTGTGTGTGTTGTGTAGGGGGTTAGGTATCGTTGTGTTAGGTGTTGTTTTTGGTGTTGTACACACAACACACACCAATGGTTAAGATCACTTGCCTAACACCCATGTTTGCATCTGCCTTATCAGGTCGTTGGGCTGCTGTTTCAACCATTTTTCCATCACACCAGGCTTATTAATGGCGGCTAACTGGTCTTGCACTGCGCTCAAAAATTTAAGCGTCATATCAGGTGGCATTGTTACCACGCGTAAGGCTCTCAGTATCTTCTTTTCGTCTACCGCGTGGATCTCGATAGCCAGACGTTGTTCTGGATTTTCGATATTGTGCAGCTCGCGCCTATCGCTGGATAACAAGCGAATATCGAACGGCGCATCAAAGGTGATTAAAGGCTTGCCGTCACTCCCGTAAAACTGGAACAGGATTAGCATAGAACCGCCCTCATACAAAAAACCGGCCTTGATCATGCCCGATCGGAGAGCGTTATTTTCTTTGCTGTCCATGTCCGGCAAGACAATTTGTAGGATGTTCCCGGTTTTCATCAGGAATTGAGCCGCCGCTCCCTCGCTTTGCAATAGCGGCATTGGGTACGGTTTGCCGCGTTCCAATAAGGTAAATTCAGTCATCGGTTAAGTGTGTGTGCTGCTTAAATTGAGCGATACGCTAAAACTGTCCACGCCTAAGCCCTTAACCAAACTTACCAGGGTGTCGAGTTTGCGAAACCTGCGGATTTCGCCACGCGCGTTTTCCAGCAATGCCTTATCGTCAATGGTTAGTGTGTAATATCCGTCGTCGCCCTGGGAAGCGGTAAAGCTATGGTTGTTGCCTTCCTCCAATGTCTGGGCAATGGATGATTGTTTGATCCGGAACATAATAACCGCCATGGTGTGTTGAACATGGCTATATGGTAAACAAAATATATATTTTGTAAATACAATATGCAGTTTGATTGTCAACAAAAACGATACGTTAAACAAACTATTGATTCTTTAACGTTCTGAAACGGGTAAAAAGTGAAAACAGGAAGCCCGGTATTGCTGGGTTCCTGAGCAAAAAGACACCTTAAAAATCCGTTAGCGTGGGTTTGTAAGGAAAAGGTACGTTAATTAACTCGCCCAAAAATCAGCGATAACTAACCATTGTCTTTGTGTGTTATCTTATTTTCACCCCGCTATTGCGCCGTGTAGCTTTGAGCCTTCGGGAACTTCGGCAGCGGTTTTGAACGCAATCGCGGGGTATTTTTCTATCACTTTCGGTAGTGTTGGTGGTTCCTGATCTGGTCTTGTTCTCAGGTAATTCAGCGAAGCCGTATTGTTCACCAGCTCCCGCTTTGTCTCGGGTGAGTGTAGATGACGGTGCATCATAACCTGAGCCGTCATCAACTGGTTTGTGTAATTCAAAGCCAGTACCGCGATTGTGAAGTCTGGCCAGTTTCCGGTTAATTTGTCTCAATGCCAACAAACACGCGGTATTCAAGCCATGCAAAAAGACGATTTAAACGACAAAACGTCATCGGAATTTTTAGAAGTACCCTGGATCGTCTGCAAAATACCCTCGAAACCTTGCGCCATTAAACGTTCCTCCACTTCGGTATTAACCTTCTTGCACCTGTTGATAAAGATTCCTTATTGGCTGATATTACTGGCCGGAAAGGGCATAAAGCGATTGTTGGGCAGGTGATATACCAATTTCCCTGCGGACTTCTGTTTTGCGTACACCAGCGCGAACATCCTTGTTTTAAACAATCCGTCTTAGCCATTCCACGCGCTAGGGGATTATTGTCTGTATTTCACTCCTCAAAATTTGAGGAGTCCGGCTTACCCACACGTGCGGGGAGTATTGGCTTTACCGAATACGTGAAAAATCATTAACGCCAGTCACATCATATTGATTGTTTACTTTAAAAGTTTTATTTTCAAATGTGATACTTAAGGATATGTCTTTACCAGAATTAATAATATTTCTATCCATCAGCTGACGAATTAGACTTGGTTGCAAAATAATGTAATCGCTAATGGGGCGGCCATTTACATCACGGCGGACAACAAACACATAAAAGGTTTTTGAGTTTTCGTGAAGCTCAAAAATATCCTTGCTTATTTTGTAGTTGAAACTCTTATTGGCGTTTGGATTGGCAGTCTTTACTTGAATATGAAAATAACAGTCATCCTTTGATGCGACAATATCAACGCCATGGTCGACAACCATCATAGCTGGATTGTAACCCCAATAAAGAAGTTCACTGAAAACGCCATACTCGCCAGCCTTGCCGGTGAATGTTGTGGCAATAGGTGAATCAAGTGTTGGTACCGGTGGTTTTACTGGGGCTTTTTTCTTAAGCCCATATATACCCGACTTAAAGCCGCCTTTTCCGTTTGATATACGCTTGAATAGGGATGTTGTTTTTTTATCATGCTTGTTGATATGGCCCGATAGTGCCGAACCAAATTTTTTGGCGCAAGATTCCTCATCATCACCGAGGCTTTTATCAAGGATCATGGCTCGCTTGGCTATCTCCTTAAAACTTAACTCTTTGCCTTCTTGTTCTAATATGGTTTTTGCTAATTCGATTAGGGTCATTTTTTTATTTTTATCAATTGGCTAAAACTTGAAGACTAGCTTATGTTTGACAATTTTAGGTATGGAAACTATTGATTATTTATGTTTGTCGACCTATCGTCAATAGCACAGATAAATCCCGTGGAACTTTAGAGTCTTTTGTTGATTAACACCCTCATCTGTAACCCTTACAGCGTCTAACTATCACTGTGCCAAAATACCGCGCGGAGTGTCTATTATCTTGGCAACTTTTTCGCCGCCCCAAAGGTTTTACATGGAGCCCAAAAACAGATCAATGTACTGATTTGTTAAGGCTTCGTCGGCATATTCGCCAAAATAATCCTCCTTCGAAACATCACCTAACTGTTTGACCGATTCCAAGCTGACCCCTAATTGTTCGCAAGCCTTAACCAAGGCCAGCTCCATGCTGCCCAGTGTGGCGGCAATTCTAAGGGCTCCCGGCTCATCGTATTTTGACAGACAGTGCATCAATACCGCCCTGCTTTTCCAGTAAATCGCACCGTAGAATAGAGAAAGGGTGTACAGGCCCCAAGCACGACTGCGATAGGCATTGCTCGCACCCACAAAATTGAACTGCGGCTGGTTGTCTGTGATTGCACCCATTTCGTCAAAGTCCTGCGCGACGCTAGCCTCGAAAGCCAAGGTTGCCGCCTGTTCGGGAGGCAGTTTTTTATAAAGCTTGTCGGCATCACTTAGGCGCATTTTGAAGCTCCAATTTTTTCTCAAGGTGGTCTAGGCGGTCGCCCAGCTCCTGCAATTCAATTAACCGGCCTTGTGCCGCGAGTGCAGTAATAAGCCCAGCGCCTACATCAGGCGGTATCTGCCCTGTAACTGTTGCCTTGATGATTTCGTTTCCCTGCTCCGGGAGCGTCTCTTTAACGGGTAAATTTATCGCCAAGGCTTGGGGCTTAAGTGTTGGGGTAATCCGATCCAGAAGCATCTTACAGGCTGCCATATCGCCCAAAATAGCGGCATCAATAACCGCTTGCAGTATTTCATCAGCCTTGGCCTCGATAGCCTTACGCAGTTTTGCGCCGGGTGTTCGGCCTGCTATCCGCCCTTGTTTGTTGCCGCTTGCGCCTTTTTCGAATGGCATCATTGCTACCTTATTGCTTTATCAATAGAACCCCAGTCATTACGGGGTGTCTGGACAATTCACGCGCCACGAAACAATCATCGTTTAACCATTGTGGGCAATCGTCATTTTATGCCTTTTCGACAAGGTTCAACTGGTAAAGAATCCTTACGGGTTGGTTGCCCTGTTTACCTATCCAGATTCAGCTTTTTGCCGGGTGTTTTCAATAAATCAATCTTAGCCCTGGCATACTTCAAGGCCTTACCAAGCTGATCAAACTCGGTTTCATAACCCGCTACCTTATCCGGGTGTGTCCGGTGCATCAATGCCTTAAGAGAAACGATGACGGGTGCTGGATCAAACGGCTCCCTAAAAAAGCAATCCGTCGTGAATAGAAAAACCCCATGTACCTGCCCGGCTTTTATCAATGCCTGATCAATCTCGCGAAGTAAACTATTGCGATCTACCTCGCTGGATAGCTGATATTCAACCTCCCAATAGGGCAAACGGCCATTATCGCCTTCATGCTTATACCTGGAGCCCACAATCAAGCCGCCCTGCCATAACTCCCTGAGTGTCCGGTATAGCTGCGGCTTGCTTGGCACGAACCGCATATCTGCATAGAGCCCTTCAGTCCATTGGTACTTATAGGCGGCCTCCAAGGTGTACATGATTGTGGCTGCCGAATGGGGCGGCTGAGTACCCTCGGTGGGTTCACTCAAAACCAGAAGCACCAGCCGCCTGTTAAAAGTCATTTTCATACCATGGCCTGACTCGTATTGTTTACTGTCGCCAGTATACAACTAGACTCTGATCCCGTTGCCGACTCAAGCACCACGCCACAAAACCCGATAACACTAAGCACCGCTGTGGACTCCAAGCCAAGATTTCTGCTCATGGTGGCGTTTATTATGTGCAAGGGTGCGATAACCTGCCAGTCTTGCCTATCTGCCCTGTACGCCAATATCGGCGTTAAGCCATTGTGTTCTGCTTGATTTCTGGCTTGTTGCCACCATGTTCTGATTAGTCCAGGTGTGACTTTGCCATACCGCTTGCACTCGATGGCCAGTGTCCTAAATGAATCGGCAACCTGCCCTGTCTCATCAGCCTTAACGATTAAATCATGACCGCCTGACCTGCTTTGCTCCAGGTTCCTGATTAGCCTGATACCTGACCACTGGTAGATGATATTGGAGAACTCCAGCTCTGCACCTGCGCCCTTGCTGCGGCTGTTAATCATGGCATCACCACCAAGGCGATCAAGCCGTTTTTCTGAATACGCAGCATGGCATCACGCAAGTTTTCCTCGGTGTCGATCTTTGCCAACAAGCGGAAGCTGAACACGCCACAATGGTCAACAAGCTCATAAGCCCCCGGCTTGTCCTTGATCTGCCCCAACGTGAATAATTTAATTTTGTCATTCATTGCCTCGCTCCTGTTTTACAAAGGCCTCACACTCATGGATAGAATCTGCCCATAGTCCGTAAAAAGACGCGCCAACCTTACAAAGTCCCGCGCCCCTGCCGTGTTTGTTCAGGCATCTGAAGTTAAGGCAATCGCCGCACCTAACGCCCCTGCTTGCGTTAATGTCGCCGTGTTCCGGCTTAACGGTCATCGCCGTACCTTAAAATACCCAATCCACGACCTTTGAATATTTCCCGTCCGGTTTTAACGTGATTTCTCGCGGGACGTGCAAGCCAGGTTTTAACGCCACGATCTCGGTTAAGGGCAATTCCATCAATTCATCCAACCGTGCGCCATAGGAACCTGTCATCTTGCCTAAAAAATACTTTAGGAAGCGGCTGCGCGGGACAAAGAACTGGCTATAGTCGGCTCTTGGTGTGTGAAAGACGACGCGCAGGGTATCGACGTTCTTGTGATAGACGGACAAATCAATGCCACTAACCATCGCTTGGGTTACGCCCACCTGATTCGCCGTGCCGGTTAATTTTTTGTTGGGATCAATCAATTCAAAATCGCATATCCGGCAATAGCGCCGGGTTACATCATTCTGGGATCCACAATCGGGACATTCCACGAACAGGAAGTAATAGCCGCACTGGGGACACCGCCGCGCATTTTCATTAACCCAGGCAGAACAATCTGGGCATTGTTTCTCGCTATCACTCCCTGCCCCCTGCTTTTTGGCCTTGGCCTCCCGCAAAAACACTTCATCCAATGAGCCGCCTCCGTGTTTGTCCAGGTTCCCGGCAAAGTCCAGGATCAGCACATCAATCTTGCTTGGGTGCAGCCGTAAGCCCCTGCCTATCATCTGGATGAGTAGCCCCCTGCTTTCCGTGGGGCGCAGGATGCAAACGGCATCAATAGCGGGCTGATTGTAGCCAACAGTCAAAATATCCCGGTTGACCATGTACTTGATAGCGCCGGACGAAAACGCGCTTAAAACGGCTTCCCTGTCAGTTTTTGATAAGGTTCCGTCCAGATACCCGGCTGTGCCTTTGGGCAAATAACCGATAATCTCCTGGGCATGTCTGAGCGTACTGGCAAATATCAACACCTTGTTACGGCTTTCGGTTTGCCGGATCACGCTGTCAATAATCGTTTTTGTCAGGCGCACATCGGCTACCGCTGCATTTAAGTCCGCCTCGTTAAATTTACCGCCTATCAGCTTCACGGCTGAAAAGTCGTAGGCATCCTGATTCAAGGGGGCAACCGGCTTGGTTAAATAGCCCTGCCCCACCAGCTCCGGGACGGTTACCGAGGCAATCACTTTTTTGAACAGCTTGCCCTCCCCCGCAATCGGCCCTGTTGTTGTGCGAAAACTTGTACCGGTTAGTCCCAATACCCTTAACTTCGGGTTAGCGGCCTGAAAATGGCTAATGATGCGCATGTAACAGGTTTCGGCATTGGTCTCATTGACCCTATGCGCCTCGTCAATGATCAGCAAGTCGATAGGCTGGAACTGCTCCAGGCTGTTGATCAGGCTCCGTTCTGAGCAGAAGATGACATCGTGTTCGGTGTCCTTGCGCCGCATGCCCGCACTAAACACGCCACACTCCATGCCCTGTGCGTAGTCCAGGAAGGTGTAATACGCAGATTCAACCAGCTCTTTTGTGTGCGCCAGACTGATCACCTTCCCGCCCTTGTCCACAACGTGCCGGGCAATATGGCTAATGATCAGGGTTTTACCCGCCCCGACACTGGCATCAATGACTATCGGATCGGGAAACCGCCTAAAGTGCTCGATGGTTGCGTCGATAATGGTTCGTTGGTATGGCCTGAGTTCAAGGGTTGTTGTTAGCGGTGGTGGTGTCTGTGGTGTGTTCATTTTTCATTCCTTCGCCTCCCGGCGGTAGTTTTGCATGTTTTTGCATGTTTTCAGCGTTTCCCTCGCGCGCGCGTGCGCGATAGCTTGCCACTCCTGGCAAGCTTACCCAGTCTCCATGCCTCGCGCGTGCGCGATGAATATCAACATATGTCAACAGTCTCGAAGCTACCATGCCTCGCGCGTGCGCGATACTTAGGTGTAGCGGCCTGCAAACATAAATCGAAGGACCTGCAAACATCGAGATTTTCGGCCCGAATTATTTGCGAATATCCGATGCCTTCGACCCGAATTAAATGACAATGGGCCCACATTATTTGCAAACAGCCTGCAAACATCGCTCAGGACCCACACTAATTGCAAATAACAATACAACCTATGGTGCGCCTGAAAAGCGTTCATTTTGATTCATGATTCCCTATAAGATTTTGTGTAATTTAAAACAAGCTGAAACCGTACAATCAGGCAATTCAAGAGTTCGAAAAAACGTACGTTTTTTCATACCGAAATATTCTTTTGGATTTTCATCTAAAAAGCCCAATTATTCAGTATCATAAACTGGTTTTTTGATTCAAAGTCCATAATTACTACTCATCAATGAGTATTCAAAACTTATGAATAAAGCTAAAAACCACTGTTGTTCTTATTTGCACACAATGTGGGCCCTGAGCGATGTTTGCAGGCTGTTTGCAAATAATGTGGGCCCATTGGCATTTAATTCGGGTCGAAGGCATCGGATATTGTCAAATAATTCGGGCCGAAAACTCCGATGTTTGCAGGTCTTGGTGATTATGTTTGCAAGCCGTTACAATTACCCGCACCCTTGCCGGTCTTAACCTTAAAAAACCTATCCAGCATGGCTTTAGGGTAGCTGTTCACAGTTCCCCAGACAGGATGCGGGGCTTTCTCAAGCACGGTTTCTGAGCGCCGGGCGATTGCTGATAATGCAATACCCAGGTTTTTTGCTCGCTTGTCTTTGAATACCTCGCCAAACACCGCTTGTGTATAGGCCTCGATCGAATAGTACCCGTCCGGTAGTTGCACGCCAGGGATCGGCTGTAATTTTGCTTTTTTGGCAGTCTGCTCAGGCTGAGACTGAGGTATCGAAGGCACGGAAGGCAACAGCAGGGCGGCTTGTTCGGCATTAAGACGGTAATCTTTGCCCAGTTTGCCGTCCGGTAACGTGCCAAAAAACGACTTGAACTGTCCGAAGCCAGGTTGTCTGGCAATCCATTCCTTGAACGGTTCGGCAATGCCAAGCTGTGCGTAGAGTTCACTTGCGGTTATGGTGTCGGTCATGGTTGCCTCTTGGGTATCTGTTTTATTAGCCATTCATGAGTGCGTTTTATCTCAAAATACACCTTGTCTGGCTCCGGTTGTTTTTTTGCCCATTCATACCCAGACAGCCAGACAGGTATAAATACCTGTGTCTTGTCTGTCTGGGTAAATGGCTTATGCAACCAGACAAATGTCTGGGTATGTCTGGGTGCTGTCTTGGTGTCTGGGTACGTCATTTATTCGCTGAATATTCGCCAGGCATAATTGCCATGAATAACGACAAGATTAAGTTTTTGCAATTTTTCTCGCGATCGCTTAAAGGCTTGTCGACGCGCTTCTTGTTCGCCTTTGGGATTATCACTGTCAACTGTAATCGCCCGGTAAGCTAACCTTCGCCAGTCATCTATATGCACAATCTTTTGCAGCTTGCCTTCAAGCGAATCAAACCCGCCAAACTTAATCCGTATTTCATCGGTAGGTGTTACGCCATGCTCGGCTATAGCTTCGTTAAGGCAGGTTAATATGGCGTCGTCTTGGCGGGAGGGTTTGCTCACACTGGTTTCTTTCTTTGCTATGCCCTGATAGTCAAGATAGGCGCTGGTAATCGGATAGCCTTTGCTACTAATACCCAGGTCAACATCAACCAATTTGAATAACATGGGTTCTGGTATTGGCCCGTCTTTGATCTTGGTTGCCTTCATGGTTACATGCTCGCCATTTTTCGATATCATGTACTCGAAATCCATTGCTGCCCGTATCGCGCTGCTGCCCCGACTCCTGTCTGTATCATAGTGTCCACTGTGATGCACAGTCGCCACCGTAACCCCCAACGGCTTGAGGAATGTGTCGATATTTCTCAGCACTTGAGCAAAATCATCGGCGCTGTTTTCGTTACCTCCCCCCATATTCCTGTGATACGTATCCACAACCACAAGAATGACATTGCCAATAGCCTTAATTGCTTCTGCAACCTCAGCCGTTACGCCTATATCGATAAATGCGCCGGGTTGTTCTGAAATAGCCAGCTTGCCTTTAATATCTTCGCCATACTTGATTTGCAAAGCTCTCAACCTTCGCTTTAGCCCCTCTTTTCCCTCACCGCACACATAGGCGACATTGCCTTGTTGGGTGACTAAGCCGTGATAATCGATCCCTGCGGCTATGCAATAACACATGTCCTGGACAACGAAAGACTTACAGTGTCCAGTCGGCCCAAAGAACTGTCCCAAGGTGTTGCGCTCAAATAAACCCTCGATTAAATAATCTGGCTCGTAGGTCTGATTCATTAATTCAACTGCATCAATAAATTTAAATGCCTTTGGTTCTTGAGTTGCGGATTCGCCATAGTCCGGCATCTCCTCATAATTAATTCCGTCATTAACAAAAGCAGTCTCATCATGTGGAGGTGGTGGCGACTTAGTTTTAGAAAGCAAACCAGCCAGCGCATCGTCACCGAATTCAAGAAGGTAATCGTTCACGTCATAATTGCTTGGTTTGTCACTGGGCATCTCGATATAACAGCCAGAAACGGCTGCGGCTATCTTTGCGGCTGCGGCCTCTTTGCCTCTGTCTGGGACAATCACCAGTTTGGCGTTGGGATATTTCGCCCTCAATACCTTGGCTACTCTTTGCATCCTTCCCTCGCCAAAACAAACGATTGCCGGTGCTTTTGTTGTTTGGTTAGCGGCCCAAGCCTGCCCGATCCCTTCGTTAATGTGAATTTCATCAGCATAATCATTATTGGGAATAGCGCCCACACTGAAAAATCCGTCATTGAACGATGCGCCGGGGTGGTTTAGCTTTTCGCCACCGTTGGGTGGGATAAATTGAATCGTCTGCACCTCCCCATTGCTCCAGGCTGGAACAGCCAGCCAACCGGCCACATTTTGCTTTTTTATGATCAGCGGGGGTGCATTGTCTGGATAAATCCGCAAGCCATCAGGTTGTCCGTGTTTGCGAATTATGTACGGATTGTCGGGTGGCGCGGGTATGCACATCTCCCAGGTTTTGGGAGCGGGGTTATCCGGTTTTTTTACGGGATCGCGTTGAGCGTGTGAAACATTGGCTATTTTGGGGCGTGCTGTCCCATTAGCCTTCCATCCTTGCCTGAAGGCCTCGTCATAGAGCGTTGCAGGGGTTATACCGCCTGATTCTTTAAATGAACGCCAAACAGTTCTGCAGTCCTGCTGGTTTTTATAATTTTCACCTTTTGCGCTCCAGTCGTGGAAGTCATCAAAAGACAGTCCAGCCGATTTTGCAGCCATTCCGATAGTTACCCATTCATCACGGGAGCAACTGGGTTCAATATAAAAAAGCGCGTCCCGTGCGCGTTCTGTATCGTTGGTGTTAGGTGATGTGTCCATCGGTTATCCTCAAGTTTGGGATTACCGGATTTGCGTAAAAAATACAAAATGATAAAATGCTTCTGCGCCTGTGGTGGTGCGCTTTCTCAATGTTTGGACTTCATTTTTTTTTCGTATTTTTATTCGCAAAAACCGGCAAAGTTACAGTTAATTTGCCGGTTTTCCTATTTTTGGGGTTCTGTTTTTTTTTTAGTTTTTAATTGTTGAGCTTGCTCAAACGCTTCAATATCAGAGACCAAATAGCGGATTTTACGCTGTTTGCCCTCAACAAAATGAGGCGGCATATTACCCGCGTTGCGGCGGTTGTATGCGGTCTTTGGACACATTGACCAATGTGCGCAAATCTCTATTTCAGAAAATGAGGCTTGGGAGGTGGGTGCTTGAGATGCTGAGGATCGAGGGGACATTTTGACGCTTCCTTAATTAGAATTAAATTAAAGCGTCCTGAGGCAGGAAGTGGTAAAAATATTACCAAGGTATTTGTTAAACAAAAACCTATGCTATCATTATTACCGTAGTTTACTAATTGGTAAACTGCATACATTGTGAATTTTTAACCTCAAAGAAAAAATACACATTATCTTGCTGTCCCTGCGAAGGACGCTTGATTAAAAATAAAGCCCGTCATGAAATTCGCGTTTCATGACGGGTTTTTTTTGCTAAAAATTACAGCAATTAGCATTTGCTCGTATATTAGCAAGAGCAATTAGAAACCGTCTAGCATTTTTTACTGTATAAGCGTAAAAAATAATCAATTTGCATCCTGTTATACCCTGCGTATATTTCGTGCCGTCATCAGGCTATACGTTGGCGTATGAACGATTATAAGCGTTGCCTATAATGCCTCATTAAACGATTATTATGTACTTGATTGTTAATGAATAGTGTTTTTTTATTGACACAACATATAGTGGTTATCAACAAACCGTAATCTATCCATAGTTAGTTAAACAAACGGCAAGGCTAACCCGCTGCCTGATTTATTTTGTTTGCACGCCGCATTTATTGCTTGTAACCCAAATGAAAAAATTAGGCTCATTGATCAGCACCCGCCGGTTGATGCGCACGATTGCGCCGGACTCATTCAAGCCATTGCTGTTGGCATTAAAAATAAGCGCCCGCAAGCTGCCCACGGTAAACGCGGGGTGGCGCTCGGAAAACTGTTTTACGGTTGAATAAAGCCAGGCAGGTTGCACGGCTTCGGTGGGTTTGATTGCTGCGTTGCTGTTCATAATGCCTCCCGGCAAGTGTGTTGCGTGAAGTTTATCCGAAAATTTGCTGGTTCATTCGGCTCACTACGTTTGAAACATGGCTGTCAGACAAATGCGCATAGCGTTTAACCATACTCAATGTCTTATGTCCCAACACTTCGGCTATCTCGCCAAGAGACGCACCGTTCATGGCAAGATAGGACGCGGTGCAATGTCTCAGGTCGTGCCAGTGAAAATCATGGATCCCCGCCGCTTTCAGTGCGGTTTCAAAGGGTGTCCTCAGATCAATCGGTTTGTCTTTGTGGATCGTGCCTGGGAACAGTAGCGGGGTGTCCAAGCGCCTAACCTTGGCATGTTCCTGTAACAGCTCCAAGCCAAGCCCGGCTAACGGGATGCGCCGCCTGTCTCCGTTCTTTGTTTCGTGCAAAATTAAATAACCGTCTTTAAGGTTCACATCCGCCCATTTAAGGCCCATGAGTTCGGCCTGTCTCATGCCGGTACTGAGCGCCAGAACCACGCAAGGGTATAGCCAGGCATTGCTTGATTCCTGACAGGCGGCTAACAGCCTTGCCCGTTCGCCGTCATCCAGAAAGCGCACCCTACCCCGTGGGAGCTTGGGGCTTTTGACGTTTTTAACCGGGTTGCTGTCCAGCCAAGCCCAATCTTCCACCGCCACGGTAAAGACATGGGACAGGTTTTTCAGATACTTGTCGATGGTGGCGGGGCTTTGGGTCAGTTTGGCCTTGTGTTCGGTCAACAGCGCCGGGGTAATGTCTGCCAGCAAGCAATCGCCCATCATTTGCGCCCACCAGTCCAGCTTGTGCTTGCGGTTTTGCTGTTCCTTCAGGTTATAGCCGGGCAGTATTTCCGTCGTGTAGCGGTTTACCAGCTCGCTAAACGTGTGCTTTTTGCCTTCGCTGACGTGAAAATAGCGGCCTTCCCGGATCGCGGCCTCGGTTTGCAACTCAAAACGCTTGGCATCGGTGATACGCCGGAAGGTTGCCGATACCGGGGGGTGGCCCTTAAGCCGGATCAGCACCCGATAAGAAACCAGATTATTTGTTTTGGAGACGCGTTTTTCGATGTTAGCCATAAATACCCTTGTGTGTGTCTGGATAATGTACAACACACCACAACAAAAGGCAACAACGCATTATTAATGCGCCGTTGTTATGTAAACAAGCCATACCTGACAAGGCGTTGATAATTTACGTTTGCCACATAGTGATTTTTTAGTGCGGTTCAAAATAAATCAGGGCAAAACAGGGCAACAATCAGTCCGTTTTTGACTAACGGATAAACCCGTGCAGACAAACCAAAAAGCCAACAATGCCCCATGGCGAATAATCGGGGGCCGGGCTTCCAAAAAGCCGCTAAAAAATAGATTGGTGACACGCAAAAAATAGACGCTTTGAACAGGGCAAGATAGGTGAAGTAGGCCCATATGCAGGCATGGTGTCCCTTCTTCACTTCCTTATTCGCACTCCGTACTCAATGGAATATACGCAGACTCCAATGGTTAAATCGTTATTGTGGCTCGGTTGGGTTCCAGGTGTAATGCGGGTTACAGTAGAGGAAGTCAGCGGGCATTCCGTTGACGCTACCCCGTCCAAAACAGGGGCGGCGGTTGTTTCCGCTGGCAAAAGAAGCATAAAACAGCGGTATCAGGCTGTCAATTTGGGTGCTGCTGCGCCCCCCGTTGAGACGAAGGCGAATAATGGCAAGTGAAGATGGATAACCTGTTTACAGGTTAGCTAACCTCACACATCTTGCCTTGTCTGCGGTGTCGATTTTTTGCGTTTTACAAATCTACTTTTCAGCGATTAACCGGCTTTTTTTTTATCCAAGCTCAACAATGCGCCTAGACGGAATAACCTACATCACACACTGTCAATGCTCTGGGAGGGTCGAACCGGGCTGTCTGTGCGCCTAGGTCGGGCAAATCAGGCCAACAACAGGCATGGTGAAAATAATTGTATTTTGTTGTATGTTGTATTATCATACATACAACATACAATAATACAGGATTACAAAAATGGCCCTTACACTACAAGACATTCACGCTGCTGCTGATACCATCGCCGCTGCCGGTGGCAATCCAACACTGGCCGCTGTTCGTCAAGCCCTGAACGGCGGCTCTTTCACAACTATTTCCGAAGCAATGAAAGACTGGAAGGCCAAACACCAGGCACAGACTATCATAGCCCCCCTGCGAGAAGCTGCCCCTGCGGCGATTAGTGACCGGCTTAGTGCTTTCGGTACTGAGGTCTGGGCAATCGCTTTAGAGTTATCGAACGCGCGACTACAGTCAGAACGCGAATCGCTGGATCTGGTACGGCAAGAACTGGAGCAGGACAAACGGGAAACGGGGGATTTTGCAGACCAATTAAGTTTGGAGCTTGAGCAAACACAAGCCTTGATTAAACAGCAAGCCGCCGACCTTGATACCGCCAGGAAGGAATTAACGGACAAAATCGTGGAGTTGGATTCTGAAAAAGCTGTGAGGTTGACTGCGGAACGACAAAGCGAGGTTGCGAACGCCGCATTAACAGAAACGCACCGGCAAATTAAAGAACTGAGGGCGGAAATTAAAGAATTGGGTGTAGATGCTCGGGAAAATTTTAAACGGGCTGTCACCGCCGAATCTGCGTTGACTGGGATAAAAATCAATCCCGTGGGTTAGCCGTTACTAACTGCCCTTCTTCGTCACCCAATAATGAGGTTCTATTTCTATCATGCCCATTTTGGTAAGTATTTCTCCTGCCTTTTGAACGAGTCGAGAATAATTTTCCGAGTCCGGCAAGTCCTTTGCCTCCTGTAAGGTTATTGGTGGCTCCTGATCGCCTTGAATAATCTGGTTAGCCGGCGCAGGTTCCGCTTGCAATACTTTGCCTGTGCCTTTGATGTAAACGGGTATGGTTTCAGTCATAACGCGCCCCTTAGTCCAGCCATGCCAGAAGGTATAGCCGCCCTCGCTTGATCGCCTAACCTGTTAATCAAGGCTGCAAAAAAAGCATTGTTGTCTACTTTGGGGGTTTCTATGGGCGGCTTCTTAATCACCAGTGGAACTTTATTTATGGAGGCCATGAAAGCCTTGTCTTTTTTATAGTTGAAGATGGGAGCGTCACCATTGGATTCTCTAATCAGCGTTATTAGATAGCCAATAGGGTTGGTTATCTTGGCTTTTGTGATTCTATACAGGAGTTCAAACAAGACATCTTGTTGCAGCTCTAAGGGTGCTTTCTTGATGTGTTTCTTTGCGGCTTTCAAATCGCCTTTATCAAGCTGGACTGGATAGACAAGTACATCATCTTCTATTAAATCGGGAGTAACCGGAGCTGGAAGTATGATGGTATCGACCTGCCTTTCAATTTCAAAAACAACAACAGCTTTTTGTTCAAGCTGGATTTGTCCTGGTAGCTGGGACGCTGTTGTTGTTTCTTTCTCTTTAAAGCTCTCTTTATCTATATGCTGGACATTTTTGTCCATCAAAACAGGCTCTACTATGGACATTTTTGTCCATGCCTCTAGGGGTTCGGTGTCAGTATTTACGGGTGGTCTAGGGGTCGGGTAAATTATCCAGCGTCCATCTTCTTTGATTCCATAGCCATGCTCTCGAAACCACCATAAAGCGCGATATGCTGTCTTGATATGGCATTTGAATTCCTTGGCAATATCGGCGGGTTGGATTCTCCATCCGGTTATATTTAACCGTTTTAAACAGTAAGCGTGAATGGTTTTAAAGGTGCTTGGCATCTCGACATCAAACAAGACGACATCAGATAGTGGGGCGAATTGATAAGTTATAGTAGCCATTGTAAAAATCCTTTTAGTTGATTTCTACGCCAGCCATCTTTAGAATGTGACTAGGCGCTTATCAACTGCAACTTGATTAGCGTTAGTCCCTATAAGCATTTTTGCGGGTGCTTATGTGGAACGATTTTTAAGCCCTGATTCAGTAATGAGTCGGGGCTTTTCTATTTGCAGGATATGGCAATCATGGCCTGTTCGTCAAATGATGATTATTTTCAGAACATCTTTTTTTGCCGTTTTGAACTGCTCCCCATGTTAATCAATCACATTTTTATGACGGATTAACGTATTGAACCGTCCAATAATGCTTAACATTTGTCATCCATTCGTTATGCAAATGCTTAACAAATGCCACTCATTCGCTTAACAAATGTCATCCATTCGTCTTGCATTTGTCGCCCATAACCGCCCAATAACTACCCGTAACCGCCCTAAACCGCCCGTAACCTAGTTATTAAACAGCTTTTAAACAACTTTTAACCAGACCTCAAACAAGCCTTTAAACAGGTTTTAACCAATGCCAGTCAGATAAAAACCAATTCAAAGTCAGCGCAGGATATGTGAAGTGCATGCACCTTCACTTTTATTTATTCGCGCCTTGCACTCAACTTAACCTTGGGAGTAATCGGGTAAATATGAATGTCGTCGATCAATTCAGTGCCAGGACTATTGTGTAGAGCGTACTCACCGCCTCTAAGGAAAACCGGAATGTCGATATAATCGCGTTCCCTTCGTTTGATGTGCCGCCTTCTGAGGTAAAGACCCCCCCCAATGGCCAACAGCGCCCAGATGATGATTTTAGCCATTGGTTTTATTTTATACCGCAGGCGACTTTAAAAAGTGTTTCACCAACACTTTCTGGTTGAACAGGTTCCCATTGCCTGCCTTCAGTGCCCCCAGAATAAACAACACCCCCATCACCCATATTGCCAGAGAACCATGAGAAAGCCACACCCCTCGATTGTTCTTCTTTACAGTCGTATTCACGTTGACTTTTTGAGGATAAATACTTGAGTTCTTGAAATGTCTGATTTTTTTTATAGTCTGTCAAGTACCATATTTTTACTAAATTACCATGCTTTCTGATTGTGGTAATATCAACATAAGCATTCATGCCTTGATTATCATTACCACCAATATTAGTCCACTCCGCAAAAACATTGGTAGACATGCCTACCAGTAACAGCATCGGTATTAATTTCTTCATTTTCATCCTTATTTTTTTCCGAATAGTTTGTTATATAGCGATCCGGTAGGTTTTTCCTGTTCTAGTTGGTGCGTTAAGAGCCTCATCAACTGCTTGCGTTCGGGTACTTCTTCAGCAATTTGCTGCCTTAAATCCTCTATATTCTGTTTTAATAAATCGTTTTCACGTTTTAAATAATCGTTTTCCTGTCTTAACGAATCGTTCTCATCGTTCTCGGTGAACGTTCGCGAACGTGCACCTATAGAAACGCTAGAATCGTTCGTATGAAACAGCAAGAACACCTCGTTTCTATCAAGCTTATAACCGGCTGATGTTTTCTCAATGTATGACAACGTGCCATTCTGTATGGCTTTAAATATTGTTGATTTACTTTTTCCTGTCTCTTTTGCGGCTTGGCCTAAAGTCAGGTAATTAGTCTTTTTATCAGAATCGTTCACAATCGCTCTCAATCGTTCTCAATAAATTATTGTTTTTTAGCTGGATACAGGCATTAATCGTTCGCAAAGAACGGCTAATAAATCGTTCTTTTAGTCGTTCTATATCGTGCGCACAGCAAAACAATGGCTAACCTTATCAACCAGTTTGATAACGATGTTAAAGTGATTAATCATCTAAGCCTTGCCCGTTAATCGCAGAATTAACGCGGCAATAATTGTTATCTGCAATAAGCCAACGCCCACTACCCAACGGATTAAATCCGCTTTGGTTTCGGCAATCTTTGCCTCAAGTTTTAGCTCTATTTCTTTTATATCGCGCTTTAAGGCCACTTCAAGCTCCTTCAGATCGCGCTTGGTAGCCATATCGTCCAGCTCATAATCATGCCGGGCTTGTTCCAGTGTGTTTAAAGCCGTGGTTTTTTGCAGGTCGGTTAATATTTCAGCCTGTTCTTCGCTAAAACCTGCGCCCTTGAGCCTTTTAACAAAGTCGTGGGTGTCGAATGTTAGTGTGGTCATTGCTTGGCCCCGCCCGTCTGGGTAAAGTGATTTTTTATTCGCATGGCTTGAGTGATACGCTGAAACTGTCTACGCCCAAGCCCTTAACCAAACTTACCAGGGTGTCCAGTTTGCGAAACCTGCGGATTTCGCCACGCGCGTTTTCCAGCAATGCCTTATCGTCAATGGTTAGTGTGTAATATCCGTCGTCGCCTTGGGAAGCGGTAAAGCTATGGTCGTCGCTTTCCTGCAATGTTTGTGCAATAGATGATTGTTTGATGCGAAACATGATAACCGCCATACAGTGTGTTGAACATGGCTATATGGTAAACAAAATATATATATTGTAAATACAATATGTTGTTTGATTGTCAAAAATAACGATACGTTAAATAAACTATTGTTTTATTAACGTATTGAAATTGCCAAAACTGGAAAATAGACGTGCCGGTATTGCTGGGTTCCCGAGCAAAAAGACACCTTAAAAATCCGTTAGCGTGAGTTTGTACGGAAATGGTACGTTAATTAACTCGCCAAAAAATCAGCGATAACTAACCATTGTCGTTATGTGTTATCTTGTTTTTAGGCGATGAGGGGGTGATCACCTGACTCTTTGAGTCAGACAGAACCCGGGTTGATCCGACTTCATTGCCTAATGCTATATCTTCAAATTGATGCTATTCTTTTTTAGGGCCGGGTTTATTTTGTTGCTCCCTCGCAGGCAATTGCAGCCTACTGGCGGCAGAGATAGCCCTGCTTTTTTCGATGAGGCTCAGGGGCTTCGGCTGTTGACCGATGTTTACCTTGAGCCTCCTCTTAAGAACTGTGTTATCTTATTTTTCCATTCGACGGTGCAGGGTATTTCGTTTGACTTAGTTCAGATTGAGACCGGGATTTTCCAACT
>SESA01000663.1_pt1 | contig 21055 bp, 11 predicted proteins | sample 3171451 | NCBI WGS metagenome assembly SESA01 (sample SAMN06051862, study PRJNA518727) | freshwater metagenome | biome: subpolar coniferous forest; feature: holomictic lake; material: water; isolation source: holomictic Lake 227, 8 m depth | place: Canada: near Kenora, Ontario | collected...
GGTGCTGAACGACCAGCAGATAAACATGCCCCATTTCAAATCCTGGAGCTCCTTCGTCCGCTTGCCCATATCAACCGGCGCATTCGCCGCGAAAAGCGATGAAAACAGGAGCGTCGTGAGTAGCGCGATGCGCGTGACCCGATTATTCATAGTTGTTCCCCTTTTTCTCTGTGTTCTTTGCGGCTAAAACTCCCCCTCGTCAGCCGCGTACTCCGTAGCTAAATTCTCTTCTCCCTCTCCCAACTTTAGCACTTCCTTGGCTCGGCGTTTTGTCGCGGCGTAGCCTTAGCGAAGCCGGAAGCTTCAAGCGAAGCCGGCTCGAACTTTAGCACTTTAGAACTCTCGAACTTTAGCACTTTAGAACTTCTCTCTCCCCTCGCCTCACAAAAACCGAACCATCGTGCCCTGTAGCGCGGGTTCCAGCGTCTGCAGATACGCACCCGCCGTCCCCGTCAGCCCCGGCACGCTGCCGGCGGCATAGACGCCGCGCGACTTGGTGACGCCGTTGACCTTGAGCGAATAGACAACATTCGTCCCGGTGAACGACAAGCGGACTTCAGCCCCTGAGCGGATATCCAGTGCCGTAGCGGCGGAGAGCGCGTTCGTCCGGGTCAGTTCCAAGACGCCGGACTGAGCGACCGTAGTGCCCGTGTAGGTGTTCGTGCCCGAGAGCGTCAGCATACCGTCGCCTGTCTTGACGAGGCCGCCGCCGAGCCCCGAGAGTATCCCCCAATACGTGTTCGTGCTGTTGTTCGAGCCGATAACCAGCGTGTTGGCCCCGAGCGCGAGGTTGTTCGTCCCCCTGAGCCCGCCGAGGTTGTACGCGTTGGTCCCGGACACCGTGAACGTGGCGCTCCTGGCTCCTGCCAGTCCCATATCCAGCGTGCTGTTCTGCAGCGCATTCGTGTGGCCCAGTTCCAGCGTTCCCGCGCTGACAAGCGTCGGTCCCTCATACGTGTTGTTTCCAGAGAGCACGAGTGTACCGGTACCCTGCTTGTTGATGCCGGAACTGGCGTTTCCGGAGAGCACGCCGCTGATGATCGCTTTCGTGGTGCCGGCGGCGTTGACTCGTATAGAGCGCTGGGCACTGCTGAGGGCGATCTGATTTTGGAAGGTCACGTCATGCGTTGAAGCACCGCCGCCAAGGACGAGTTCCGGGGAGGCGTACGGCACGAAGTAACCGCTGCCCCAGGTGAGGGTGTCGGGCGTGGCATTGCCGCCGAGGTTGACCGTGAGCGCGCCACCCACCGCCGCAAAACCGCCGTTCCCATTGCTGTCATTCTGCCACTGCGCCTGCCCGGCCTTGCTGCCAAGCGCACGGGTAAACGTGCCGCTGGTTTCCAAAACCCCCCCACACAAGATGAGGTTGGCATTCGTGGAGAGCCCCACACCGTCATCGGCTCGCAAATAGCCTTTGACGAGATACTGCCCAGTAAAGACGCTGTTATTATTCGTGAGGACCAGCCGCTGGCCGGTGGAGGCAAAGCCGATCTCCAACTGCCCGCCGCCGCTGACCTGCCCGGCTATCGTGCTGGTGTTGCCGAGGTCGCCGATTTGCAATTGCGCGCCGGAGTTGATGACGAAGTTGCGGCTGGCGTTGAAGATGATGTTGGCGACGGTCGGCTGGATGCTGTTCACGCCGCTAACGGCGGTGACGGCACCGCTGTCGGCGCCCAGCCCGCTGTCCGCGCTCACGGCTATCATGCCGGTTTCGATAAAGGTGCCGCCGGTGTAGTCGTTGGCCCCGCTGAGCCGCACTTGGGCACCATAGCCGCCCCCTCCCACGGTGAGCGAGATGTTGCCGGTGATCTTCGAGGCGATCGTGGCGGCGTAACCCGTGGAGCGCGGGTTGGCGTTCCCGGGGTTTGCAGAACGGGGAGTGGGATTGCCGCTTTGACCCCCCGACGCGGAGTAGATCCACAGGTCGCCCTGGCTACTGGTGAGGCTGCCGTTGGTGATCGTGTGGTTGATGTTGTCCGTGGTCATGGAAGACGGCAACAGGATGCCGCCGCTGGCGAGGGTGAGCGTGTCGCTCGCGCTGATCGTGAGCGTGCGCTGGGTGGTGTCGCTGAGGCGGAGGCTGTTGATCGAGAGGCTGCCGCTGGTTGCGAGGGCGCCGGTGACGTTGACGTTCTTGCCGGCGGTGAGCGTGGTGACGTAGGTCGCCGCCCCGAGGTTTCCGGACGCCGCCTTTATGAAGTTGCTGCCGCCAAGGATCGCGCCGATTAGGATTTCATCGCCGCTGGCCGCCGTGCCCGAGACGCTGGAGCCGCCCAAGGCGGTGGGGGCGTTGGCGAACTGCGGGTTGAAGCCGGTGGCGGAGGCGACGTTGACGAGGCCGTTGGTGTTGCGGACGTAGCCTGCACCGCCCGTCCCGGTGAAGGTGAGGTTGAGCGTGCCGGCTACGGTGCCGACGGTGTTCAGCACGTTCTGGCCAGCGTTGACCGTGAGCCCCGCGAAGGTCTGGGCGTGGGTATTAGCGGACGGGAAGGCCATGGTGAAGGTGCCCGCACCACTGGCTCCGCCGAGGCTGAGCGTGGCAGTGCCGTCGCCGATGCGGTTGCTGACACCGTTGTTGTTTGCTGGAGTACCCGTCGATTCACCGTTGTGGAAGACGCTGTTGCCGGATAAAACAAGAGCTATGGCTGTGCTGAAATTTGTGAAGGCTCCGTAGGTTTGGACGAGCCCACCATCCTTCACCGTGAGCGCTCCGCTCACGGTGTTTTTCGCATTGAAGATGAGCCTGGCGGTCGTTTCGGACACAGCTAACCCGGCTCCTGCCGCCCCGGTCCCGTGCGTGCTGTCGTAGTTCGACCAGGGAAGGGAGATGTTGAGGCCATTTGAGCCGGCCAAAACCGTGCTGATCGAGTTTGCTCCAGAGGCGTAGGTGATCGTGGGCGGGTTACCGCCCGGGCCGCCCATGTTATCCAGAGTGAGGATACTTCCCCCGCTGCTCTGCAGGTTCCAATTATATTCGCTGTTCGTCCAATTGGCATCGCGGAAGCTGAGCCGGCCGATGGTGCGGCTGGTATCGAGCGTGATATAACGGTTGCCCGTAAGGTCAACCGTACTGAAGTCCGCGAGCGCCCCCGCTCCGTCGGCGATGGTGCCACCTGCCCAGTTGCCGACCGTGCCCCAGGAGCCGCCTGCGGCATTCGTCCACGTCCCGTCCGCACCGAATGAATGGAGCGTCAGCGCGAATGCAGCCATCATACAAACCGCCAATTGAGAAACCCGACTTCTGATCGTCTTCATTGTGTTCATAATCATAAACCCTTTCTTTTCTATCAAGGGACACTCGTCCCCTTCACATGTCTCACTTATTCGTCTGGCATTAGCCCAGCAGGTTCTTTTTTGAGCACCTTGAGCTGCCCCCAGTAGGTGTCTCAAGCCCAATACTGAAGAAACCCACTTTGCATTTCAATAATATACTCTAAAACCCGACGGAGGGGTACTCGTTAAAATTAACTATCCCCCTGGGGCTGAGGCGAGTGATGCCATATCAAATTTATAGATTGGCTCTGTTCACTGGGCGCGAAATTTGGCCACCGCCTGGGAGCGGGAGTGCACCTGCAACTTTTCGTACATCGCGCGGACGTGGGCGTTGATGGTGTACACGCTGCAATCCAGCTTTGCGGCAATCTCCTTGTAGAGCAAACCGACGGCGAGCATGTCCAGTATCTCGCGCTCCCGCGGCGAGAGCGCGTCCGGCTCCGGCCGCGGCCCCTGCTGGAAAGACTGCACCACCTTGCGGGCGATCTGCGCCGACATGGGGGAGCCCCCGCGCCGGACATCGGCGATGGCGGCGAGCAGCTCTTCCCGGGTAGCCTGCTTGATCAGGTAGCCGGTGGCCCCAGCAGCCAACGCACGGAAAATCCGCTGCGCATCCTCATAGACCGTGACCATCACGAATTGCGTGCCCGGAAGCAACGGCTTCAGTTGGCGGACGCATTCAATACCGTCGGCACCGGGCAGGTTGATGTCCACCAGCGCCACATCGGGTTTCAACGCCGGCAGCTCGGCCAGGGTGCGTTCAGCGTTCTCGAAGGCGCCGACCAAAGTCAGCCCGTCACCTTGGGAAACCCATTGGCTGAAGGTCTGCCGCAAGGGTTCGTTATCCTCGACAATGGCCACTTTCGTCTTCATGTCTGTAACCTCCATAAGAACCGCACTTCCGTTCCGGCGCCGGGCCGGCTGACGATCTCGCAACGGCCGCCGATGGCCGCCATCCGCTTGCGGATATTCGCGACCCCGTGCCCCCCGCCCTGGCGGCCGTCCCCTCCCTCCGGATCGAACCCGCACCCGTTATCGCGGATGACCAGCAGGTAAGCCTGCTGCTCGACCGCAAGCCGGATATTCACCTCCGTGGCACGGGCATGGCGAATCACGTTGAGCACCGTCTCTTTGAACGCGAGGAAAATATGATGCCGCATATCGCCCGTGACCGGCTGCGCCGGCAACACGACGGGAAAATCGAACCGGCAACGGATCCCGGCCCTGGACAACAACTCCTGGGCCACGTTGATGAGGTAACCTGCCAGGCTTTCCAAGGTGTCCTGCTCGGGATCCACAGCCCATACGGTCTCGTCCAACGCCCGTCGCAAGTCGCGGGACTCCGTCCGGACCCTGTCGATGTCGCGAAGCACGTCCGGGGCCAGGCCTGGCCGGCTCGACACCGAATCGCCCAGATAGGCGATGTTCATCAGGCTCGACCCCAGATCGTCGTGAAGATCGCGGGCGATCCGAGCGCGCTCCAGGGCGAGAACCCGATCGCGCTGCAGCCGCTGCGCGACCACGAAGCGCCATCCCCCGAACGCCAGACTGACAGCCAATAAGGCACACAGCGCCCAGAACCAGAACTGCCGCGTCAGGGGCTGGGGTATCACCAGTTCCACCTTCTGAACCTCGCCCTGCCGTCGGCCCCGCAGCGACACTTTCCAGACATTCTCGCCGGCGGCCTTGATCCCCTCCACCGCCAGGCCCACAGCATCCTTCATGACGGGACGGAACCGGCTGTAGATGAACAGGTCGCCGTCCCGCGCGCCGGCATCCGTCAGCTCGATCTGCATCGCCGAAGGCAGGACCGTCACCCGCTTAAGTTCCGCAGCCCCGCAGTAGATATGAAGGCTGGAGCCGATCAGCGTTGGCGCGTAGGCGTCTTTCGGCAACGCGGTAAAACACAGGTGCTGCGAAAACGCCGGCCCCAAGAAGGGGGTCGTGTAGCTACCCTCCACGACGCCCAGGTAGCGGTTGTCCCAGAACGACCACACCGCATAGCGGCGGTGGGCATCCAACCCGATCCGGGCGAAATCCAGTTTCACCTCCTGCTCCTTGTCCGCAGGGTTCCACAACAGAGCCACTGTCCAGTTGCCCCACTCCCGTTTGACATGACCCACCAGCCTGGGCCATTCACGACTGGTGCATAAGTCCAGCACCTCAGTCCGTTCCTTCGCGGGAGGCGTCAGCACCTCGACATTGCGCCAGTAGGACTTGAACCGCTCCTCGTTCCAAGGGTCGGACGTGAAGGCCGCCCCGCAGGACAGCCCCACCATGCTGAGCCACGTCCGCGCCACAGGCCACCCGCCCACCACGGGGCTGACATCTTTCAATTCCGTTGCCATGTAGTACACATCGTTGTCCACCGCGAACCAGCGTCCATTAAGATGGAAGGCACGAAGCGCCTCCTCCATGATGGGCCTGACACCGAAGCGTTCGGCTTCGTAACCGGACCGGCAGGCATCCGCGAACCCCAGCCCGGCGCGGGCCTGCATCCAGTCGTTCTGCAGGATATACACGGAATCCCCGGCCGCCTTGCGGACTTGGGCATAACAATCCCGGTCTCGCTCAAACGCGGTCAGGCGACCGCCGTCGCCCTTGGCCAGGTTGAATTGACCCAATTTCAGGTACGTGTACCCCATCCGCGCCACCCGACCCGCCGTCTCGGCCACGGAAGCAGCAGCGACCGCTTTGGGCGGCTGTAACTTAAGGCCCGGACGCGCGCCGGTCGCGGCGATCTTCTCGGCATAGAAGGTCAGGTCTTCCGGGAACTTCTCGTTCGTTTCCAGTATGCCGGAGTACTCCTTTTTTTCGTATCCGTGATCAATCTGGATCACGGCGGGCCGCAGCCGTCCATCCGAACGGCTCGTCTGCGCGGCTGCGGCGAGCACGGCCTGACCCGTTGTGTTCGTTTTCAGGAAGTACCAACTGCACCAGCCGGAGAGCGCGCCCTGAGCCGTCTGCGCGCCATGCGTCTTCGCCACCCACGCATCCCAGCGCGTCAGCGCGGCGCCCGGCTTTTCGAGGAAGAACGCCACCTGCTGGCCCCAGCGAGTCTCTCCTGGCGCGATCAGGACGCCGCTCATGTCCGCCAGCAGCGTCAGCGCCGTCCGCCCGGGCTCCAGAGAGCGGAAAAAGGCCGCGATATAGGCGACGGGCTCCCCCGCCGGTCCGAAGAGGAAGCCCACCCCGTCACCGCGATAGCACCCCCCGTATTCGAAGACCTCGAGGCTGCCTTCCGGCGCCGTCTTTTTCGTGATGGGCAACGGGGTCCTTCGACGGAGGAAGGAATCTGCTTTCAGCGCGTCGAGCGTCGTGACGACCGGCGTAGCGTTGTTGAGTCCGGTAACCACCCAGTCCGCCGGGCTACCCTCCACCCGAAAACCATCTCCGGCTCGGCCTGCGTGACCGGCACGCTCCGGACCGCTCATCGCCAGCGGCGAGACCGTCAACAGACGAACCGGGCGGTCGCTCAGGTTCCGCACGCCCGCTTGAAGCAACACGGCCGGCGCCCCTTCGACGGTCTCGAGACGGAAGAGCAACTCGACCCGCTCCTTCTCGAACCGGATCGTCGAGCGCGAGACAATGGCCGGGCCATAAGGCGTTTGCTCCGACAGGCCGGAACGCGCCTCAACAACCTCCCCTGAATCGGAAGAGAGCGCATTCGTCAGACCGTCACAAACCACCGTCGCGCTGAAACCGCCCCGAAACACAGCAAGCCCCGGCGCTTTGAGGACGACGACGCGGCCCTCCTCCACATGCGCCTCAACCGCACTCGGCGCAGCTTCCTGCGCCTCGCCCGGCCGACAGGCCCAAGCAACAGACAAAACCGCACTGAACAGCCGGAAGCCCTTATGTAATCGATCCCTCATAGAACACAATCAAAATTCCTTTCTACAGATGCCAAGCAACTGAGGTATTGTGATATTGTGTCAAAATAACGCCTTGATCGCAAGAGACTCCTGCAGAAGATTAGCACGTTGCTCATCCTTTCTTTTCTCATGAAGCGCAAGCATTGTCTGTCCCCCTGTACACAAAAAGTATTTATGCTAAAAGGACTATTCCACACACAGGGAGGGACGAGCGTCTGCTCGTCCTAGGCACGCAGACGCGTGCCCCTCCCGTGTGTATGGTGCCCTTCATATGGTCTAAATACTTTTCGGCAGTGGTATTAGAAGGCGCAATCGTTGCCGTTCGGATTCCGCATGTGTGATGAAGCGTTTCAAAACCGCATCCAGTAATTCCGGGGGCATCCTGCTGGGTCCGTAGTTGTCTTCCCAGCCGTTTGACAAGCCTTGGGGCAAGCCGTATTTCTCGGCTGCAACCTCGTTTTGCTTTGCGTGCCGCAAAGGATACCAATTGCAGCTCCACAGACAGTTCCTGTAATTGGCGAACATGCTGGGGCCCCAACTTTCTTCGCGCATGGCACTGTCCTGATACGTGCCATGCGCGACCAATGCGTAGCTCGTCCTGCCAAGGTCAGACGCAAGAAACACCAAGTCCGGGTTGCGGGCTCGGTACGCTTGCGTCATCTGCGTCAACTCCGACACCAAGCTCATCATCGCACGGTCGGCATACGCTGGTCTGCCGTCCGGATAGGAGATGAAGTTGGTTGGAATGTAAAAGGTCTCGTCCCACACAAAGCCGTCCACGGATGTCCCGTATTCGGCGAGCAGCGCCTTTAAGTAGCCGCGATACCAGTCGCGCAGACCCGGCACGCTCGGATCCATCATTAAGGGTTGCCCGATCGAGTCCGGCCCCTTCCAGCCGGGGAACGTCGTGTTGTTTTTGTCTTTCAACACGTAATCTTTGTTGAACGCGGGCGCGCCGGAATCGCTGTTGGTGCCGTCGGCAAAATACAGCAGCACGCGGAAGCCGAGGTCTTTGGCGAACTTCAACCGCCGGTGCATTTCCGTCAGGCTCATGGGAACCTTGTACGTGCCGGGGAAGGCTGTCCACTCCTGCAACAGTTTACCGGTCTTGTGGTCGTAGGCATATTGCTGGAAGTAGTCATACCAGCCATGCAGGCAGAGCGCGACACGGCCCCTGTGTTTCTCTGGAATTTTATCGGCAAGCGTCTGGAGATCTTTGAACCAGCCCTCGCCTTTTTCCGAGAGATAATCGTAGTAGACCAGATGAATGCCTTGCGTCCATGGCGCTCCCGGCTCAATCTCCGGGATTGTCCGGTAAAACGACCGGCACGTGCCGTCCGCGCCGCCACGATGAAATTCCAGCGAAAAGGTCCGTTCTTCTCGCGTGACGGGCACCAGCGAGCCCAGATACGTTGTCCGTATCTCCACGCGATTTCCCTTCACGCGGAAGTAACTCCCGCAATACGGGTCGGCAGCAACAGCGAGCTCTGTTTCTTTTTCGCCGAAGATCAGGCTGACCGCCGGCATCCCAAGTGTGGAACACGCAAGCGGCCCCTTCGCCGCGTTGCCCAGCTCGAACGTGCCCGCCCCGCCCAACTCCGGGGACACCGGCCAGATCTTGAACACGCCGTTCCGCTCCGGCAACCCGATCTGTTTCACCGGCTCACCGGCAAGATCGAAGGCAAACACGACCTCGACATCGTTCGTGACCGGCTTGGGAAACGTCACCGTCATCTTCGCCGTCAGCGTGTTTCGGTTCGTGCTGATTTCCACGTGTGCCGTGCCGTTGCTGACCGCCACCGGCAAAATCCGAACGTCACGCCCCTCCGGTGGCATCCACTCAGCGCCAAAGCTCTTCAGCGCGGAAACATACAACAGCAGCATAAATGGGGCATTGATAATTTTCATGGTCTTTGGGTTCCTTTTATCACGCGGATTCATCGTTTCCATTCCGTCCGGTTGCGGACCTCAAACAATCATACGCCTGGCCGCCGATCTCGGCGCCGCTCCGGGAGACGATTTCGTAGCGGCCTTCGCTCAGGGCCATCTCGGGCGAAACGAAAGACGCCACGATCACGCCCCGCCGTCGCAGGCTCTCGAACAGCCCGGCAAAGTATTCGCGGACATGCAAAGGCGTAAAATCGCAGGCCTTCAGCGCGATCCGACCGGCGAAGCGCTCCTGCATGGCCGTAAGCTGGCGGAAATTGCCCATGCAGAAATTGTTCAGGCCCACGAGACCCGGCGTGTTTGCGAAGTTGTCGAGCTGGTGCTCCGCGCTGCCGCAGAAATGCAGCGTCCCGCCGCCGAACTCCTTGAAAACCCTGGCGTTGTAGGGAACCACGAAATCGCGGTACTGCTCGGCCGAGATCTGGCCGCAATCGTCATCGCACAGCCAGACGTGACCGAACTCGGCAGGCAAGACAATGCCGTGTGGGTAACAATCCCGCCCCCGTTCCTCGCCGATGGCCGACTGCTGCGCGCGGGTCCAACGGATGAAGGCCTCGGTGCAGAACGCCATCAGCTCATGGACCGCCTCCGGGCATTCGTACAGCCAGATGAACAGGGTTTCAGGCCCCGTCAGCGTCAGGGCCGTCGTGAACGGCCCCTGAGGATCCGTCACGGAAATCGGCAGGTCGCTTTGGGCGCGGAAGTACCGGATGGTTTCCAAGACGCGCGGCATGAGGCCGTCCTTTTCCGGATCGGGCAGGGTCAGCTTCCGCACCTGCTCCGGTTCCGTAATCACGGCGCCGTGGACGGCGGGATCCATGCCCGCCTGGAAGAGAATCGTCGCGCCGAGCGCCGACGGCAGCACGCCCGTTCCGTACCAAGGCATCAAGAACGGGACATAATCATCGTCGTACCGTTCCAGATGTCCGCGGATCTTCTCCACCTGGTAGCGCATCATGGTCCCGAAGTCCGTGAAGTAATCGGCGGGGATCAGCTCCGGCGTCTCCCCGGAAAGCCAGTAGTTCACGTCGCTGACCAGAAACGGCACCTCGCCGTCCGGCGCGTGCCGGTAAACATTCGCGATGCGTTCCCGCGAGGCGGCGCAGCGGGCCGCCCATCGCCTGTTCATGACTTTTTCCATAGCGCCTCCCTGCCCTGCCTGTCGGCGACAGGGCTCTGACCCGTCTAGTAAGCCGCAAGGTCCAAGGCTGTTTCAACATACGCCTGGACGTTTTCTTCCGGCGTGCCGTACTCCAAAAAATCCACCGGCTGCAGGATGAAGCCCCCGCCGCCTTCCTTCCCCGCCCTGATCGCCTTCTCGGTGGCGCGTTTCACGTCGTCGACCGTGCCTTTTTGCAGTACGTTGACCTGATCGATCCCGCTGAGCACCGCATAGGCGCCATCAACCTGCCGCCGCGCGGCCGCCAAGTCGTCGCAGTCGCCGAGCGGCGGCGGCGAGAACGGCTCGACCGCCTTCACGCCGAGCGCCTTGTACGAATCCACCAGGTCCATAATCTGACCGCAGTTGTGGTACATGCCCGGCGTGCCATTCTCCTGCACGATCTCTATATAGCGCCGCTCGTAGGATAGCAGATGCTCGTCATAGACGCGCCGCCCGATCATGCCGCCCCCCACATTTCCTCCGATGCAATGCACGTCCACGCCCGCCGCATCGATCGCCCGCAGATAGGGCGTACTGCGACGGATCGCAAACTCCATCAGCTTCGCATGGAATTCCGGCTCCACCAACGGTGCACCGTAAAGGGTATTCAAGTCCACCAGCAGGGAGCCGGTGTTGTAGGGGCCGTAGGGACTCCAACTGCCGACAATGCCCGCGTCGCCCACAGCAGCCTTGACTGTTCCGAGCCAGCGGCGGGCGTGAGCCTCCCAATGCGGCGGCATCGACGGCTCATAGCGACTAGCGATCTCCAAGTCTTTCATACAACTGATGGGATGGCGGATACAGTTGTAGCAGAAAGTCCCGGGCCGCATTTCGGCGATGGCGAACTCCTGGGTGAGCGTCCCCGCCGGTGTGCGGATCGTGGAACGCTGTATCCGTGTACTACCATCCCGATGCTCCTCGGTCGAAACCCTCCAGTCGTCCGTCTGTTGCGATACGTCGACGCCCCCATAGATCAGCGACAAAGGATCCATCAGTCCGTACAACACGCGCACGAACACGTCGCAGCCGAACTGCTTCTGCAACTCGATGACCTTGAGCTGCAACTGCAAATGCTCATCCGTCGCAACGCCGGGACACATCTGGTTAAGAAAATGCCCCTGGTCGATGATGAACAATGTCACTGGCACCCGATCCGGCTTTCTGCCCTGCAGGGCCGCCAACAAACGTTCCCGCGCTGTCATAACGCCTCCATTCTAATGTCCACGCTCTTAAAAGATACTGATCATGGTTCCGACCCGCTTGTAAAGGTAGCCGTTGGCGTCGATGCCTGCGGGAGTTCCTTTGATTCGGATCCTTTCCAACTGCGAGAGGGTCAGCGCGCTGCGATTGGTGCCGAACCGCAGTTGCTCAGAGCCAAAACCAAGTTCCCCCGTCACAGTAAGTTTCCCGCTCCAGACCTGCGCTGAGCTGTCCAGAAACGAGAGCGCGCCGCTGCCGGGAATAATCGTGCTGTCCGCGCTGACCGTAAGGGCCCCCAGCGCATTCGAGGACGCGGCGGCATCCAGCGTGCCGCCGGCGAGGATCAGCGCGTGTGTCGCGTTAAGCGCGTTGGTCACCCCCAACCGCAGGACACCGGCATTCACGGTCATCGTTCCACCGTAGGTGTTCGCGTTGCCCAGGACAAGCGTGCCCGCTCCAGCCTTGATGATGTTCCCGCCACCTTGTGAGGAGCCGTTGGCAAGACGGCCGCTGACGAGCAGGTCCATGCCATTGGGGACACTTCCGGCCGCAATGTCAAACGTAAGATCCGAAATGGCATTATTATTCAGGCGCAACTGGACATCCGCGCTGATCACCGCGCTGGTGGAGCTGGCCAAGGTCGCAAGGGTGTGATGGCAAGGTGTTCCCGATGCCGTAGAAGTGTACCAGTCGAAGGGTATCCCGGTGATGGCGCCTGCGGCCATGGTGATGTTCGATGCAGACGTGCCGCCCGCTCCGGTGAACCTCAACGTTCCGCCATTGATGTCGATGCGGTCAACCCTTGAGCCGGCGATGTACCCCAAGGACCACGTATTGGTCGCGTTGACGAGCCCGTTGCTGTTGATGGTCAGACTGCCGCGTAAGCATGGCAAGGCATCAAGGACGAGGGTGCCGGCATCGACGGAGGTACCGCCGGTGTAGGTGTTGACGCCGTTCAACTGCACGGTCCCGCCACCTGAGAAAGTCACCCCCTTACTGCCCGAAATGATGCCGGACGCGGTCACCTGTTTGCCTGTGCTCACTGCCCAGGTCTGGTTCGCAGCCAAGCTGATCGCATTGGAAACAGTCAGGTTTACGGGGGCGACCGAGAGGTCGATGCCGCCGGAACCGAGCGTCAGTTTGCCGGCACCGGCGATGTTAATGTCCGGTGCCGCGTTGGTGGCAGCGATTCCATACCAAGCTTTATCCGAAGCGAGGCTCAGCCCCGCGCCCAGCGAACTGCTGTCCCAGACAGCAACGGTTCCGCTGTCCGGCACGACACCGCCCAGCCAGCTCGCTCCGGCATTCAGATCGGTCCCGGCCGGATCCTTGGTGATGCGTATCAGCGGGCCGTCCAGCCTCACATTGTCAAAGCTCGTCTGATTGCTGCCCGATATATTGATCAGTTTGACATACAGTCCTTTGCCGATGGCCGGATTACCCGCGCTGACGGTGTAATTGAGTTGGTAGGGACGAAGGGTGTTGTCATCCTCCGGATTGATGACCGCCGTCTCGGCGAGCAGCGTTCCTCCGCTCGCCGGATTGTCGGCGTACAATTGGAGTTTGAAGCCGGACGATGAAAAATCCGAACGTCCAGCCGCGTCCACGGTCAGGGTGTAGGTGGCGCCCGAGTTGATCGTCGTCAGTGAAGCTGCGGACCAGAGCGAAGCGTTGTTGTTCACATAGGCGACTTGGGCGCCAGGGACTCCAGAGAAGCTGGTGCCCTTCTGAACACCGACGAGACCGGTCTTTATCCAGCCATCGGGATTGCAATCCACATAACTGCCGGTCACTGGCGACTCGAAGCTGAAACCTGGAACGGGCACAGACACGTTCGCGGACCAGGCGCTTTGTCCGAGTGCCAGCCAAGCAACCAACGTGTAAACCATTCGTGCATTTTTCTTTGTCATCATTTTTTTTGTCATCATAACGATGGATTCCTTTCTTGTGTGCTGGATTATTTCAAAACCGCGAAAAGATGTAAATGGAGGATAGTGACTATTACATGGACAATCGTGCCATCGATGATATACTGATTTAATGAAATTAAGGACTTATATCACTGTCGAAAAGTATTTAGACCCTATCAAGGACATCAGACACACGGGAGGGGCACGCGCCTGCCACGCCGTAGCCTTCGGCGTAGGCGGGTCTGCGTGCCTAGGACGAGCAGACGCTCGTCCCTCCCTGTGTGTGGAATAGCCCTTTTAAAATAAATACTTTTCGACAGTGGTATTATCGTTGTAAAGATATGGATAATAAAACCTCTTGTAAGCGTGAGTCGTCAAATCGGAACAAGCCGACTGCGTTTCCCACCGAGAATGCCCTTGAGCCTAATTTTTCAAGGATGGTGCGTTCCTACGGCGATGTCTATCGCTGGGCATTAACCGACAAGGAACGCCTCGAATGGGTCGGTTTCGGCTCGCCGTTACTCAACGCGTTGCGCGTCTTCAGTTGCGGCACCTTTGTGGAAGCTCATGGTCACCAGATGGAACGCGAGGGATTGGACGAAGGCATCCTACTCTATTGTACCGCAGGCAAAGGCTGGCATCGAATAGACGGTATCGAATACGAAGTCAATCCAGGTGACGTGCTCTACTGCCCCCCTTTTAGTCATCATGGCTACTGGGCAGATAAGAGAACCCCTTGGTCTATTTGCTGGGCCCATCTGTCCGGCGACTTGCTGCCTTATTACGAAGAGCTTCTCGGCTTCAAAAAGTTCAGCGCCCCCCGTCATATTGGGATCCACGACGAAATCATTGAGGCCTTCACAACGCTGATCCTGCATCCTCCCCTTTCAGGGGTCGATGCAGCCTGCTGTTTCCAGATCCAGGCCAGGGCGATTGCCATCCTCTGTGCCCTTACGACACTGCCGCAAAACATCGCCGAGATCTCCGCTGCCTACGGCCCTGTCCAAAAAGCAATCACGCTGATGAGATCCTCTCTCCATCAACCCTTTAATCTGGACTTGTTTTCCCAGGAAGCCGGATACAGCCGTCGTCAGTTTTTCCGGCAGTTTCATCGTGTGACCGGCATGACACCGAGTGATTGGTTTTTAAAGCAAAAAATGCATCGCGCCCGAGAATTGTTGACAACACCCGGAATCCGGATCAAGGAGGTCGCCATGCGCCTCGGGTACACCGATCCGCTCTATTTCAGCAGAATTTTTAAAAAGATCGTCGACACCTCACCCGAGGCCTACCGCGAGAAGATCAGAAAACGGTTATAAGCGGCAACTGGACTCTGCCTCGCTGGAGGACCTACCGAATCAACGGTGTTAAGCTAAGGGGTAATATGCAAAGCTTTGTCTTTAATAATTCTTCCATAACAGCCACGTCTTGAAAAAGGGATTCACAAACTTGTACTCACCTTCGTTCCGAAAGATAACCTTCAGTTGAATCAATCGATTAAGGGCTTTTTTGACAGAGGCGGGTCCGTTCATCCCGACCCCTTGAATAAATGCAGATGCAAGGGGAGTTTTCCCTCCCATTTGAGCTAGGCCAATAAGGCACTTTAGCTGGAGCCCCGTCACTTGGACGAGCGCGGCTTCATAGCCTTTTGATTCGCGCGCATAGATCAACTCAAGAGCCGGTCCCACACACGCCTCATGAATCTTGTCGCCATAAGAGGTCGTTTCCCAAAGAGCTTCACACAATTCCTGCACATCACCCGGCACATTTTCAGCAAGAGCAATAATGTGTGCCATGACGCTTACGTCTACCACTCGCTTGCCTGAAGCAAATTTGGCCGACAAGAACGTGGCAAACGCATCCCGTTCCAGAGGACCCACGTCGATTCCAATAGCCGACTTGAAGAAGGCGCTTCCAGGATCAGTAAAAATATCGCTCATTTGGTTACGGACACTCCCGGAAAAAACATACGGAATATCCGTGTGAAACTGTATTTTGCTGCGAAGCGCCGCAAGTGTAACCTTGGAGTCCGGCAAGTTAAGAATGTCCTGGAACTCGTCAAACGCGACAACTAACCGTGTCCGTTTGTGGCTTTCGCTAACCAGGTCCAAAATGCCATCCAGTGAATCAGGGCGTAAACGAACGCCAGCATCCAATGACACGGAAGGCTGCCCAGTTAAGGGGTCAAGCGATACAACCGGTCTGAGTTGGGCCAGAGATTTCAGGATCCGCTCCAGAAGACCATCTTGTTGCTCCATGCTGATGAGAGCCTTGACCATCCGCTTGCACAAGTCATCCACGGTCTTAATCTCCAATAGATCCACATAAAGCATGCGATATCGCTTGAGTTGCCGTACCGTCTCGCACAAGAGAGATGTTTTTCCCATGCGGCGCTCGCCTTGGAGCACGACGTTCTGCCCCGACCGAATAAAGCCCGTCAATTGTTTCACGAGTGTGAGCCTTGGGCAAAAATCATTATTACTGACGACGCGACCATATTTGAATGGATTCATGATGCCTCCTTTTTGTTATGCTAATAAGTATAACACTCTATAGTATAACGTCAACCATTCAATGAAAAAATCAACAAATTAAACGAATAGAACGAATTGGAATTAGAGCATTTTCTTAAAAAGTGTAGCCGTTTTTTTTCTCACAGAGCCCACAGAGCTCACGGAGGAAAACAATTCCAGTCGGTTGTTCTGAAAAATGGACAAGCCTGTTCAATATCCTGAAGTCACAATCCTTTGTGTGACAGGACAACATAGAAGGTCTTTTATCATTCATTCAGGATACATTTTACTCTGTGCCCTCTGTGCCTCTGTGAGGGACTACACATTTAATGAAAATGCTCTAGATTTTTTCAGAGTGGACCGTCTTCGTTTCGCCATTGACGCGAACCTTGACCTCGCGCGGTTCGGGCGAGGCGATGCGGTAGTTCGTCACCTTGCCGTCTTTCCACTCGATATCGACGGTGAAGTTTCCTCGGGCGCGGAGGCCGGTGACCTTGCCATTGGGCCAGGCTTTGGGCAGCGCGGGCAGTAAAGAAATGATGAAGGATGAAGGATGAGTTATGAATAAGGAATTCCCCGGCTCTTTTCCCTGTTTCAATTCATCATTCATCATTCCGAATTCATCATTTTTCTCGTGGCTTTGCAGCAGCATCTCGGCGATGCCGGCGACGAGACCGAGGTTGCCATCGACCTGGAAAACGCCTGTGGGCTTGTAGACATGGGTGAAAAGATTGGCGCTTTGGTTGTAGAGAGCGCATCCGCTGAGCATTTCGTGGGCTTTCTCTCCGTTGCCCAGACGTGCCCAGAGGGCGCAGCGCCACGGCCATGTCCAACTCTGGCGCATGTTGCCAGTGGTGGTCAACGAAGCCATCGTGACGCTTGATGCTTTGGTCAGCTCCGGAGTGGTGGGCTGGACGAATTGACGGCCCGGATACAAGCCCACCATGTGCGAAGTGTGCCGGTAACTGTTGGTCTTTTCATCGCGGTCCACCATCCACTCCTGAAGCTGCCCCCAACTGCCGATCTTCGGCACCAGGAGCTTGCTCTGCATCCCGGCCACCTTCGCCCGGTAGGCATCGTCAACCCCCAGCTCTTTTGCTGCCATCACACAGTCGTTGAACACCTCCCAGACCAGAGACTGCGCAAAGGTGACGCCATCCTCATGCGGCCCGTGCTCCGGCGAGAAATCGTCCGGGGCAACCAGCGTACCGTCGGGCAATGCCTTGAGGCGGTCCTCCCAGAATTCGCAGACGTCCTTGAGGACGGGATAGAGCCGCTTCAAGTATTCCCGGTCCCCGGTGAATTCGTAGTGGTCAAAGAGGTTCTGGCAAAGCCATGCGCCACTCGGGGGGACCCACATCCAGCTCATTCCACCAAAGAGGCCGGTCTCCCCCTTCGTCGTCCATCCGCGGGCGCGGAAAGTTTTGGCGGTTTGCTCGCGCCACACCTCGCGACTGGCCATGATCCAGTCAAAAAGCGGGGTAGCGCATTCCGAGAGGTTGGCCGGACCCGCGAGCCAGTAGTTCATCTGCACATTGACGTCGGTGTGGTAATCGCAACGGCAGAAGGGATTGGTGGAGTCATTCCAGGCACCCTGCAGATTGCTGGGCAATCCGCCGGCACGTGAGGTGGCGATCAACAGATAACGGCCGAATTGGAAGGAGAGCGCATTGAATCCCGGGTCGCTGCCGCCATTGGCATAACGTTCCAGGCGTTCATTGGAGGGAAGACGGGCAAGTTCCGCGGAAGGTTTGCCCAAATCCAAGCTCACACGTCCGAACAGTGTGCGATAATCCTTTTCATGCTCGGCAATCAACTCTCCGAAAGACCGTTTCGCCGCCTTTTGCATCAGCGCCGTCAACGCCTCATGCGGATGCGGTCCGCGCCAGCCTTTGGAGCGGTCGGCAAGGTAGGAGGTCCTGGCGCCGAGAAGGATCGTGAGGCTGTCGCATTTTTCAAAAGTCAGGGCCACGGGCGGAATCGTTGCCGCGGGCGCAGTACCATTCCTCCACATGGCGGTCAGATTTGCTGCAAACGCCTTGGCCGGCAGGCCCTTCCAGCCACGGACGATGCCGGGGTCCTTGGCCGGCTCGCCCTTTGAAGGAGACACCCGGAGGTGCCCCAGAAGGATGTCGGGAAACTGCTCGGGCCACCTTTTAACCTTCGGATCCAACAGCGAGAGGCCTAGGAGTTTGAGGCTTTGGGCTCCTGCAACCGGAATGGCCACGTATTGGGTCTCCTTGCCGGCCGGGATCTCCTTGACGACTTTTCCATCCAGCACGATTTGCAGGCTGGCTTTCTCGGCGACCTGCGCGTGGAAGCTCAGCCACTGGTATTGACCACCCAGCTTGAAGCTGAAATCGTTAGGGGCCTTGAAACTCACCCCGCGATCGAACCACTCGCCGTTGATAATCAACGGCGTTCCATTGGGCATCCCATCATCATTGCTGATTTTATGGAAGAGGCCCAGGATGGGTTTGTCGGAACCGCACAAGCTCAGGTACACCTCCTTGCTTCCATCGAGCACCGCGACCTCCGGGCGCACACGCGGAACCGGCTTGTTGTCGAAGCCATTCTCGAAGACCGGCGCGATTGTCCCGCCCTCGTTGAGGAGAAGAGCTTGCGATTCGTAATCCATGCCATTGTTGAGGACGCCGGTGGCAGTCAGGCGCTTGCCGTCGGCCAGCACGTCGGCTCCGTGCATGTCAGTCAACCAGAGCTTGCCCGAATACGCCCCCGGCTTGTCGGCCGTCAGTCGGATAGCGATCACGCCCGCGGGATGGCTCGCAATAATCTCGCGGCGATAACGCACGCCGTTGAAGGTATAGCTCACCGTGTGGATCCCTCGCTCGAGGTCAAGTTCACGCCGGTAGTCCTGCGGCTTTTCATGGCCGAGCTGAAGTAAGAGATCGCCAAAAGCCTGGTGCGATCCCGTGTCAGCCTCGTTGCCTGTCCAGAGCGATTTTTCGTTAAACATGATCCGCTCAAGGTCGGTCTTGCCGTAGATCATCGAACCGAGATCGCCATTGCCGATCGGCAGCGCCTCGGTCATCCAGTTATCGGAGGCGGGCTTGTCGTACCAGAGTTTGGTGTCTGCAGCCCTAGCCGACAGGGCGGTCATGGCTGCCAGAAGAAGAGACAGGAGAGTGTATTTCACAAGTTGCATTATGGGACCATTCATTTTCGTTATTGTTGCTGTCAGTAGAGTTCCTCCGACCGGATGGTTATTTCACCGCCTCGGGCACAGCGACCAGCAGGCGGGCGGACTGGCCCGGGAGGGATTTCACCGCATACTCGCCCTCGTGGACTCCGAGATCCTCATCCGTCCAGAAGTCCTTGAGACGCGAGCGCTGCTTGAGCTTGAAGGTGCGGTCGGCGGGGGTGTTTTCCCAATTGAACGCATAGAGATACTGGCGATCGCCGATGTCGGTGACGCCAGCCTCGAACTTGTTGTTCTCGAACCGTGCCGTCTTGCCCGTCGGCGGGACCAACTTCTGGAGGATGGCCTTTTGCTCGGAACCGAGATCCGGGATTTTGTCTCCCGAGAGGACCAGTCCGCCGGCGGCATGGACCACCGAGGCGTGGAGGAGGCGGATGTTGTCGGGCATGGGTTCGCCCTTTTTTTTCTGCCAATCTCCCGCCAAGAGGACGCAGTCGGGATCAAGAACCCAGAGGCGTCCGTTCTGCCATCCCCTCATAAGGTTCTCCCTGGCAGCTGCCCGGAAGCTTCCGATGTTGCGCGCCAAATCGTTTCCGGTGCGCATGGCATTGACAAGCCCCAGCGAGGGCCACATCGGGGCGTTGCACCCGAGGATGACGGCACCCGGTCCCGCTCCCCGCAGCACGGCTTCCATCCCCCGGCGGTAGGCCTCCACGCGGGTGGACTTGGGGTTGAAATGTTTGCCGCCGTGGATCGTTCCCCAGAAGTTCGCATCCAGCTTGAAGTAGGTAATGCCGTAATCTTCCCGCATCATCTTGAAGGTTTTCTCCAAGTAGGCGCACGCGGCCGGGTTCGAGCCGTCCAACGGGCGCCAGAAACCGCCCCTCCATCCTCCAAAGCTGATCTTTGCGGAGTCCATCGGCGTGCCATCGTCGCCCTGCACATACCAGTCAGGATGGGCGGCAAGTGTTTTGCTGCGGTAATCCGCAACAAACGGCCCGACCCAGATCGCCGGCAGCATGCCCTGGGCTTTGATGGCGTCCGCCGCAGCCTTCATGTCCCCCCATTTCGGATCGACGAGTTCCAGATCGCCTTCAAGATTATAGCCCTCGTCGATCTGGATGAATTTCATCTGCGGCAGGTTGTTGGAGAAGAATTCCGCGGCCTGGGTGACTATCTTCTGGTTTCCGGCATTCCCGACTCCATACCAGGTGCACCAGCCCGCGCGCTTATCCAGCGGAGGCTGCGGGAGCGGAGGGTGGTTGCGGTTGAGGTCGGCGGCCAGTCGGTCGAGCAGCACATTGCGATCCGGCCCGGCGAGCGCCAGAAACTCTTCGAGCTTCCAGGTTTCGCCCGGTGCGAGTTCCAGCCCCTCGGAATCAACCGAGACGCGCAGTTGCTTCGCATCGAAGGAAAACCGGCCGATGAAACGGTGGCACGAGGTGAAGGCCAGCAACAGATGCCCGCCCACCGGAAAATCGAGCGTCATCATCCCGTAGGCGGTTGGCAAACCATCCGGCTCAGGGATTTTGTAATGCCCCACGTCCGAATACGGCCCGCGCCAAGTCAACCTCTCCAGCGTCCCGGCATTCTGGGCGAGTTTCTGAAAGCCCTCGCCATACACCGGAGTCTTCGGGTCGAGCCCGTGCGCAGGAAGGTTGAAGAGGATGATATTGCGCAAGCGCACCGGTTCCTTGCCGACATTGCGGATCGACGCCGTGCAGAGGTCGCCGTTCCAGACGCGCTCGACCTTCACCTGCTCCGGCCCCAGCACCTTGCCGGCAGTGTCCTCCAAATGGGTGGGCGCCCCCTTGAGCAGCGAGAGAAATCCCGGAATGGGATCTAGCGTGGCGGCTTGGGGAGGTGTTGCTGTCACGACCGCCAACAGGAGGGTGATCAATGTATTTTCCATGGTGTTCCTTTTCTACTCGTATTTACGGGCTTCTTCCTGTACCACCCGGCACCACTCCACGACATTTTCCGGACGGTGACCAAGGGTGTGGTTGTCTTTCATG